>Ga0210034_1000412_pt1 | contig 47047 bp, 49 predicted proteins | sample CryGeymeta201505_FD_185466 | JGI IMG/M metagenome (GOLD analysis project Ga0210034, IMG submission 185466) | Groundwater microbial communities from Crystal Geyser aquifers in Utah, USA - Crystal Geyser metaG 2015-05 (SPAdes) (version 2) | ecosystem: Environmental > Aquatic > Deep subsurface >... | reverse complement strand
GCTGTCGCGGCAACCTTGCAGGCACAGGAGCATATTGCCAATGGCGGCAACTAGCGGCGTCCAAAACAATATGCTCGCCGACATGCTCACGGCAGAGCAGACGTTCCGCGAAATGGCCGAAAAAAAGGCGCGGGCATTGACCGCGATTCTGACCGAGGTTGCCTATCGCACGGACGGAGCGAAACTGGAGGCCATGCGCCAAAAAGACCCCACCGCCCCCGGCGGCTGGAAGCCAGACGATTGGCGCACCTTCTTCTCCGGCGCGGCGCAACAGGCGTCCGGCTGGGGAGATGCGCACTACACTGTCACGGCGCGGCTGGAACGGGAAGTGGCGTTGCTGAAACAGGAACGCGCTGCAACTGCCAAAGCGGTGGCGCTTCTTCCGCGAGAAGTTGCAACGCCGCCTTCTCCCGCCGCGACGCAACACAGGGTGATTGTCGAAACGCCGCACTACGACATCCCGCGCATCCCAGCGGCCTATGCTGGGCGCTTCAAAATTCCTGTGGGTGTAAGCAAGGCGGATGCTGACCTGAACCTGTATCGCCGTGTCAGCGCCTTGAAATTGCTGGCAGGCGGTCTGTCTGTGCAGGTGGAGATTGGCAACCTGCTGGGCGCAGAAAGCGGCGTGCAAGGTCGCTCTGGCTCCATCCGGCGCGTGCTGGATGCGCTGGATACATCCGGCTTGATTGTGCGTCAAACATTAGCCATGAACATCAGCGGCAACGCACCCACGAGATTAGTGGTTGCCAGGCTCTCCGCCGAAGGCGCGACTTTGTGCGGTATCTGGGACTGGCCTGTTGTCGAAAGCGAGTGGGAGCGCCTGCTGCGCCTGCACGAAGGCGAGAAGCAGGAAGAACACACCCTGGCTATTTTGCTGACGGCAACCAGCGCAAGGACGCGAGGAATGTCCGTGAACATTCTGCCCGAGGTCGAGGGCAACGCCAGGCCAGATATGCTGCTCACCGAGCCAGATGGCGCAAAATACGTTGAGGTCGAGACCGGCACGCGCCTGCACGAGGAGAATGCCAAGTGGCGCATGAACGCCGCTCTGAACGGCGGAACAATTGCCCTGGTTGCCCGCAATGTCGCAGAGCGCAAACAATTGATTTCCGACTGCCGCAATATTGGTTCTGGGCAAGCCACCGATGTCGAAACACTGATTGCAACAAAATTTACAGAAATACCTCCATCTACGCCCCTTTGGGCAGAAACTTGGTAGAGAGATGAAATACATCCTGATGACACTCTCGGCATTCAATGTCCTTTTCTACGCTGCCCTGGCTCTCGTAGACCCAGGCGGCAGCGTAGAGGGCCTTCCCTACGCCGCTTACCTGTTCATGGGCTTAATTGGTCTGACGACTGCGCTGCTGATGGTTTTCGGCAAGTGGAAAGTCCGCCCTGTGGCGCTGGATAATCCTGCACCGGTACGCAACCCAAAAGAAACAATAGTTTTCTAATCATTCGCCTGGCATAGTGCGAAGCGCGGTGCAAGTCCGCGCAGGCGATTTCGGCGGTGGACACGACCCCTGTCCGAGCGAACATTAACAAAAAAGGAAGCCCCTCGTAACACTCGATGAGTTTGATTATGAGTTTCATAGCGCAGGCAATGACTTGTTTGCGCTCCGAAACTCATAATCTTCCACTCATTCACAAGGAGAAGTCAATGCCATTCGCCGAGTTGTTACCAAAGGTCATGCACATCCAGGGTATCGTAACCATCCTGCTGCCCATCACCTTCGTTTTGACAATAGTGCTGAACATCGTGCTAACTGTCAAGCGGTTATCATCGGGTAAATCTAAGTCGTCTGATACATCATCTGACCGCACTTCGCAGCCAGATGTGGAGTTCGACGACAGGAATTACTCAATCTAACCCGTCCGGGTTTCCTGTTTTTGCAATTGTTCTAGAGATGATTCACAAAATCATCTCTACCTTAAAAATCACATCCGCCGTTACGCGGCCAGGCTGGTGCAAGTCCAGCCGGATGATTTGAGAGGCTTTCCGCCCCTCTTGCACCTTAACAGCCGGAATCTCCGGCGCCCACCCACCAACTGACGTATGTTCAATCTGCGTCCAGTTGGCCTGGACGCACAGGAGAAAAAATGACTACTGAAAATGCTTCACCTTCCGCTTCCGCCGCGTATGCGGCCATCACCACCCGCACGGGTTACCTCATGCCCCAGGTGATTACCGAACTGGACGCGCTGCTCCCAGCAGATGCTTATTCCGCCATTCCCGGCGGAGCAGACCTGACAGATATTGACCCGGCGCATATGCGCCGGGTGCTGAACAAACTGTTCGGTCTGTGTGGCTTTGGATGGGGGGTTGACTATAACCCCGAGGACATCCTTCTCTCCCAGCGGACGCAAAAGATATTGACTGGGACGCGCGAGGTGGTTACGGCTACTCTAACGCGATTGACCTTCTGGTACACGCTCGCAGTGGATGGGGAGATAGTCAGGTGCCTCGTCCCATCCACTGGGGCGAGCGAGAATTCAAATGCAGGCTTTGCCATGTCTGGCTCGGTAACAAACGCGCTAGGCAAGGCTGTCTCGAACCTAGGGTTTCAGGAGAGCGTGTACCTGGGTAAACGGTCTCACAAGACCGTCAAAGCCGGGGCCGCGACGACCTCCAGGACTCCTCCGATTCCGACCACTCCAAAATCTGCTCCCGCCGCTGCTGACTTGGAAGGCTACATCATACCGCTCGGCAAACGGGCTGGGCAGGCGCTCGGCGACCAGGATGACAAAGTTCTGGATTGGTACGCCAAGAACCTGACCGACAAGGGAACGGAAGTCCTGCGGGCAAACGCAACGGCGCTTCTGGCTCGACGCCATCCCGCCGCCGCTCCCAAAGCCGCGGCACCCGCCGGAAAGGAAGCCATCGAGGAAATCTAGTCATCTCCGGCTCGGCAGGGAGACTCACCGTCTCCCTGCTCCTGACAACTTCCTGGCATTGTCCTCTGAGGACAATGCCGATAGCACCTTGACAACCGAGAAACGAGTGCTTTATCAAACGAGTTATTCCGAAAAGGAAAAAGGACACATGAGAACCGAACAGTTCGACACAAATACTACCGTCTTGCGTGGTAAGGTTCGCCGCGTCTGGGGCCGCACCGATGTTTTTGCGCGGCTCCTGATTGGTGAACGTAACTACGCCAACGCGCTGCTTGCCGCTCCGCCTCAAACTCTCCAGGCAGGGGATAATCTCACCCTATCTGGCTATCTTTTCCATCATCAATTTGAGGAGACCGTTTTCCGATTTCTGGAGAACGCAGGCGCAAAATCGTTCCTCGACAATGTGCCTGAGGCTGACCGCCCCGCATGGCAGGCCATCACATTCAAGCGCATCAACACGATGATGTACGCCAACGGCGCAACGACCTGCACCGATGACGGCGCAACCAGCGAATCGAATCTGGATGGCATCATCGCAAAGCAATGGCAGCACGCCGACAACACCTACCTGCGTATTGCCGCCTATGACGCATTTACAATCGCGTCAAACCAGAAAGGCAATCGCGGCCAGATGAGACGCCAACCGCACTATGTGACGGTGGTTATCAAAGACGGGCAGGTCGGCGGGCGCGAAATCCAATTGCGTTCCAAATCCCGTGTACGCATTACCGGCACACTGCAATCGCTGACCTACCAACAGTCGCTATTCGCTGCGCTCGCGCGGCGGGGCGACCCGGAAACTACCGCCATGATTGAGCGCCTGCCAGAACCAGGCGCAACGCACGACATTGTAGCAACGCAAGAGTCCGTGCATGTGGTCGTTTCTCGCCTGGTTGTTTTTTCTTGACGTTTTCCCTGGTGCGTAAAGCGCCCAGTTGGTTCGTGACCAACCAGGGAACTTGCTTTTTCTTCTCCTACTCCTGCGTAAGCCTTGTGAATCACCCCCTCCCGCCGTACACATCTCCGGCATCCGCTCTCCGGTGTAGTCCTACGGCGACAGGATGCCTCACAAGGCAGCATCCGAGTCTAGGGGATTGAGAGAGCGATGGAGCAGGCCACCCTACCTGCTCCATTCTTTTTGAAACTTCCGAATGCCACTCTTCCAGGCTGCCGCCCCATCGGCAGCCTGGAAGAGTGGCATTCGCCGCTCGCCAAACAACACAAACGGAGGCATCTACCTATGAACACAACGAACACAACGAACACAACGGGCTTACTGGGCATCATCTGCCCAGTGGATGACGCGAGCGTCGCTTTTGCCGATTGCGCAGCCTGCGCTGCCAGAGGCGGAAAACCATGTCCATTCCCGCCCGAAGTGCTGGCGGCTGTCGTTCAACGCCGCCCAGCTTTCCAAAAAGCGCCAGGGGAGGACTTGGTGATTTCCGTCACGGAACTCATCAAGTGCGCCCGCCGGACGAGGCTTGAAGCCATACACGGGTACTACGAACTACTCGGCGGCCTGTACCGAATGCAAAGAGGCACCTGGATTCACGGCGTGCTAGAACGTCTCGCCACTGGCGAGGCCGAAAAGCGGCTGGAATGGGTGTTCCGCCGAAATGGGCGCGTAGTCAGGCTGACAGGAAAGCCGGACTTGGTGCGCGACGGCGTAGTCTACGACTACAAAGTCACCGAGAATCCACCTCGGGGTAGACGCCACTACGCCTGCCAATGTGGGGCAGAGGTCATAAAGTTGGGCAGAGCGAGAAAGTACACCTGCCCGAACTGTGGGGAAGTCGGCCAGCAGGCCATATTCTCCACCTACGACGCCCCAGCGCCGCGCACCTCGCACACCTGGCAATTGCGCATGTATGCGCTACTGCTGGCGAAGGCTGGCACGCCCGTCAAGGCTGGGGAGGTAATCTATCTCGGCCCCAAGGAGATAGTGCGCGTTCCCGTAACACTTGATGAAGCCGCTACGGTGGCTCGCATCAAGGCGCAGCTCGACCTGTTGTTCGCTGACGAAATGCCCCCCGCCCTGGCGGATGGCAGCGATGACGCCTGGGCATGTGACTACTGCCCGCTGGCCGAGGTATGCAAGCAAGCGCCCCCCAAATCGTGAGCAAGCGACCTACCTGGTTGCTCTCTAATTTTCTAACCTACGGAGGTATCAATGTCTACCAATACTGCAAGTGCAACTGTTCGCCGCGAAAACGCGCTCAAAATTCAACTTCAGGCCGCCAGTGACGGCGAAATGAAGTACGGCTCTGCCGGAAAACCCTGGGCGAGCGTCCGTGGTTTTTTCTCCCAGGGCAAAGACAAGGCCTCGGGAGAATTTCTTCCATCTATCTGGTTCACGGTGAAGGCGTTCTCGCCTAACACGGAGCCAGGCGCGGAAGTCGTGGCACTTGACGCCATCAAGAAAGGCGACAAATTTGTGGCCTACGGCCACATCGGACTGGACGAATGGACTGACAAAAACGAAAACGTCCGTCAGTCCATGACCTTGTATGCCTACAAGGTCGAGCGCATCAATGACGACGCTCCCGCTCCTACCGAACTCGAAGGCGAACTGTAAACGAGTGGCTGCGCGTTACGCGCTGCTCCCCCTGGTGTGTACCGACACACCAGGGAACTTCATCCAGTCGGCACTTCGCCGCTTGTTTCCCCGGACAAGCAGGAAGCCAGGTTCGACTCCTGGTTGGATGACTGCGGACAGGAAAGCCGTTCTGGTCTTGGTAGTCCCCTTTTTTGTGTGTGTCAAGGTTGAAGCCTCCGAAAGATGTAGCCATCTTTCGGAGGCTTCAACCTTCCCCCAGGCTACTCGTCTGGGACAAAACCACACACAACCGAGGGAGACTATCATGACTTCAACTACCGTAATTATCATCATTCTTGGCGCTGTAATTCTGTTCTCGATGATTAGCGCTGCCCGTACCATATGGTACGCAGTAAGCGGTCAAGCCGAGATTGACCGCCGAATGATGATGTAGGGAGAATTGCGCGGCTTTCCTGTCCGCGCACCTTTCAACCCAATTAACTGCTTCCACCACCATGAAGACACGCTCACCAGAGCGCGTCTTTTCTTCTTCTTTCTACAAAAAGGAGCAACAAAATGACCCACCACGCAAACCACGTTTTTCTGATTGGCCGCGTCCTTCAGTCCTGGACTTTCGGCGCTGACCGCCTGGTGCGCTTGTCCATAAAACGTCCGATGTTCCTCCCGCCGCGTGACGGAGGCCCAAACGACCTGGTAACAGTCCTCCTGCCAGATGCGGCATCGCATGGGATTGTCATCGAGGGCGGGGCGGAAATCCATGTGAGCGGATACGTCCGCAACGCGGAGCGCGAGACAACCCTATCGAGCCTGCTGAAAAAATGTCCAGCGGGACTTGAAAAAACGCGCGTTCCCCAAATCGTTACCGAGGTAGTTGCTCTGCAATGGCAAATGATTCAACCAGACCCGCCCCCGGCCAAATAATACTTTTGACACGAGACGATGGCAGTGTCGTCCAGGCCGTAGTGATTGATACGCTCCCCGACAATCACTACGCAATTATCGTCCGAGGAGATGCGCCCACGAACATCTATGCGGTAAAAGGTGAAAGGATAGCAAGAAAGGAAGAATAAGACCCTCGCGCCAGGCGCGTCCGCCGGTTCGACTCCGACACGGGTAAATAGAGAGCCTGTTGGCTCTCATCACACCCATGACACCCCAGGAGAAAAAACCATGCTAACCATGACCGGAATGTCCACTTTATTTGGCACAGCAATTGACGTTGCACGCTTCAAGCGGGCGCTGCAATTGATGGCCACTACGTCCATCACCATCGGACAAAGTGGTAATACGTACACAGCAAACGTCCACAAGTACCAGGTGAAGTTGGTGGAGGACAACGGCAAGTATGTGCGCTACACATGTGAATGCGTAGACTTCAAAACGCACGCAGCGCCATGTAAGCACGTGATGGCGCTGGCTATGAAAGTTGACGCACAAGCCCACCTCCAAGCGGCTGCGCAAAATGCCATGCCAGCGTCCACGAACTTTCCCGCCGAGGACGCTCTGCCAGAGCAGGAAAAACAACCTGTTTCGGCAGCGCCCGAAGCATCAGCCGATTTCACAAATCGGCTGAAAGCGGCCATCGGCGCGGCCATCCAGCAAGTAGCCGAGGAGACCCTGGCCGTACTTCAGGCCGGATACGTCCCGCTGCTCGTTGGAACGACTGGAACGGGCAAGACGAGCGCCGTCCGGCTAGTCGCAGCGGCGCTCAACGCCCGCATGGTCGAGGTGGCTGGGTCGGAGTCCTACACCGACTCTGACATGGTGGGCGTTGTCATGCCTACTGGATTGCGCTTCCCCGGCCCCATCGCCGAGGCAGCAGAGTACGCCCAAAACATGGGCAAAACCCTGCTGTTCTTGGACGAGTTTACACGCTTCTCCCCGCGTGCCGCCGAAAGCCTGCTGCGGCTTCTGCTGCCCATCGGACAGCAGGACGCTCACCGCATGGGTATCGCGCACAAAGGGGATGTGCGGGGAACGTCCGCCCCGTTCTGGGGCAACGTCTGGATGCCCGCCGATGACGTTCCCATCGTCCTCGCGTGCAATCCCTGGGGGAACGCGCTTGACCCGGCTCTGGTGCGCCGAACCGTGCCGATTTTCGTGGATTTCGACCCGCGCGTGGCAAACTTGTTTGGCGAAAAAGTCAAGCAGGCCATTGAAGCGTCCTGGAAAGGGACGCGGGCAGGTGAATTGCCCCTACCCATCGAGTACGGCGAAATCTCCAGAGCCAGTAGCCCCGACGACCCATCGGTAGTTGCTCGATACATGACCCGACTGCGCGTGCTTGACAGCGCAGCGGAAGACGCATTCCGCGCCATCACAGGTGCGAAATGAGTACCAACACCTCCACCTCGCAGGAACTAAGCCGAACAGCAGCGCTCATCGGAGCGCTGCTGTTCGGCAAGGCCAGTGCCTACGCCCGTCTGACCGTCACCATCGGCGACGATGAGACTGCATCCACAAACGGAACAGTCATCAAAATGCCCAAAGTGTTCGAGGGGCATAGCGTCCACGATGAACCGTGGCTTGGCGTGGCGCTGCTGGCGCACGAGTTCGGCCACTGGCTGCAACCGCTGAAGGAAATTGATGCGGTTGAGGCGAAGACCGGGCTGGATAATGCCGTGATAAATCTGCTCCTAGATTTTCACGGCGAGTCAATGGTGGCCGCCGTAGCGCCGCTCTTTAAAGAGCCGCTCGCGCGGCTGCGCAAGATGCTGTTTGACCAACTTGGCGCAAAATTCCGCGCCGGGGTCGAGAATCGCTCTCTAGGTGTTTTGGAGCGATTTCAGTACGCGCTGCTGATTGCCCGATTCGAGGGCGACAACAAACCAGCATTCGCCACAAAACTGGCGATGACGCTGGGAGCGCACGAAGTGGCTAACTGCGCAGAAGATGCGCAGTTCGTGCAGCGCGTTGACGACCTACCTCAATGGCTTCTGCGCTTTGCCAAACAACACCCGGAACTGTGCAGTAAGCCTGGCGAAGGTCAGCCTGGCGAAGATGGTGCGGAAAACCCCATGAACAACGCTGTAACCAGCGTTGGCGCCTTGCTGCTGGGCGAAATGCTTCAGCAGGCTAACCTGTGCGCGCGTGGAACAGTTGGCGCCCAACCGCTAAAGCATCTCTTCTCACCGTCAAAACCGGCGAAACCATCCGCCGAGGTGATGAGCACGGCGCGGAGAATCGCGCCGCGTTGGGCAAACGCCCGGAACGGAATGCGACAGGTAGCGCCTGGCCGCCTTGACCGTCAGGCTGCGCTCCGCCAGGAGCCAGTCCCCTTCTCGGTCATCGAAAAAGGCGGCCACATGGAAACGCCGCCGCAGGTGGTAATCTGCCTGGACGCATCAATATCGATGAACGGGGAGCGGTGGGAAGTTGCCCTGCCCGCTGCACAGGCGCTAACCATAGCGCTGAAAGCAGCGGGCGGCGATGTTCGAGGGGTTATCTTCGGAGACAACGCAGAGTATGCGCGCGAGTTTTCCTCGGATATATTCTTCATGAACATCGGGCCTTGCGAACTATGCACGTCGTTTGTCTGGCTAAACGCTGTCCAGGCTGAGTTCCCCAACCACCGCGTCTTGGTGGTGACGGATGGCGACGGAGCCCCACCGTGTCTAGCAACTCGCGGCTTGCGCGAGCGCACGAGCGTAATACTCGTGCAGTCGCCCCACGAAGTACCCTGGGCAGCCCGCAACTTGCCCATCAACGACCTGAACGAGTTAGCGTCAGCAATGGCGCTGCTCATTCCTCGGAGGCACCAATGACCCCCATGCCCGCACGCCCCCCTCTCTTCTATCGCCGCTGCGCTCACCGTAAGGTGCGCGTGACGGTAACAGGGAGCATGTTCTTTTCTGCTGCCGGATACCCCGACGACAACATCGTAACGATGCTCGTCTGCGAGGTGTGCGGCAGAGAATTAACTCGCAAATACGTTTCCCTACGGGCGCGTATGAAGCGGCTGGAACACCTGGCCGCCGAATGCGATTTCTAACCATGAAGGCGCGGTCACAAAACCGCGCCTTTCTTGAAAAATTTTCTGCGCGAGTTGATAATCGCACCCTTATTCAACTCATACAAGGAGATTTTTCATGCCAACATTACAGCAAGCCGTCAATGATTTTTTCGATGCCAAACGCGCCCAGCGTTTGAGCGAGAATACCCTGCTCGACTACGATGGAATTCTGAAAAAATTTATCGCATCTATTGGCGAGACGCAGGAGATTGACCAGATAACGGCGAAAGAAATCGTTAGATATTTGGCATCGTTAAAAGTATCCAAAAAAAGAGTCAAGAATGTTCACATTACGCTGTCTTCTTTATGGACATGGGCAGTAGCAGATGGCATTTGTCAAATACATATCTTGCACACCATCAAGTCGCCGCGCCCGGAAAAGCGGGTGATTGCCCCTTTGGAGCAACAAGATATGGAAGCATTACTTGCGTCCACCGAACAATCTCTGGCTTATCAACGACCAGGCCAGTCTATCTGTCAAAATATTCTGCCCACATCCAGCTCTTTGCGAGACCGCGCCATTTTGCTTTTTCTACTGGATACAGGCGCAAGAGCCACCGAACTTTGCAAAGTGAAGGTAAAAGACATTGGTATTCAGGGTGTGTACTTGCAGGGTAAAGGAGCGAAGGAACGAATTGTGCCGCTCTCTGAGCCATCCAGAAAAGCAATTGACCTTTATCTCAAAACACGCAAAACAAACTTGAGTGATTATGTTTTTGTAACATCTCGCAAGACACCCATGACGCGGGATGCGCTCTACCAATTGGTAGAGCGCATTGCCCGGCGCGCCGGAATTTTGCAGGTACACCCTCATCGGTTTCGGCACACATTTGCGATAAATTTTCTACGAAACGGCGGCGATGCTTTTGCGCTGCAAATGATTTTAGGGCATGAAACGTTGGAAATGGTCAAGCGGTATTTGGCGATAGCAAAAACGGATATTCAGCGGGCGCACGTCAAAGCATCTCCGGTAACAAATTGGGGGCTTTACGTCGGGCTCATAACCCGGAGGTCGCAGGTTCGAGTCCTGCCCCCGCAACTTTTGTGAACCGCAGCCCTTAGGGTTGCGGTTTTTTATTGGCCCAGCGCTGATTGGTTGATTCGTTTTCTCACCATGGAGGTTCTTGTTATGAACCATAGAACGTCGGGCTCGTCATTACCCATTGGCAAGGCTATTGTCGGTTTTATCAATTTCAAATCCGCTGAGGGACTATCGGCGCGCACAGTAGATACTTATCAGCGCCAGTTGCAGCAGTGGCAAAAGTATCTGAAGTGGTAAAGGTTTTTCGACAGGGAAAAGGGTAGTTTGAAGGTGGTTGGACTCCTTTCTAGATTTTTTAACATTGCGTTGAATGGTAGGAACCTTAACAAATCGTCGGGGTTGCGGGTGTGTCCGGGGAGTTCCGGCACTAGCCGCGTCATAGGTAGCAGGCATTTTTCTGGCTTCGAGTTTTTCCTGCTCCCAAACAGAATCCACGCCCGCCCACACGCAAGTAATGCAACTCGTCGGCACGCCCCTTGCAAAATAAACCTGCAATAAAAATTGAAGTTGAAGCGAGTAAAATTAGCGTGGAAGGAGTAAAAATGACTCTTCAACAAATTACTATTGAAATCCCAGAAAAGGTTTTGCTCGCTGAAAAGACAGATGCAGTGGCGTTTGGAAATGAAATCCGCATGTTGGCGGCTGTTAAGTTATTTGAAATGGGCAGGCTTTCATCTGGGCGTGCCGCTGAACTTGCGGGAATGTCCAGAGTCGAGTTTTTGCTTAACTTGAATCGCTATAAGGTATTTCCCTTTGCCGCTGAACTTGACGATTTAGAAAACGCACATGCCTAAAGCCATCAGCAACACTTCTCCGCTACTTTACCTTTATCGAATTGGAGCGATAAACTTGCTTCCAAAAATGTTCGATGAAGTTTGGACAGCGGAATCAGTCAAAAATGAATTATTGGCGGGGCGCAGTAAAGGCTACGACGTGCCAAATCCCGCAGATTATTCTTGGCTGAACATTGTCAATCCAAAGTCTATGCCTTCCGAATGGCTTGCTTTGGATTTAGGCGCAGGTGAACTTGGAACAATGGCTTTGGCATTGGAAAATCCAGGCCGCATTGTTTTACTTGACGACATGCTTGCACGTCGAACCGCTCAATCTGCTGGCTTGCAAGTTTGGGGAACTTTGAAGGTTTTATTGGAAGCAAAATCTCAAGGCCTGGTTGACAAGATTGAACCGTATATATCAAGATTAAGTGAAGCGGGTATGTGGATTTCTGCTGAAGTAAAGCAGCGTATTCTTATTTTGGCGGGCGAGTCTTAAAGTCAAAAGCGTGCCAACACCGCGTCATCAAAACGGAGCTTTACGAAACCCGTATTAACGTGGTTTTGGGCCGCCCCAAGCCCTTCAACGCCCTTACTGACGCAAACTCCGTTCTTGGTTGTGAAATGAGTGCAACTCTTGATGGAGTGCACCGGACAAGTGTGGGCATTCGCCCCGACTTTCGGGGATTCTGCCCCAACGGTGGACTCGGCATCTGGTAGCTTTTCGCGCCAACTCCGCCATTGCCGGTAACGCCTGCCGTTGCCCTGCCCCTTGTAGAAATTTGGGTATTGAAAGTATTATCGCTTCGTGATACTATCGCCTTGTGATTGAATCCTTCGCATCCGACGAAACACAGAAAATCTTTCTCGGTAAAACTTCCACAAAACTGCCGAAAGATATTCAGCGCACTGCTCGCCGTAAATTACTCTATTTGGATGACGCAGACGATTTACAAGATTTACTTGCTCCGCCCGGTAACAGGCTTGAAAAACTTAAAGGTGATAGAGCGGGGCAGCATAGTATCCGAATTAACGATCAATGGCGAATTTGTTTCGATTGGATTGGCAATAAAGCCCAAAATATCGAAATCGTGGATTATCACGGATGAGAGTAAGTATGATGGATGACACTTTATCTCCTATTCACCCAGGTGAAGTCTTGCTCGAGGACTTCATGAAACCGCTCGGTTTAAGCCAGTATCGCTTGGCGCATGATATTGGGGTTACGCCTATTCGTATCAGCCAAATTGTCAATGGTCAGCGGGCAATTACGGTTGATACTGCTATGCGTCTTGCGCGTTATTTTGGCACAAGTGCAGCGGTTTGGCTTCGTTTACAGGTTCGCTACGAACTCGAAGTTGCAGAAAGAGATTTAAGTGAACGTATCAACCGTGAAGTAAAAGTTCTACACCAACCAGCCGTTCGCGCTTAACCCAAAAGCAGGCCAACACCGCGTCATCAGAACGGAGATTTACGAAGCCTTTATTACTGTCCATTCGCTGAAATGGTTTTGACTTTTCGCAATTTTCGGCCAGCCGAGTATAAACGGCGGCGGATAGTCCAAGCAGCTCCAGGATGCGGGTCTGCAAGGGCGTCAAGGGCGTGATGTGACGAATGGTTTGGTCTGGCAAATGTACGATGGTTAGCGTGACTTCGAGCAAAAGTGGAAAGTCGTCAATCCGTTCTATGGTTATAGTGATCTCAGGGTTCATGCCCTGAGGGTATCAGGAAATTCGCGATTTCACCAGATTTTTCAGCGAAAGGTCAGGTACAGCACCGAATTGCATCAATTAATGTTGCTGGCTGTCAGCCAATGCCATTGACCTATCCGTCACTTTTTTCATAGCCCCATTTTACCAGCACGTCGCCAGCGACTTCTTCAAAAATCTGCTGGTCATGAACAGTAAACATGTTACGCCAATTGCCGGCCTTGCCTTTGGGTAAAAAGCTGGCAAGCGCGTCGTTGCGTTTTGCCTGCCACTCCTCGTCGAGATTATTGCCCATTTCGGCTTGCACATCCGCTTCCAGAGCGGGTGTAGCCGTCAGACCGAAAAAAGCCCATAGTTTTTGCATCTCGGCAAACGGATCGGTCAGCAAATCCTCGTAGCGCAGAGAAAAGTATGCGCCTGGGTAAAGCCGTTTGGCCTCGGCATCTATTTCGTTCAAATCATCTGCCCAGCGTTGGCCCACGCGCCGAATAAATTCGTCAGTAAAAATGGAACAGCGGCCATCCGTGAAGGGTGCCTGATTTTTTTGTAGGTCTGAAAGAATGAGTCGGTCGGCGGTGGTGAGAAATTTTGAATCTTCGACAAAGTTGCGAAACCGTTCGGAAATCAAGACATCGCGTCCATCGCGGACAATGTAGATAATTCGAGCGTCGGGATAAAGCGCATGAGTGTCGCGCACCACCTGGCCGTGAAGGGTGGAAGAGGGGCTTTTGTCGCCAACGATGCGCTTGCCGGCGCGGGCGGCGTCGCGCTCCAAAATAAAATCAGCGGCGGCGCGCATGACCAGCGGCGAAAGGTCGCGCCCGTGATTCCAACGGTTGGATTTGCGGCTGAGCCAGTCTTCGGCTTCGGGCGAGTTGACCAGCGATTTGAGCATTGGCGCGCGGGTGAAGAAGTGCGCCTGATAGTTGCAATGCACTTCAGGGTGCAGGCGCGTCAGGCGCATGAGCAGTGTTGTGCCAGAGCGAGCGTGGCCGAGGATGAAAAATTTTTCACGCGGGAAAAATTGCTTAATTTCGGCCACTTCATCCGCTGTAATGGCGGGGATTGCGGCACGGGCGCGAGTTGGGGCTTCGCCCTTGAGCAAAATTCGGGCGGCACGCTTGAGACGATTGATCAATTTACGACTCCACTTTGAAAATAACACGGAACGCGCTATACAACCGAAGTGTTGGTAAAATAGCGGTCTTTCAATTGTAGCAGAGGCGCTTCAAGCCAGCGGTAACTGGCCGAAGCAATCAACAGAGTCAGTGCAAAGGCCAGCAGGGCAATTAGCGGCTTGTTGATGGTTTCGGACATGCCAACTTCACGCACGCGCGCCACGAACCAGATGATAACGTAGTGATAAACGTAAAGTCCGTAGGAAATTTTTCCGAGATAGCGCAGAAAGGGGGCTTCTAGCCAACGCACGAAGTGTTTTTCACGCGCCACATTGTAAATAAACAAGGCAAAAGTGTAGTTGAGCAGAGAATACCCCCAGATATGCTTAAGGCCATTTGCCAGCGGATGACCAAACCCCAGCGCAGTGAGATTGCCTATGTCACCCGTAATCAAGAACTGGGAAGCGTATCCTGCCAGCGGCAGTATCACGGCAAAAGCTGCCAACTGTTGGCGCGGGCGCGGAATGGAAAAACGGCTGATGTATGCGCCAAAACCAAAGGCGTCAATATGTGAGAAAGGCAAAACATAAATCCCCTGCGGAGTTGTGCCATACGGCAAGCTGAAGAGCGCATGATTATAGGCATAGGCCAGTCCCATGCGCGCCAGCGGCCCCAAAATAATTGCGCCAAGAAAAAGATGCCAATAATATTTTTTGGGGGTTAGCAAAATTGCCAACGGCCAGACGATGTAAAACTGTTCTTCCACCGAAAGCGACCAGAAATGCCCCAGAAAGCGATGTTCGACAAACCCAGCGCCTGCGCTGAAAAAGTCATAGACATAGAAAAAAGCGTAGCGGGCATGATCCTGAAACATGAGCATGTAGGCTGGCCGAAATTGCACCGCCAGAAGAAACGCCGAAAGCACCAGCATCGCCAGCAGGTAAAAATAATAGAGTGGAAAGATACGTAAAAGGCGCCGCCCGTAAAACTTAATAAAGTAGGCGCGGGCTGGCAGGCTTTCCTTCATGCGAATCAAAATATCAGTAATCAAGAAACCGGAAAGCACAAAAAAAAGTAAAACGCCCGTCCAGCCAACCATCAGGTAATCGGTGTGCATGGCAAAAACCAGTAAAAAGGCTAGCGCGCGAATGCCATCCAGACCGGGAATCATCAAATCTCCACAACAAACGTCAGCGGGTAAACGTTACGCCGCAGCGCATTGCAGTAGATTTTGCACGTTGTTGATGCGGCGCTTTAAGGTTGGGTTACGTTCCATTGAATCAGAGATTTTTTCAATGGCGTACATGACGGTGGTGTGGTCGCGCCCGCCAAGGACATCGCCGATTTGGGGCAGGGAGGCATCCGTCTGTTTGCGCAGCAGATACATGGCAACCTGACGCGGTTCGGCTACTTTTTGCGAACGGTCGCGCCCCAGCAAAGCATCTACGGTAATTTGCCATTCACGCGCCACCAATTCGACCACTTTTTCAGGAGAGATGTTCTGGTGCTGCGGGAGCAAGTCGGCCAGGGCAGTTTCAACCAAGCGCGCGTCAAGCGGCGCGCCGCTTAAGTCTGAAAAAGCAAGGATGCGGTTGAGCGCGCCTTCCAACTCACGGATGTTGGATTGGACGCGGCGGGCAATCAGATCCAAAATTCCATCTGGAACTTGCCGCCCCATTTTTTCAGCCTTATAGCGCAAGATGGCCTGGCGCGTTTCCAAGTCGGGCGGTTGAACATCTGCCGCCAGTCCCCACTCAAAGCGCGAGCGCAGGCGTTCTTCCAGCGTCACCATGGCCTTGGGAGGGCGGTCAGAGGAGACAATGATTTGTTTATCCTGCCCGTGCAGGGTGTTGAAAGTGTGAAAAAATTCTTCCTGAGTGGATTCTTTGCCAGCGATAAATTGGATGTCATCCACCAGCAAAACGTCAATGGAGCGGTATTTTTCGCGGAAGGCGGGGGTGGTGTGCGCGCGGATGGCGTTAATCAGATCATTGGTGAATTCTTCGCTGGAGACGTACAGTATGCTCAGACCGCGAGTGGTGCAGGCGTTGCCGATGGCGTGCAGCAGATGGGTTTTTCCCAACCCGACGCCGCCATACAGAAAAAGCGGGTTGTAGGCGCGGGCAGGTTTTTCGGCTACGGCCAGGGCAGCGGCGTGTGCCAGACGGCTGTTGGCGCCGACGACGAAATTATCGAAGGTGTAGCGCGGATTCAGCGTGGCGTTGCGCGGCGTAACGGGAGCAGTTTCCAGCGCGTCACTGACGGGTTCGGCTTGGGGAGCAGATTCAGCCCCTTCCGCCGCATCCTCCGCGCTGGCGACGATAAATTTTATCTCTGCCGGGGCGTTGACGGCTTCGCTCATCAGGCGCGTGGCAGACTCTTGCAAACGGTTCTCAAGCCAATCACGAGCGTAGGCATTGCGCACGCCAATGGTAAAAACACCGTCCCTGGCGCGAAGCAGGGTGGTATCTCTCACCCAGGTCTCAAAAGAAGAGCGGGGCATTTCCATTTGTAATTGTCCGAGGACGGCTTGCCATGCTTGGTCTGCATTCATGCTGGCGCTCCAGGCGGGAAGAAAAGGGGAAGACAACCCTCTGCCCAAAAATGCAGAGGGTGAATTGAGATGCCTGATATTGACTTGTATTTTTTCAGGAGAGAACGCGGTGGGAGCGCGTTCGGTATGGGTGATGGCAGAATTCTAGCAGAGAAATGCCGCTTGCGCCACACGCGAAACCTACGCTACCTTAAAAACTTTCCCTTTTTTAAGGTGGTGAAACCTTAAAGAAAGCCCGGCGCGGGGCTTGCTGGATTTGTTATTATTGGAACATTTGTTTTAGCCACAAAGGAGATTTAGATGTGAAGTGACCCCCCACATCTGGGGGGTCACTTCATTTTTCCTGACATTTTTGCAAAGTCATGTTAAAAAATTCGGCGGGCGAAGCAATTGGGTACGCCACCTGTGAAACCTGGTTTTTGAGAATACCTACTCGCATTGACAGATGGGCCGCAAAAACAATGCTTTTTCATCTGCCGTCCGCCCGTTTCGTGCGTCAAACGGGGGCAAACTATTTGTGTTACAAAAATGTACAGCAAATAAAATTGGATAAAAATATCTATTTTATTCAATATACGGCGCTTTTGAATCTGAAACAAGAGGGCGTCTTCCATTTTTACGAATTCAGTGTAAAATACATTTGTTCTAACTTTGCACCGCCGCAAACGTGGCGGGACCTCAACCAAAAGGAGAAACCTCATGTTCCATACCATTATCATCGCTGGAAACCTTGGCCGCGACCCGGAAATGCGCTACATTCCCAGCGGTCAGCCGGTAACGTCGTTTTCGGTAGCCACCAGCCGAAAATATACTAACAATGCCGGACAACAAATCGAAGAAACCATTTGGTTCAAAGTAACAACTTGGGGAAAACAAGCCGAAGTTTGCAATCAGTATCTTAAAAAGGGTTCCAAAGTATTGGTGGAAGGCTCGCTGAAAGGCGACCCTAACACTGGCAGCCCGCGCATTTGGACGAAGCAGGACGGCACGCCCGGCGCATCTTTTGAAGTAACCGCCAACACTGTACGTTTCCTCTCCAGCAAGGGCGAGGGGGGACAGCCCCAGGCGGGTGGCGAGGCCAGCGGCGACAGTTTTGTCGGCGCGCCTGAAGACGATATTCCCTTCTAAAATTGATGCTCAGGCCCTAAAGGTTGTGACACCTTTAGGGCCTTTTGTTTCTGTGAGGAAAAATGATTCCTGTTTCCCCCAATCAAAACCGCCCAAGCACCACCATTGAAGCTCCCGCCGACCTGAAACCAGTCTACTCCAATCTGGTCCGAATTGCTCATTCTCCAGCCGATGTTGTGCTGGATTTTGCCCATTTGATGCCCGGCGAAACCCGCGCCCGGATCGCAGCCCGCGTGCTCATGTCACCGTTGAGCGCCAAATTACTCCTGCGCGCACTGGCCGAAAATATTGCGCGTTACGAGGCCGCCTTCGGAGAAATTACCCTGCCAGCTTCATCCCATTTGGCTGACCAACTTTTCAAACCGGCACAGCAACCTCCCGACCCGGACAACCCATCTGAAGAAGGCCAGGCCTGAAATGGAACACCTCGAACAATTTTCCGAACAAATTCGACAAAATTTTGACGCGCGTACCGCCGCCCGTGACCAGGCGCTCACTCAGGCGCGAACCCTCACCCGGCACTGCTCCCAAGCCATCCGCGCCGTGCACCGTGACGACGAACCCACCATGCAGGCCGAACTAACCTCAGCGGGCGAACTGGCTGACGATTTGCGTCAGGGACTTAAAAATTTCCCCGATTTATACTACGCCGGTTACACCCAAGACGCGCTGAAAGAATATGTCGAAGCCAACGCCACCTGCGCCCTGATTCAAAATCAGCCCCTGCCCGCGCCAGAATCTCTGCAGGTGGAAGCCAACACCTATCTAAACGGCCTATCAGAAGTGGTCGGAGAGCTACGCCGCCGCTGTCTCGATATCCTGCGGCATGGCTACTCTGCCGAGGCCGAGCGCCTGCTGACTTGCATGGACGACATTTACGCCGTGCTGGTGACCATGGACTACCCGGACGCTATCACCAACGGCCTGCGCCGCCAAACCGACATTGCTCGTAGCATTATCGAAAAAACACGCGGCGATATCACCTTCAGCCTGCGCGGTGAACATCTGGAACGCGCCCTGTCGCGCCTGGAGCAGCAAGTCAGCGGCGAAACATCTGCCTTCGTTGCGCCACTCCCCCGCCCCAGCACAGAAGACGGGGACTGATGGCGCAACCGGGAAGCAGGAAATTCCGTCTGCTAATGTATCAGCGTATGATCAACCGTTGGTGGACAGTAACGCTGACCCTGGCGCTGGTCTTGTGGGGCTATGCCGCCCTGTTGTGGGGCACAGAATACTATTTTGCAGACCCAACGCAAAACCCGTTGCCACGGCTCTCAAACACAAACGCTATCGTGCTGTTGGCCGCAGGTGGATTCTCGTTTTTATTTACACTTTTTCTCATCACCATTCGCTCATTTGCCTATGTACAACTGTTTGGCGACCATCTTCGCCTGGTAACACCATTTCTACGCTTAAACATCGCCTATAAACGCATTCAGCGCGTACACCCGGCAGAGATGGCCGCACTTTTCCCGCCGCGCAGTATTTCCAGCTGGCGGCGTGACATCCTCGCCCCGCTTGCCAGCCATACAGCCATTGTCGTGCATCTGACAGCCTATCCACTGGCGCGAATGTTCTTCGACCTGTTCCTTTCGCCATTCTTTTTTTACGACAAAACCCCACACTTTATTTTTCTGGTGGACGATTGGATGGAGCTGAGTACCGCTCTGGAGAGCGCACGCACTTCCGGTAAAATTGCGCGTCCCAAGCCCAAACCAAAAGTGACATCCAGTTTACTGAACAATTTAAAATAATCCATATTGTGAATTTTGTCACTACCGAAGCGTGACATTCTCCGTTGACCGCGCGCGCCAGATGTTGTATCATGAAAGGCAGAGATAGGGTAAGAGTAAGTCTCCTCGCTGTCTCCTCCTTTGGCGTACGCCCCCGCTGGGTCCTCCCCCCATCGGGGGCTGCGCTTTAAACAAAAAGTCTGAAGCGGCCTACACGCTTCAGACTTTTCTGTATCCTGCTTATTCGTGCAGGGTGGCGGGGAGAGCTGCCGCTCCAGCGTAGGGATATGCTTTCTGACGGCGCACGGCGCGTTGTTCGGCGCGGTAGTCGTCAATGTGGCGTTGAACATGCGGGGCAAAGAAGCCAGCATAACGTCTTTGCAGCTCGGGCAGTTTCCAGTCGTTGCCGGTGACGCGTCCGCGACAGGTATGTGCGCCACAGCCACAAGGAAACTCGTCATATGGCATGGTATCGCTCATGGTGTAATCGAAACAAACCTCTTCGCCGGGATGAATATCTCGCATTGCAACCAGTGCTATCTGCCCCGAAAGCCCGGCATTGGGATTGCAGGAGTGGTTGACATAATCACCTTCCCCGATTTTTTCTGGCACCAGAAAGTGCCGGTCTTCGACCTGAATGCATAGGCTGCGCTCAAGTTCAGGAAGGGTAACAAAGGTGTCCCATTCGTACACGACACCCCCGAAAGCGGCGAGAAGTTCACCTTTTTTCAAAGGCGCTTTGGCAAAAATACCGTTTCCGTTGCCATCGGCTCTCAGGCGGCCTTGTAGTTTAGGCGACAGATAGAAACTGAGTTGTTCAGACATTCATAAAATTCCCTTTCGTTGGAATTAAAGATCGACGGCGTCCCCCCGGGTGGCACCAGGAAAAACGCCAACGGGATGTAGTTTACAATAAATAGCCGGAATGTAAAGGTTAAAAGCGCCCCAGTTTAAAAAAAGTTCGTTTTTTGCTGTCGCTACATCACACAAAACGTTATAAAATTGAACAGGCTTGTCATCCTCCCGAAAGGATTTGTATGAATCTCAATCGTCTCTGGCCAACGCCCCACTTCCGCCTGGTATTTCTCATTAGCATGGCTGTCAGCGTGCTTTATCTGGCGCAAAATGTCTTTCTGTGGGGCGGTGAGGAAGCCGTCATCGCCGTCAATGACTACGTTTCGCCTCTGCTGGCAATTTTTGCTGCCCTGTTTTCGCTCGCACTGTGGAATGCAACCAGTTGGGACAAAACTTCCAATTTGGTGTGGGGTAGTTTCAGCTTAGGAATGGCGCTATGGACATTGGCAGAAATTGTCTGGGCGCTGTATTCTTTTGTCCAACAGGAAATCCCTTACCCGTCGGCGGCAGACGTACTGTGGATTTTAGGCTACCCGCTACTTTTCTTTGCTTTGCTGGCGCGCTACCGGGGCTTACGCGTGCGCGCCACCCGGATTCAGATTTTTCTGGTCGGATTATTTACCATCGCGTCGGCCTTGTTTCTTTTTTTTCTACTGTTTTACCCAATTCTTCAAAGCCTGACTTCCGATTATTTTGCCGAAGGAATTTTAGCCAGCGCCTACCCCCTGCTTGACTTGCCACTAGTAACACTCGCCACGCTGATTGCGCTGGCGCTGGCCGGTGGGCGCTTTACCGCGCCTTGGGGCTGGCTGGCGATTAGTTTTCTACTGCACACGCTCAGCGATATTGGATTCGCCTATGGCACTTGGACGAATACATACTATCCCAACGGTGCGCTGACCAACATCAGCATTTTCGTAGATTTCACCTACAACCTTACCTATCTTTTCACTTTTCTGGGGCTGTACTTGCAACAAGACCTGACCACTGAAGCCCAGCAAAATCTGGAAGCAATCGGCGAAGTACAAATTGAACGCGCCTACTACGTCAACATTTTACTTTTTACCGATGAAAACAATAACATCATCTCAGTCAGTCACAATTTTTTCAAACTCACCGGCCAGCCCGAAAACACGTCTTTGCGCGGACAACCCGTCGCCGTAGCGTTGGAACTCTCGGATGAAACCTTTGATGAATTCAAACAGACTTTGCTCAAACAAGACCAGGTGGTTGAATGGCCGCTGACGCTCTCGCACCAGGAAGGCATCAGTCAAAAGGCTACTCTTTCAGGCCAGGCAACACGCAACGATCGCCGCGAATTTACCGGCATCAACCTGATTTTGCGCGTGCATGTGGCCGAGGACGACATTCAGACACTCGACCTGGAACCGGAACAAAAAGAGTTGGCCTACGCCATGCTCTCTACCCTGGGGCTGGAAAAGTCCATTGCGCAACAAGAATTAAAGGCTTATTTTTACGCCGAAGTAAAAACCCTGCACAGCTTGTTGCTGACTGCCAACGGGCCACAATTTGCAAATAACTTCATGGGAATTCTCAACATCACAGCCATTCAACACAATTGGCCGATAATCATTTCAGGAAACACGCTGGTGTTGCCGCGTGGAAAGCAAGACCTGGGGGCAGGCGACCTGCTGTTTCTACTCGATGCCCTGCGCGATTACGCCAACAAAGCCGTCGGCCCAGATATCGTCAAAGACGCTCTGCGCAACTTACAAACACGCATCAGCGCCAACATTCTGGATGCCGCCAAACAGGAAAAACTACTACCAAACTTCCCCGAGTAAGCCCAGTATCCATTTCTATTCAGGCATAGCCCATGGACCCACCGCGCCGCCCCAGATACAAACGACGGCTTCGCCACATAATCCGAAAATTTATTTCTCCGCGTAACTAAATGTGAAACCACTGTTCTGAAGGTAAAAAACGGCCGAAATCTCTCAAGAAAATCTTCGAGGCCTAGTTTCATTATGACAAAAAAGACTTTCGGTAATTGTCTGCCCGTGAGGTGGCGGCGGGCTGAAGCCCTGCCTTATTTTGTTGCGGAAGTCCGCTTAAGCGGACTTGTTTTTCCTGAGGCCCGCCGAAAACAGCGCAAATCACCACTGGCAGGCAGTTACGACTTTCGCAAGAGGTCCATTACAAAAATCTCATCGTTCTGGGAGCAGCCGTGAAACACTTTGTAAAATTTTTAAAATGGGCGGGAATTTCCATTCTCGCCCTTATCGTTTTGATGGCGGGCATTTACGCTCTGTTACCCAAAGGGCCACGCGACCTGATGGACTACAATGACCGCACTCGTCAACCGCGCCAGCTCTTCAGCGGAAAGCAATACGCCGCCGTCACCGGCACGCCCTGGGCAACCGCTGCCGCTCTCAGTGTGCTGGAACGCGGAGGATCCGCATGCGATGCAGCAGTCTCGGCATTGCTGGTTCTTAATATCACACACGGCGAAGCAACCTCCTTCCCCGGCGTCGCGCCTGCCCTTGTCTACAATGCTCAAACCGGCCAGGTGCGCTCCTACATCGGTGCGGGCAAAGCGCCCGAAGCGGCAACCATCGAAAGATTTGCCGCGCGCGGCTTCAAAACTGTGCCAGAGCTGGATATTTGGGCACAGCTCGTCCCCGCCTCGCCAGATGTGCTTACCGCTTTGTTAAACGACTGCGGCACGCTGAGTTTCAGCGAATTAGCCGCCCCCGCCATTCAGATTGCCCGCGAAGGCTTCCCGGCGCACGCCATCTTCCAACGCAATCTCGACCTTTCCACGCTGGAGCGTTTCGGCTTTGCCATCCTCCTACCCGAAAACACGCGCGTCTTCCTGCGCGGCGAATGGTGGCGTCCCATTCATCTTCACGACCGCATGACTTTTCCTGACCTGGCGAACACCCTGCAAGCCCTGGCTGATGCCGAACAGAGCGCACTGCAAAGTGGCGGCACCCGCTCCGACGGCATTCAGGCCGTGCGCGACTACTTTTACCAAGGCGTGATTGCCCAAGAAATTGACACAATGCACAAAGACCAACACGGGCTGATGACCTACAACGACCTGGCAACCTACAGCGGCGGCTGGGAAACACCCGTGACCGGTAATTATGGCGAGTACACTTTTTATGGCAACGGAACCTGGTCGCAAGGCATAATGGAACCGCTCATTCTACAAATTCTCGAAGGCGTAGACCTGAAAAGCATGGGACACAACAGCCCGCAATACATTCATACCGTCGCCCAGGCCATCGAGATCGCCATGGCCGACCGCGACGCCTATGTGGCTGACCCCGCTTTCGTCAACGTGCCGCTTGAAACCTTGTTGAGCAAGCCCTATGCTACTCAACGGCGGGAAAAAATGACCGCTTCTGCCTTTGGAAATTTGCCCGCGCCAGGAGAAATTGCCGGTTTCCAAGCCGGTTCTGCCGAGACAGATTTTCCCCAACCGGCAGCCGGATTCAATTTAACGGAAACCCTCGCCAGCCTGAGCGATTTCACCATCGGGCAGGATACGTCCCAGGTGGCAATTGTTGATGCGCAGGGCAATGCCGTTGTCATCACTCCCTCCGATTTTCCAAAAACGCCCATGCTGCCTGGTACCGGGCTAAATTTGGGCAATCGTATGAATCAGTTTCGTCTCAACCCGGCGAACGTCAACGCGCTTCAGCCGGGAAAACGCCCGCGCATTACACCACACGCGGTGATTGTCTTCAAAAACGACAAGTTTTTCATGGCTTACAACACACCCGGCGGCGACACCCAAGCCCAAACGCTGGTACAGGTCTTTCTCAACCTGGTCATTTTTGACATGGACATCCAACAAGCGATTAGCGCGCCACGTTTTTACAGCATTTCAGCGCCATCATCATTTGCGCCGCACGAATTTACCCCCGGCGGTCTGCGCCTGGAGGCTGACCTGTTCGCCACTGCCGCCGACGGGCTGAAAGCGCTCGGCTATTTGCCCGAAGAAGCCCCCGCCTGGGATAAAGATTTCGGCGCTGTCGGAGCCATTTTGCGCGGCGCAGATGGTTCTCTCTACGCTGGCGCCGACCCGCGTGAGGAAACCAGCGCCGGAGGACGCTAATCCGCAACTTTTTAGCCCACTACAGCGTTTAAGATTCACCTCGCCCCGCATTCACAAAGTAACGCCACTTTAGGAGAAATTTGCATGTCAAAAAAATCCACACGCCGCGCTACGCGCAATCAAAGCCCTGTTTCAGGGTTTTTCCGCCGCCCGGCAGTACAAATTGGTATTCTGGCGCTGGCCGCCATCATCATCACGCTGATTGTGCTTGCGGGCAACAACGGCAAGAAAATTTCGGCTAGCAATTTACCCAACGATATCAACGCCGACCAGGCCTACACACTCTACCAGCAAGGCGGGGCCGTCTTCGTAGATGTCCGCACTCAGGGCGAGTGGAACAATTTTCACCTGCAGGACGCCCTGTTGATACCGATAGATGAACTCGCCGCACGCGTCAACGAAGTTCCACGCGACAAACCAATCGTCGTCATTTGCCAATCGGGCAGCCGCTCCCCACGCGGACGCGATATTTTGCGGCAAGCCGGGTTCAGCAACATCACCAGCGTCAGCGGCGGTCTGGGCGACTGGATGCAACTGGGCTATCCGGTTGTCTACGGCCAATAAAACGCCAGAAGGAGATTTCCATGAGCGAACTCAACTTAAATCACGGCCTGTATTTTGAAGATTTTGCCCCCGGTCAGCGCATGACCTCGGTTGGGCGCACCATCAGCGAGCACGATGTCATCGCCTTTGCCGGGCTCTCCGGCGATTTCAACCAGATTCATACCGACGCCGAATTCGCGCGCGCCACGCCCTTCGGTCAGCGCATCGCGCACGGCCTGCTCGGGCTGGCAGTCGCCTCGGGGCTGGCGGTGCAGACCGGCATCCTCGGCGCCAACGTCATCGCTTTCCGTGAAATCGGCGAGTGGAAATTTGTCAAGCCGGTTTTCTTCGGCGACACGATTCACGTGGTGATGGAAGTGGCCGAAGCCAAGGCCTTTCCGCGTCTGGGCGGCGGAGCGGTGACGCTGACGGTGACTGTCCACAATCAAAAAGATGAAATTGTAATGAAGGGTAATTGGACGGTACTCGTCAAAAACAAGTAAACAACGTCAGGAGACGTTGGACTCCAGCCTAAAAACCTTATGAACAATCAACCGCCCGAATTTAGCACCACCCGCCGCTCGAATCAGACTCCCAGCGAAAGCGGAACGCTTCTGCCGGAAGGGGGCCGCTCCAACCGGCCCGCGCCGCTCTACCCGGACCCCTACCTGCCCCTGCCCGAACGAGTGGACGAAACCGACCTAAATGGAACTCGCGTGGCTCCGGTGGCGCTGCGCACGCAGACCGCGCCGCGCCCGCCCGCCCAACCGCCGATCAGTTGGCGCAACAGTGCCGGGTGCCTGGCGCGCGGCATGATTTTTGGGCTGTTCGTCCTGGTAATTTTGATTCTGGCAGGGGCCATTGGCGCGGCGCTGGCCTACGCTTCGGTGGCCTCCTCGCTGCCCGGCGTGGACGATTTGCGCGCCCGCTCGGCGCAGTTTGAAACCACGCGCCTGCTCGACCGCAACGGCGGCCCGCTGTACGAAATTCTCGACCCAAATGCCGGGCGGCGCACCTACGTTGTGATTAATCAAATTTCGCCCTATGTCATCGCCGCCACCATCGCCACCGAAGACAAGGGTTTTTACACCCATCCCGGCTTCGACCCGGTCGCCATCGCGCGCGCCGTGTGGGAAAACGCCACCAGCGGCGGAAACGGCCCCGGCGCTTCGACCATCACCCAGCAGCTGGCGCGCGCCCTGCTGCTCTCGCCCGAAGAACGCGTCCAGCGCACCTATCAGCGTAAACTGCGCGAAATCATTCTGGCGGCAGAAATCACCCGGCGTTATTCCAAAGATGAAATTTTGGAACTGTACCTGAACGAAATCTACTACGGCAACCTGGCCTACGGCATCGAAGCCGCCGCCGAAACCTATTTTGGCGCGGCGATTGACGGCCAATTGACCGGCGTCAAAAATGGCCGCCTGGCCGATGATTTGAACCTGGCGCAGGCCGCTTTTCTGGCCGGTCTGCCGCAGGCGCCCTCGGTCTACGATATCCACACCAACCGCGAGGCGACCCTGCAGCGCAACAGCGACGTGCTGGATTTGATGTTCCTGCTGAGCCAGGAGGAAAACTGCATTGCCGTCAGCAATGCGCCCGCCCCCATTTGCGTTGCCATTCAAGATGGACTGGCCGCCAAACAGGCGATCATCGCCTACAATTTTCCCACGCCCAACATTCAGACGCGCTACCCGCACTGGGTGCAGTTCGTGCGCGAACAGTTGGAAGCCCGCTTCGACGCGCAGACCATCTACCGCTCTGGCTTCGTCGTCACCACCAGCCTCGACCCGGCCCTGCAAGACGCCGCCCAGCAAATCGTCAGCCAGCAGGTTGCCAATCTGGTGGATAAAAATGCCAGCAACGGCGCACTGGTCGCCATCCGCCCGCAAACCGGCGAAATTTTGGCGATGGTCGGCTCGGTAGATTTTTACAACGAGGCCATTTCCGGCCAGGTCAACATGGCGACCACCCAAACCCGTCAGCCGGGGTCGTCCATCAAACCCTTCACCTACCTGGCCGCCTTTGAAAAAGGCTGGACGCCCGCCACGTTGATTTGGGATGTGCCTTCCTATTTTCCGCCCTCCGGCGACCCGAATGACCCACGCGAGCCGTATGTGCCGGTCAACTATGACGGCAAATTTCACGGCCCGGTCACCGTGCGCACCGCGCTGGCAAACTCCTTCAACATTCCAGCGGTCAAAACCCTGCAATTTGCGGGCATTTACGATGACCCCGCCACCCCGCAAAGCGAAGGGCTGATTGGCATGGCGCGCCGCCTGGGAATCACCAGCCTGACGCGCGATGACTACGGCCTGGCGCTGACTCTCGGCGGCGGAGATGTTTCGGTGCTGGAAATGACCGCCGCCTACGCCGTCATCGCCAACAACGGGCAAAAGATTCCGCCGGTCGCCATTCTCAAAATCAGCGACTACGCCGGAAACGTCATCTACGAATATCAGCCGCCGCAAGGCGAGCAAGTCATCCGCGCCGAACACGCCTATCTGATGGCGAACATTCTCTCCGACAACGAAGCGCGCGCGCCGATGTTTGGGCGCAACTCGGTCATCAACCTGCCCTTCCCCGCCGCCGCCAAAACCGGCACCACCAACGACTTCCGCGATAACTGGACGATGGGCTTCACGCCCGACCTGGCCGTCGGCGTCTGGGTGGGCAACGCCGACTACACCCCCATGGTCAACACCACCGGGCTGAGCGGCGCCGCGCCCATCTGGGCCGACTTCATGCAGGCCGCCGTGCCCCAAAACCCGCGCGGGTTTGACCGCCCGCCCGGCATCATGGAAAAAGTCATCTGCGCCCTGTCCGGCGCCGAGCCTTCAGAGAAATGCCCGCAGCAGCGCCTGGAAATTTTCGCTGGCGACCAGCCGCCGCTGCCCGCCAGCGAAGACCTGTGGAAACAGGAAAATCTCGACACCTGGACCGGTTTGCGTGCCAACGCTTTGTGCAGCGAATTTGTCGCCGAAAAAATGACGCTCAACGTCACCGACAGTTTTGCCCGCCGCTGGCTGCGTCAGGACGACCAAGGCCGCAACTGGGCCGAAGAGCAGGGCTTCGAGCGCCCCATCTTCTTCGTCCCCGACGGCGACTGCAACGGCGACGACCGCCCCACACTTCAATGGAATTTGCGCGAGGGCGACGTCCTGCACGAGAACGAACTTTCCATCAACGCCGCCGCTTTCGCGCCCAATTTCAGCCTCTTCCGTCTGGAATTCGGCTACGGCGACGACCCTAAAACCTGGGAAACGCTGCTTGAAAGCGGCAACCCCCTGCGCCAATCTGAAAAAATCTACAACTGGGATTTGACCTCCCTGACCAACGACAAAGTGACTCTGCGTCTGCGCATGGAAAACAAAAACGGCGGCTACGCCGAACTGCTGGCGCATCTGCGCATCATTCCGCCCAGCCCCACCCCGCTCCCGCCCAGCGAAACACCGACCGCGACACCATCACCGAGCGATACGCCATTACCCGCGCCGAGCGATACGCCGTTACCCGCGCCGAGCGATACGCCGCTGCCCGCGCCGAGCGATACGCCATTGCCCGCGCCGAGCGATACGCCGCTGCCCGCGCCGAGCGATACGCCGCTGCCAATGCCGAGCAATACGCCGTTACCCGCGCCTTGACACAACGGCCAAGATGCATTCCTTTCCGAAAATTCGGAGTAAAAGGTCATACTTTCTCCATGACCTCCATCACTTGCGCCGGTCTACACTCTCCGATAAAATTCATCTATTCAGGTAAAAAATACCCTTATTGGAGAGGCTTTTCATGCAAATTACCCGTCAGGCCGATTACGCCATCCGCGCCGTTCTATACATTACCCAGTTGGGCGCAAATCAGCGCGCGGCCACCAGCCAGATTGCGCAAGAGCAACATATTCCGCCCTCGTTTCTGGCAAAAATAATTTCTCAACTCTCAATTGCCGGGTTGTTGCAAACTTCGCGCGGAGCACGGGGCGGCGTGACGCTGGCAAAACCCCCCGAAGAAATCACGTTGCTGGATGTAGTTGAGTCAATTGACGGACCCATCACCCTCAACGAGTGTGTCAACGACAAAGACGCCTGCGGTTTTGGCGATGAGTGCCCGTTGCGCTCCATTTGGTGCAATGCTCAAGAAGATTTGGTTACGCGCTTGGGTGGCACAAATTTTGCCCAATTTGCTACCACAACTCATTAGCACATCGCAAAAAAGACCGCCAAAAAAATGCTTGCGGGGCTTCAATGTCTCCGCAAGCATTTTTTGGCACGGTTCACATTGCATAAAAATCTGCTCTACAATTTCATGACAAGTATTTATTGTGCGAGGCCTTAAATACGGAACATTTCAGCGCAAAAGCCGCTTAATCTCCGCATATGGGGGTGCGAATCCGGAGTAAATTGTAAAGGTGTTTTTGCCACAAATTGGGCTTTTCTGAACCGTGCCTAATTTTTCCAAACCTTTTTGCTCTGTTTCGGTCAAAACTATTTCAGTAGCCTTTGGCGATGGCATTTTTTCTCCCAGATTGAAAAACCCCTGTAACGCCATAAAAAAACACTTGACCATCTTCATTTCCCGCTGGTAGAATAGCAGGGTTGCGGGAGTCGCCAAGTGGTAAGGCATCAGCCTTCCAAGCTGATATTCGCGGGTTCGAATCCCGTCTCCCGCTCTCGGTTCAGTAATCAGTTGTCAGTAATCAGTGAACAGATCTGATAACTGATTATTGTTTTACCGAACAAGGGCCCGTGGCGCAGTGGTTAGCGCAGGGGACTCATAATCTCTTGGTCGCTGGTTCGACTCCAGCCGGGCCCACAAGTCAAACTTTTCTGCTGGAAAATGTGCAAAAAAAAATCTCGCAAGCCCGAATGTGGTACTCGGTCTGCGAATTTTTTGTATGACGTCGAGCAGGTCATCTTGAGCCTAGCGCCGAAGTGGCAAAGGGTGCTCGCCTTGTGGATGGGGGACTTGTTGTAACCTGATAGCAACGTCATCTCGCGGGGAGGTTCTCATGTCCACCATCCAGGAACAAAGCGAGGTCTTGAAGAAGGATCTGGCTGAAAAAGAAGCCCTGCTCATCCAAACCCAGGTCGGCGCATTCGTCGCCGGGGATGTAAAAACCGGCGGCGGCGACTTCGTCGGGCGCGATAAAAATATCACCGGCGGCACGGGCAGTGTGGTGGCGGGCGGGAGCATCACCGGTTCCACCATCCTCACCGGCAGTGGCAATACAGTGGGGGGAAGCACGCAAAATATCTTTGCGCCTGTCTACCAGGCCATCCAGTCCGCCAGCCTGCCCGCCCAGCAAAAAGAAGACCTCTCCGCCGAAGTGGAAGAGATCGAAGGTCAGATCGTTAAAGCGGAAGAGCTGGATGAAAGTTTCCTGGCCCGCCGCCTGCGGGCTGTCAAACGCATGGGGTCCGATATCTTCGAAGTCCTGCTGGCCGCCCTCAACGGTCCCGGCGCGGTGGTCAGCGCGGTGGCGAAGAAGGTGGCAGAGAAAGTGAAGGCGGAAGGATAAGGCAAGTTGTGAAGCATCTTAACTTGGCTTGGTAAATCGTCACTTTATCGAAAAAATAACGATTTACCAAAAAGGGGAACTGTGCACACATCCTCGCGTCCGCCGTCAAGAATGGACGACAAATCCGCAACACGATTGCGGATTTGTACAATGCGTGCTATGATAACAGCGTTCGTGTCGTTCTTTTCAATAGGAGCGCTTTTATGATCGAAAGAACTCTCACCCCAAAAATCCTTGCCCTGGCGCAGAAATTTCAAGTCATCACTCTCACCGGTCCCCGCCAATCCGGCAAGACCACCTTGGTCAAAGCCGCCTTTCCCGCTCTGCCTTATGTCTCGTTGGAAGAGCCGGATATCCGCCAGATCGCGCTCACCGATCCGCGCGGTTTCCTCTCCAATTACCCGGCAGGCGCCATATTGGATGAAATTCAAAACACGCCTGACCTGTTTTCCTACATCCAAAAAATTGTGGATGAGAAACGTCAGACTCAATTCATCCTGACGGGTTCATCCAACTTTCTGTTGATGGAAAAAATCAGCCAGACCCTGGCAGGACGCACCGCGATTCTGCACCTGCTTCCATTTTCTTTTGAAGAACTGGAGCCTGGCGCAGAGCCGTACGAAAACCTGATTTTCAAGGGTCAATATCCACGCATTTACGATCGTGCCATTGCGCCCACCGATTTTTATCCAGTCTACATCCAGACCTACATCGAGAAAGATGTGCGCCTGATGAAAAATATTGGGGATATCAACGCCTTCATCCAATTCACCCAACTGTGCGCCGGGCGCACCGGGCAACTGCTCAACTATACGGGGCTGGCAAGTGACTCGGGAATCAGCCCGAACACAGCCAAAGCCTGGCTCTCCATTTTGGAAAGTTCCTACATTGTGTATCGTTTACAGCCCTTCCACCGCAATTTCAACAAGCGGCTGGTCAAATCTTCCAAACTCTACTTTTACGATACAGGCGTTGCCTGTTCCCTGCTCGGCATCCGTGATGAAAACCAGGTCAACTTGCATTACATGAAAGGCGCGCTCTTTGAGAATTTGATCCTCAATGAGTTTATCAAGCGCGATTTCAATCGCGGTGTGCATCGTCAGCCATATTTTTGGCAGGATAGTCATGGTAAAGAGATCGACTGCCTGTTGGTGGAAGGGGAGAAAACCGTACCAGTCGAGATCAAATCAGGCAAAACGATATCCAATAGCTATTTTGACAATCTCGAATACTGGCGTCAACTTGCCGCTGTGCCAGAACAGCATGGCTACGTTGTTTATGGCGGCGAACAGTCCCTGCAAACCAGTGCAGGCTCGTTCATCAGTTGGCGGGAACTAAACCGCATCCCGACGTTATAACCTGACGTGCACTCCATCCTCCCGCGAAACGCATTTTACGAATCACCGCCCTGCCTTTGCTCCTGGAGCTGGGATGCAATTGGGATAATCAGGGGAAAGCAGTGAAAAGAAACATGAGCACAACTACACTTGTGTGATGATATGTCAGCATTCCCATCCCAAAACCCATCCCTATCCAGTTGCTATCCAAGAAAAAACCTGTCGTATAATGAAGCGGAAACGGGGTAATCGCCGCTAGACCTATCATGTCGCCTACCACCACCCTCTCCACCCTCGAAAGCCATCTCTGGGAAGCCGCCAATATTTTACGCGGCAGCCCCGTGGACCGTTCGGACTGGAAAAGTTACATCCTGCCATTGATGTTCTTCAAGCGCATCTGTGACGTGTGGGATGAAGAGTTTGAAGAAGCGGTGAAAACATACGGGGAAGATTTTGATGACGAGCATCGTTTTCAAGTTCCAGAGGGATGTCATTGGAACGATGTGCGCGAGAAACCATCCAATGTAGGGACTGCGTTGCAGAATGCCATGCGCGGAATTGAATCCGCGAATCAGAAGCACCTTTACGGTGTCTTCGGTGATTCCCAGTGGAGCAACAAAGACCGCCTGCCAGACGCATTACTCAAGGATTTGCTTGAGCATTTCTCTGCGTTGAATTTGGGCAATAGCCGCGTGGACAGCGACATCATCGGCGACGGCTATGAATATCTGATCAAGAAGTTTGCAGACGCGACCAACAAGAAAGCAGGCGAGTTTTATACGCCGCGCAGTGTGGTGCGTTTGATGGTGGACATTCTCGACCCCAAAGAAGGCGAGACGGTATATGACCCTGCTTGTGGGGCAGGTGGTATGCTGCTCGGCGCGGTGGAGCATGTGCGCGCAAAAGGCGGTGACCCGCGCACGTTTTACGGAAAACTATATGGACAGGAAAAGAATCTAACCACCGCCTCGGTGGCACGCATGAATCTTCTTTTGCATGGCATGGAAGATTTTGTCGTTGAGCGCGGAGATACCTTACGCAACCCTGTTTTCACGGATCCCAGCACGGGCGGACTTGCCACCTTCGATTGTGTGATTGCCAATCCGCCGTTTTCATTGGAACAGTGGGGACGTGATATCTGGGAAAGCGATCCGTGGGGACGTTCGTTTGCGGGCTTGCCCACTGACTCAAACGCGGACTTCGCCTGGGTGCAGCACATGGTCAAATCGATGGCGGAAAAAAGTGGACGCATGGCTGTCGTCCTGCCGCAGGGGACGTTGTTCCGCGGCGGGGTCGAAGGGCAGATCCGCAAGTATTTGCTGGAGCAGGATTGGGTCGAGACTGTGATCGGGCTGGCGCCGAATCTGTTCTACGGCACGGGACTCGCCGCGTGTGTTCTCATCCTCAAAAAGAAGAAGTCCAAAGAACGCAAAAACAAAGTACTGATCGTGGACGCGTCGTCGCTCATGCGCAAGGGACGCGCACAGAACTATCTTGACCCTGAACACGCGGACCAGATTTCAGCGTGGGTAAATCAATTCGAAGAGATTCAGGATCGGGCGCGGGTTGTGGCGCTGAGTCAGATTCAAGAAGAAGATTGGACGTTGAACATTTCCCGTTATGTACTGCCGCCCATTGGCGAACGCTCGAAGAGCGTCCCGCCTTTGAATGTGGCGATTGAAGATTTCAAATCTGCATGGGGACGGGCGCAGGAAGCCGAGAATAAATTGCGGACTTTGTTGAATGACCTCCCCCTAGCCCCCTCCTGGCAGGAAGGGGAAAACCATGGCTGACCGCATGACCCAACCCGAACTCGAATCCTACCTGTGGGGCGCGGCGATCATCCTGCGCGGACTGGTGGACGCGGGCGATTACAAGCAGTACATCTTTCCGCTGCTGTTCTACAAGCGACTCTCGGATGTGTGGGACGCGGAGTATGCGGATGCGTTCGCTGAGACTCATGATAAAGAATATGCCGAGCAGATGGCGAATGAACGTTTTGTCATTCCCGCGAAGGCGCATTGGAAGAATGTACGAGAGAAAGCCAAGGATGTCGGTAAAGCCATCCAAAATGCTTTTCGCTCCATCGAAACCGCTAACCCTGATCGGCTGGATGGAATCTTTGGTGATGCACCGTGGACAAACAAGGAACGACTGCCCGACCACACGCTCAAGAATCTGCTGGAGCATTTTGCAAAGCAATCGCTTTCGCTTGCCAACGTGCCCGAAGATGAGTTGGGCAATGGCTACGAGTTCCTGATCAAGAAATTTGCCGATGACAGCGGACATACCGCACAGGAGTTTTACACCAACCGCACCGTGGTGCATTTGATGGTGCAAATGCTCGAACCCAAGCCAGGTGAAAAAATCTACGACCCAACCTGCGGCACGGGCGGCATGTTGATCTCGGCATTGGATGAGGTGAAGCGCAAAGGCGGCGAATACCGCACGTTGAAACTCTACGGGCAGGAACGCAACCACATGACCGCCTCCATCGCGCGCATGAATTTAGCGCTGCATGGCGTGGACGATTTCGCCATCGCCCGCGGAGACACGCTCGAACGTCCCGCTTTCACCGAGAAAGACCGCCTCGCCACCTTTGACGTGGTGCTGGCGAACCCGCCCTATTCCATCAAGCAATGGAACCGCGAAGCATGGACAAGTGACTCGTGGGGACGCAACTTCCTCGGCACGCCGCCGCAGGGACGCGCGGACTATGCTTTCTTTCAGCACATCTTGAAAAGTTTGGATAAGGGCGGCAGGTGCGCCATCCTCTTTCCACATGGAGTCTTATTCCGCAAGGAAGAAGCGGACATGCGCCAGAAACTGGTGGACGCTGACCTGGTGGATTGCGTGCTTGGGCTGGGAGCCAACCTGTTCTACAACTCGCCGATGGAAGCTTGTGTTGTCATTTGCCGAAATAACAAGCCCGCCAAACGGCGCGGGCATGTGATCTTCATTGACGCGGTGAACGAAGTGACCCGCGAGCGCAGTATGAGTTATCTCAAGCCTGAACATCAGCAACGGGTTGCGGACGCGTATCACGCTTTCAAGGATGTGGAAGGTTTTGCGAAGGTGGCTTCACTGGCGGACATTCGCGCCAACGACGGCAATTTGAGTATCCCGCTGTATGTGCGCGGAAAGGCTGTGAGTGAAGGCAAAGGTGATTATGCTGTTAATGGTTTGAAAACGGCAATCCAAGCATGGGACGAAAGTTCAAAGCAACTTCAAGAAACAGTAACCTCTTTGTTGAATGATTTGAAATGAAAGCGAGGTAACAATGGATAACTCTCTTCAAAATGTACTGAAAAAATTAATTGAAAACAAAGTAACTTCCGACGATCTTGAACTGCTTCGTCAAGCTTTCACAAGCGGGCAGATTTTCATTGGTGGGAATGTTCAAAACTCGGTGATCATTGTCGGAAGTGGAAATACCGTTCAACTAAACCCCGAAGCAATAGAGCGTCTTGCAGCAGTGAATTATTTATCTGCCTTGCATGAACTTCCACAACCGCCAGCGGACTTTGTTGGGCGTAGCAAAGAACTAAAAAAGGTTCTTGCAAATATTGAGAAAAAAGGTGGAGTAGCAATTAGTGGTCTTATCGGCATGGCGGGAATTGGCAAGACTGCCCTTGGTTTGGTTGTCACGCACAGTTTGGTAAATAAGTATTCTGACGCCCAGTTTTTCATTGACCTTCGTGGCACAAGCAACAATCCACTCAAACCAATTGACGTGATGAGACAAGTTGTTCAAAGTTTTTACCCGACTGCCGATTTGCGCAACGCAACCGAAGAGGAGTTATCTGGGGCTTATCAGAGCAGTCTGGCCGAGAAAAAAACAATCATATTTCTAGATAATGCACATGACGCATCACAGATCATGCCATTGCGCCCGCCTTCAAACTCTCTGATGTTAGTTACGTCTCGTTTACATTTCACCATACCTGGATTGCATTCAGTTGAATTGGATGTTTTGAATAAAAGCGAGTCCGCCCGCTTATTAAAAGAGATTTGTCCACGCCTAACGAGGAATGACTTCCAGCGTATCGCTGAACTTTGCGGAAACTTGCCAATCGCATTGCGTCTGGCAGGCAGCTACTTATATATCCATGCCGATTGGTCAGCAGAAGAGTACATTAACGAACTCACCGATAAAACAAAAAGGTTGCAGGCGCTTCATATGGAAGGCGCTGGTGCTAGCGTAGAAGCATCATTCGAGCAGAGTTATCAGCAATTATCCGAGGATGAAAAACAATACTGGAGTATGTTGTCAATATTCCCAGTTTCCTTCAAACGGGATGCGCTTGCCGCGATATGGAGTCTGGATGAGGATGTTGCTCGAAAACTTGCAGGTAAGTTGCATCAGTATAGCTTGTTGCAGTATGATTCAGCTACAAATAGATATCGCTTACATGACCTTCTAGCGGAATTTGCCAGTACAAAACTCACAGAAGGTGACAAAACAATAGCTTTACTAAATTATCTTCGACATTATCAGAGAGTTTGGAATACTGCTGAAGACCTATATACCAAAGGCGGCAATGAGTTGTCGCACGGATTGTCGCTATTCGACACCGAATATATTCATCTCGAAACTGCTTATGAGTGGGCAATCAAAAATAAAAACACCAACCAGGATGTTCCGAGCGTTCTCAAAGAAATCCCGGATTTTGTGTATTTGGCACGTACGCGCTTACACTTTAACCAACAATTAAAATGGTTTGATGCTGCATTAGAAGCTGCGCAGATGCTTGGAGACCGCAAAAATCAAAATAAACTGCTGGGGAATTTAGGAGTAGCTTATGACAGTCTGGGCGAGTGGCGTAAAGGAATTGAATATTACGAACAAGCACTAGTGATTGCCCATGAAATTGGCGACCAACAGAGAGAGGGTATCTGGCTGGGCAATATAGGAACAGTGTATAACAGTTTGGGCGAGTTACGTAAGGGGATTGAGTATTTAGAGAAGGCATTGAAGATCGCCCGCGAAATTAGTGATCAACGGAGAGAGGGTTTTTGGCTGAGCAATATAGGAGCAGCTTATGGACTACTTGGTGACCAGCATAAGGGTGTAGAATACTACGAGATGGCGAGGGAGATTGCCCGAAAAATTGGGGACCGACAGCAGTATGGTTCCTCTCTTGGTAATATAGGACAAGCCTATGTCTTTCTGGGGGAATATAACAAAGGCATTCAATATTTTTTGGATGCACTAAAGATTGCTCGCGAAATTGGTGACCGACAAAGAGAGGGCAAATGGCTGGAAAGTATAGGAGTAGCTAATGGCCTACTAGGTGAGCAACATAAAGGGATAGAATATTTCGAGCAGGCGCTGGAGATTACCCGCGAAATTGGCGATCGCGAGATAGAGGGTAGCTCATTGGGCAATATAGGAACAGCTTACAGCAATCTTGGCGAGGTGCATAAAGCAGTTGAGTATTTCGAACAGGCGCTGGGGATTGCCCGTGAAATTGGCGATAAGCGGCGGGAAGGTGTATGGCTGGGATCTATTGGTGCAAATTATGTGGATCGAAGCGAGTGGAGTAAAGGAATTGAGTATTTCGAGCAGGCATTAGGGATTGCCCGCGAAATTGGCAGCCGACAACACGAAGGCGTATGGCTAGGCAATATTGCAGAGGTTTATGACAAATTGGGCAATCAGCATAAGGCATTAGAATATTACAAACAAGCACAAGTGATTGCTCGCGAAATTGGGGATCGACAACATGAATGCGAATGGCTCAACCAGGTTGGTGAGCTAAACATAAAACTGAACGATACCATCCAAGCAAAAGAGAATCTTGATCGCTCACTGATGATTTCAAGGGAATTGAGTTTTCGTGAGTTAGAAGCAAATATTTTATTCAATTTCGCAAAGTTATCTCAATTGGAGAACAATAAGGAATCTTCATTACAACATGCCCAAGAAGCCCGCACAATTTTCGAATCGATAAAGTCGCCAAAATTATCAGAGGTTAACCAATTCATCGAGAGCCTGAATCAATAGCCCATGACCCTCGTCAAATTCTCCTCCGTCATCCGCCTCTCCGCCTCCCGCACAGCGGACCCTGCCTCCGCAGGCATTGACCGCTTTGTGGGACTCGAGCACATCGAGCCAGAGAACCTGCACATTCGCAGTTGGGGACTCGTGGCGGACGGGATAACCTTCACCAACACCTTCAAGCGCGGACAGGTACTTTTCGGCAAGCGCCGTGCCTATCAGCGCAAGGTGGCGGTTGCGGACTTTGACGGCGTGTGTTCCAGCGACATTTATGTCTTCGAGAGCAAAGACCCGAATGTGTTATTGCCCGAACTTGTGCCGTTCATTTGCCAATCGGAAGGATTTTACGACTATGCCGTGAAGACTTCGGCAGGCTCGCTTTCGCCGCGGACAAATTGGTCTCATCTTGCCAATTACGAATTCCCCCTCCCGCCCGTGGACGAACAGCGCCGTATTGCTGACCTGCTCTGGGCGGCGGATGACACAATTGAAAGACATAAAGAATTGCTGGAAAGTTTATCAACAGCATACAACTCTTTAGTTCATCAAGAATTTTCTGGGCAATATAGCGAAGAAGAAAATCCTACCGTTTTGAGTAAAGTATGTGATGTTCTTGTCGGATTTCCGTTCAAAAGCAAGTTGTATCAAGAAAGTGGAGTCCGTTTGCTTCGGTGTTCAAACGTAGGAATTCATGGATGTGAATGGGCAAAAGAAGAAACAAAATATTGGGATGAAAGTCAATACGAAGATTTCAAGATTTTCCAAATGCAAAAAGACGACATCGTCATTGCAATGGATAGACCTTTTGTTGGTGATGGTTTCAAGGTTTCAAAAATCATAGATGACGACTTGCCTTCTTTGCTTTTACAACGTGTTGCCCGACTTAGACCTTCAACTGAATTGAGTGTTGATTATTTATGGGCTTTTTTACAGTCAAAGGTTTACCAAAACCATCTTCAAAAGAATCAACAAGGAACTCAACTGCCTCATATTAGCAAGTTTGATATTGAAGGTGTAACCATTCCTTTACGAACAAAAGATGAGCAAAAGGCTTTATCAGAACAATTCAAATCTTTTGCTACTGCAATTGATCAGTCAAAAACTCATCTTACCAATCTTATTGAATTGAAGAAGAAGTTACTCGAAAAAAACTTAACAGGGTGAAGCCTATGTTCAATGAACAGAACACCGTCGAAAACTACGTCGTCAGCCTGCTCACGGGAGTTACACCGCCGCCCGTAACAGGCAGAGAGAGTCACGAAGACGCCGCGCCCTACATCCCGCTCGGACGCAATCACAAAGGCGCAGGCTGGCATTACGTCCCTGCCGCCAGTTTGCCGCGCCGCGTCAACGATGTGTTCATTGAAGCCTACCTGCGCGAAGCCCTCATCCGCCTCAACCCCGAAATCGCCGCCCAGCCCGAACGCGCCGACGAAGTGCTCTACAAACTGCGCGCCATCGTCCTCTCGGTGCGCTCCGATGGACTCATCCGCGCCAACGAAGAATTCACCGCCTGGTTACGCGGCGAGCGCTCCATGCCTTTTGGCGAAAACAACCAGCACGTCACCATCCACCTGATTGATTTTGGAGACCCTTCGTTACACTCAGGGCAAGCCTCTGACAACAACCAATACATCGCCTCCACCCAGGTCACCTTCCGCACGGGCGCAGCCGAACGCCGCCCCGACCTCGTCCTCTACGTCAACGGCATCCCGCTCGCCCTGCTCGAAGCCAAAACCCCCGTCCGCAACGCCGTCAGTTGGGTCGACGGCGCCAAACAACTCCACGACGACTACGAAAAATTCATCCCCGAACTCTTCGCCTGCAACGTCCTCAACGTCGCCACCGAAGGCAAAGACCTGCGCTACGGAGCCATCCACACGCCCCTCGAACTCTGGAGCCCGTGGATTGTCGACTCACTCAAAGCGAGATTAACTGCCAGTAAACAGAATCAAGCATCGGTAGATGAAGAGCCGCGCGTCGCGACTCCGCCCAAGCCTGATATCAAACAACTGGCAGAATCCATCCCCAATCTTTTGCGCCCCAATCTCCTCCTCGACATTCTCGCCAACTTCACATTATTCGCCACTGATAAAAAGAAACGCCGCCTCAAAATCATCTGCCGCTACCAGCAGTACGAAGGCGCAAACAAAATCGTCCAGCGCGTGCTCGATGGCGTAACCAAAAAGGGACTCATCTGGCATTTTCAAGGCTCGGGCAAATCCCTGCTGATGGTCTTCGCCGCGCAAAAACTGCGCATGGCAAGCGCGCTGCGCAACCCGACCGTCATCATCGTGGTGGACAGGCTCGACCTCGACGCGCAAATCAGCGCCACCTTCCACGCCTCCGATATTCCCAACCTGGTCAAAGCCGAAACCCGCGCCGAACTCGAAACCCTGCTCAAACAAGACACGCGCAAAATCATCATCACCACCATTTTCAAATTTGGCGAATCAGACGGCATCTTGAACGAACGCGAAAATATCATCATGCTGGTGGATGAAGCCCACCGCACGCAGGAAGGCGACCTCGGCATGAAAATGCGCGCCGCCCTGCCCAACGCCTTTTTCTTCGGGCTGACGGGCACGCCCATCAACCGCCGCGACCGCAACACCTTCTACGCGTTCGGCGCCGATGAAGACGAACACGGCTACATGAGCCGCTACGGATTCGAAGAATCCATCCGCGACGGCGCCACCCTGCCCCTGCATTTCGAGCCGCGCCTCGTGGAACTGCACATCGACAAAGCCGCCATAGACGCCGCCTACGAAGAACTCACAGGCGAACTCTCAGACCTCGACCGCGACACGCTCGGCAAAGCCGCCGCCAAAATGGAAGTTTTGGTGAAGGTTCCAGAACGCATTCAAAATATTTGTGCCGACGTTGCCAAACACTTTCAGGAAAAAATAAGACCAAACGGCTTCAAAGCCATGCTGGTCACCTTTGATCGGGAAAGTTGTTTGCTCTATAAAGCTGAACTGGATAAATATCTGCCGCCCGAAGCCAGCGATATTGTCATTTCGGTTTCAGGAAATAATCCGCGCTACACGCCCTACAAACGCGACCGCGACAACGAAGAAAAACTGCTCGACCGTTACCGCGACCCGAACGACCCGCTGCAAATCATCATCGTCACCGCCAAACTGCTGACAGGGTTCGACGCGCCCATCCTGCAAGTCCTATATCTCGACAAGCCCATGCGCGACCATACCCTGCTGCAAGCCATCACGCGCACCAACCGCACCTACGGCGATAAAAAATCTTTCGGCTTGATTGTGGATTACCTCGGCATCTTCGATGACGTTGCCAAGTCGCTCGAATTCGACGAAGAAGGTTTCCGCCGCGTCGTCTCGGATATCGTCAACCTGAAAACCAAATTCCCCGCCGCCACACCTGCACTGCATCCGCAGCGCGGTGCAAGTGTGCAGAAATGCCTCGCCTACTTTGCGGGCGTGGATAAATCCCTCGACGGCTACGAAGGACTCATCGCCGCCCAGGAATGTCTGCCCAACAACGATGTGCGCGACTCCTTCGCCGCCGATTACAGTTACTTGTCCAGCCTGTGGGAAGCCATCTCCCCCGACCCGCTGCTCTCCGAATACGAAAACGACTATCGCTGGCTCTCGCAAGTCTACGTCTCCGTCCAACCGACCAGCGGCGCGGGTGCGCTCCTCTGGCACTCGCTCGGCGCAAAGACCATCGAACTCATCCACCAAAACGTGCATGTCTCCGCCGTCCGCGACGACCTCGACGAAATCATCCTCGACGCCGAACTGCTCGAAGCCGTGCTCAAAACTGATAACCCTGATCGCAAAGCCAAAGAATTGCAAATCAAAATCGTTGACCGTTTGCGCAAGCACATGGGCAATCCGCTCTACCGCAAACTCTCCGAACGTCTCGAACGACTCAAAGAGCAACATGAAGCGGGACAACTGCACAGCATCGCCTTCCTCAAAGCCCTGCTCGACCTCGCCCGCGACCTGGTCAACGCCGAAAAAGAAGTCCCACCTGCGGAAGATGAAGACCGCGGCAAAACCGCCCTCACCGAACTCTTCCAACAAACCCGCTCCGCCGACACCCCCATCATGGTCGAACGCATCGTAGACGACATCGACGACATCGTCCGCCAAATCCGCTTCCCCGATTGGCAGTCCACGGAGGGCGGGAAGCGGGAAGTCCGCAAGGCATTGCGGAGAACGCTGGCGAAATATAAATTGCATACCGATACAGAACTCTTCGAAAAGGCGTATGGGTATGTCAAGGAATATTATTAGTCGCCCAGGCGTTGTATAATTGCAATAGAGGTGTCCCATGACCATTCAAAGCGTTCCCAACACAAAATATGCAAAAGGCGTCCGCTGGCTTGCGGAATTGTATGAAAAAAAGCAGGTCAGCAGTTTGACCGCGCAGACGTTGAATAAGGCCGTTGAGTACGAGGTCAGTCAATCCCAGGCGCAATTAACGGAAATTGAAAAGATACTGACCGACTACGAAAAACAATTCAACATGACCACCCTTGAATTTTTCAAGCGCTACCAGGCGGGACAGACGGATGACAGCGCGGAATCAATGGAATGGGCGTCGCTGGCGCAAATGGCGGAAAGCATTCGCAAACGGCTGGCCCTGTTCAGCGAGATATCCGAATGAACCCAATGGATTACGTAGAGTCGGTCAAAGCGCGTCTTTCGACCGACTCTATCGTTATCAGTTTCGATGTCATCAGGGAATTTTCCAACCTGAACGAGGGCTTTATTCGCGTTCGGGCAAACCTGACCAACGGCGACATCCTTGATTTCTCGGAATTTGTCAAGCGGGCAAACGACCTGGAGCTCGTAAACTATCGTTACCAATGGCTCGATAAAAATAAAAAACATATTAGCAGGTGGGACAACGCATTGCACTATCCCAAACTCAAAAACTTTCCGCATCATGTCCATAGTGGAAAAAATGAAGAACATCTTCATGATTCTCGATGAAATCGCCAAAACCATCGGCGAGTAATTTTATAATACCCACGACGGAAGGTATTGTCCCTGCTAACGGGCGGGGTGGTCAAATGAGCCAGCCAAAGCAAAACGATAATCAAAGCGTAGAGCAATACATCAAGGACTGGAATTGGGACGAAGCCTCCCATGAGTTCGCTCTGCAAACGGGAGCCTTCCTGCTACAATTTATGGATCACCTGCGTTCCAGCGGGCTGTCGCAGGAAACCATCCGCAAGCATGAGAGTAATTGTTGGCTGATCGGTTTTCTCGAATGTGATTATGGCTATCACGATGCTTTCACGCCAGCCATCTTTCTCGGCGGTCCAGGCTTTATCTACGAATTCAAGCGCAAGGTGAGCGATTCCCGCTATGCAATAGCTTCATACGAATCCACCTGGCGCAAAATTGAAAAATATGTACGGGCGAGCCTGTAATCAGTTTGTCGCGGAAGGTCTTGTCCCTGCTGACGGGCGGAGCCATTAAGTGACGATATCATCTACTTTGGCCACATCCCATGCTCCTACATGTCTCTTTGGCGCTATTGCTGGAGATATGATTGGATTCCGCTTTGAGCATAACAAATGCACAGATCCGAACTTTGAGCTGTTCACAAAGAATCCTCACTTCACCGATGACACTGTCCTCACTGTGGCGGTCGCGGATGCAATTCTCAATCAACGCGGATATGGTGAAACGATTGTAGATTATGCGAGACGATATCCCAAAGCAGGCTACGGCAGTTTCTTTCGCCGCTGGCTGGCGAATGATGGCATCGGACCTTACAACAGTTTTGGCAATGGCTCTGCCATGCGAATGAGTCCTGTGGCTTGGGCATTTAACACGGATGAAGAGATTTTGCGTGAAGCGGAACACTCCGCGGCAGTCACGCACAATCACCCCAAAGGAATCAAAGGGGCTCAATCGATGATGGATTTTCCAACGATTGGCAGGTGATTCATCTGGGAGCGCGCGCAGTGGGCGGCGCAGGTTTGATTATTGCAGAAGCCACCGCTGTTGACCCGCTTGGACGAATCACCCCCTACGATGCTGGCATTTGGTCGGACGCACACATCGAGCCGCTCTCGCGCGTGACGCGCGTCATCAAAGAGAACGGCGCAGTGGCGGGGATTCAAATCGCGCACGCAGGCAGAAAGGCTGGCTCAAGACGCCCGTGGGATATCGGGAAGCCGCGCCATTCCGACGAATTGCCCACTTGGCAGGGAGTTGCTCCCAGTCCGATCGCGTTCAGCGAAGAATATGCTGTTCCGCATGAGTTGAGCGTGGACGAGATTCATCAGATTCAGGATTCGTTCCGTACGGCGGCTGGATGCGCTCTGGCTGCTGGTTTTGAATGGCTCGAAATCCACGCGGCGCATGGCTACCTGCTTCACAGTTTCTACTCGCCCCTCTCCAACCAGCGGACAGATGAATATGGCGGCAGTTTCGAGAACCGCATCCGATTCCTGCTGGAGACTGCCCGCGCCGTTCGTGAAGTCTGGGATGAACGCCTCCCGCTGACTGTCCGCATCTCAGGCACGGACTGGCTGGATGGAGGTTGGAGCGTGGATGATTCGGTCCAACTTGCGCGGCATCTCAAAGCGGAAGGGGTTGACCTGATTGATTGCTCATCCGGCGGTGGAGTGGCGCAAGCCAAAATCCCCGCTGGACCTGGATATCAGGTGCCCATCTCTGAAGCGGTGCGGCATGGCGCGGACATCCTAACAGCAACGGTAGGCTTGGTCACTGCGCCGCAGCAGGCGGATGAGATCATCCGCAACGGGCGCGCCGATCTGGTCTTACTGGGACGCGAAATGCTACGCGATCCATACTGGGCGTTGCACGCCGCCCAGTCGCTCAAACAACCCGCACCCGTTCCGCCGCAATACCTGCGCGCCTTCTAAATTTTTCGTTTTGCTGTGCCAACATCAAGGGGAATATTTGGCGGCGCACAATAGCCATTGTGCGCATCAAAAAGCGCAAAAAGGCAGGTTCGGGCCGGGTATCCGGCCAGGTATCCCCCAAAAAAGACGCCGCACAATGCGGATCTACTTTTGGGGACAGGCGGCCAGACGAACAAAACCGGGGCCGCTCGCTTCCGTCAGACGGGCGCAGGCCTGCAGGGTGGCGGCGCTGGCTGGCAGATAGGCAATCAGCGTTAGATTGCCCTGGCTGGTTGCCACGGGAAAAATCGGCGGGCTGAAGAAGGTCAGCGCCCCCAGGGTGGGATGTTGCAGGTCAAAGCGAATCCCCTCAAAGGAAAAATCATCCTGCGGGTAAGGCTCGTAAAAAAAGGTCTGAAAGGCGGCCATTTCCGACTCTTTCAGAAAACATTCGACGAGACGCCGATAGTAGGGGGTGGCGCGCACCGGCAGGCTGATGGCGCGAAAAAAAGCGATGCTCTGGCGCAAGTAGGCGCTTTGGCCGCCGCCCAACTGCTGTGAAAAAAGGGAGCGGCTGGAAAAGACAAAGCGCAAAACATTGTAACCGCCAATCAGCCCTGGGGCAGCCTGACGCAGCCCGGCGCTGAAATCAAAGAGGGAGAGAATGATGTGGTTGGCAGCGAGAATGTCATCATAGGCGTCCACGATGAACGCGGGCAGGGCAGTCTGGCGGAGGACTTCCAGCAAATTGGTGAGGGTTTTGTCGTCGGCGGCGCGTTGGGCGGGCAGGTCATCTTCTTCCAGGCCGATGGCGGCCAAAAAGAATTCGCGCCGCTCGCGGGTGGAGAGGCTGAAGGCCTGCGCCAGGCGTAGCAGCAGGTCGGGGTCTGCCGAGAGTTTTTCGCCGCGTTCCACTTTCCCAATCACCGCTTCCGTCAGGCCAGTTTGGCGCGCCAGCCCGGCCTGGGTGTAGGGCTGGCGCCAGGATTTTCGCAGGGCGGCAACCAATTTACCAAAATTGCGATGGTTCATGGATACATTCTCCCAACCTGGTGCAGAAAAGCCTCCAAAATTGGAGGGCGAACCCTCCGAAATTGGAGGATTTTGCCCTTGTATTTGGGCGGCAAACAGATCAAAATTGAAAGGCGTTGTTGCCTTGTACGGCGCTATTTTAGTCCATTTTTGATACTCGAGGGATTGTCATGAAGAAATTACTGCATGGAATTATGTTTGTGCTGGTACTGTTTCAATCACTGGCCCCGGCGATTGATGTCGCCGCCCGGCAAGGGAATTCTGCCCCGGCAGGCCAGGCGGTTGTCAGCACGCCCACCCCGACAGAGACTCCAACAGTGAGCGAGACGGACGCCAGGTAAAATCTGTCATCAATGGCGTCACCACGCTCTTTATCGGCGCACACTACGAAAAAAGCGGCACGCAAATCACCAGCTATTATTTTGCCGGAGCGAGTAGAATTGCCATGCGGGTCACGTCCTCCCAGCCGCCGATGACGCCTACACCGATACCACCGACACCGACGATTTCGCCCACGAAAACGCCGTTCTCGACTCGAGAACCCTTTGCCACGTCCACGCCGATTGGGATCATGCGTTTCTCTTCCCCGCCGATAATTGACTCTGCCGCCACCCCCGGCCTGACCTATTTCCTGACCGACCACCTCGGCTCCACCGCCCTGACGACCGACTCCACCGGCGCAAAACTGGCCGAAATGCGCTATCGCCCCTGGGGCGAACCCCGCTACACCAACGGAACGGCCCTGCCGAAGTACACATTCACCAGTCAGCGCAGTGAAATGGATTCGCTTGGATTAATGTTCTACAATGCCCGCTGGTTCGACCCGTCGCTGGGACGCTTTGCTCAGGCGGATACCCTCGTCCCCGGCGGCACGCAGGCGTGGGACCGGTACGCGTATGTGAATAATAATCCGGTCAGGTATAACGATCCGACGGGGCATATGATTGATCAAGGGGATGATGGTGGTTGCACAAATCCGGTCAATGGCCGTTGTCCAACAACAAGTACTTCAACGACAACTATAGGCCCCGCTCCCTATACAACAAGTTTAGCTGGTTATTCATCAAGTACGGCCCCGTATTCGACAACAAACTATTCACAGCAAGCAGAAGAATCAACATGCTACAATTGTAGTGTTGAGCCCGGTGCCATAAGCTTATTCACTGATGTTACGCAGCCTTGAGAGTTTGCAACTCGTCGTAGGCCACGCGAATGGCCTTGAGATATAGCTGTGCCCGCAAAGCAAAATGGTTGAGATGTCGCTTAATTGACAGGCATTCTAGTTTGA
>Ga0210034_1000386_pt1 | contig 49093 bp, 39 predicted proteins | sample CryGeymeta201505_FD_185466 | JGI IMG/M metagenome (GOLD analysis project Ga0210034, IMG submission 185466) | Groundwater microbial communities from Crystal Geyser aquifers in Utah, USA - Crystal Geyser metaG 2015-05 (SPAdes) (version 2) | ecosystem: Environmental > Aquatic > Deep subsurface >... | reverse complement strand
TGCCGCGGTGCGCGCGCATCCGCCCAAAACCACTCAGTTCAAGGGTGTTGACCGCCGCGCTACGGGTGTACCCAAAGGTGCGGCCGCCCGAGCGCCCAGCGCGCCACCGCCGACACTGACCCACGCTGTCAAACCGGCGGCAACGGCCACCGCATCAGCCAGCAGCACGGACGATTGGGAAACTTTTTAGGCCAACCAAGGGCTCGCAAAGTAATAACTTGTACTTTTGCCTGGCCATCTTTGGCCGCATTGCGCTGTTGAGAAACGCTCGTTTATTGATCTTTGCAAAATTCGTCACATAGTTGCCGTCGTCTCAAGGCCAGCACGGCGGTGGCGCGCGGCGACCGGGTCATGCGCGTTGCGACAGGATCAAGGAGGAGGCCAAAGGCCAGGGGACACGTAGCAAAGTGCGTCGCCCGGCTGATTCATCAAGCACCGTCATGTCGTCTGCGGTTTTATTCACCCGCCTGAATTGCGGGTGAAAGCGACCAAACCCGGCATGGGACAATGCCCACATGTACCTTTTATTTGAAGAAACCGGCAAATTTCTCGCCGGACGCATGCTCTCCGAGACCGATGCCTCGGCACAAGTGGAGCTCGACAGCGGCAAGCGCGTCAAGGTCAAGGCGGCCAACATCCTGATCCGCTTTGAAAAACCCGAACCCGCCCAACTCATCAGCGACGCGCAGGCAGTGGCCAGTGGCATCGAGCTTGACCTGGCCTGGGAATTCGCGCCTGAAGCCGAGTTTGGTTTTGCTGACCTGGCGCGCGACTATTTCTCCGAGCACGCCACGCTGGCCGAGCAGGCCGGGATGCTGTTTGCGCTGTATGACGCGCCGCACTACTTTCGTCGCGCTGGCAAGGGGCGCTTTCGCAAGGCCAGCGCCGACATCTTGGCGCAGGCGCTGGCCGCGATCGAGAAAAAAAAGCAGATTGCCCTGCAAATCGGGGCCTGGGTCATAGACCTGAGCGCCGGGGTGTGTCCACAGCCGATTCGCGATCAGCTGTACAAAATCCTGTTCAAACCCGACAAGAATGCACCCGAGTACAAGGCGGTGGTGGAAGCCTCGCGCGCCACCCACCTCGGTCCGCTGGACCTGCTGATCAAGGTCGGGGCGATTGACTCGCCCTACCAGTTCCACTGGAAACGCTTCTTGCTGGAGAACTTCCCCAAGGGCACCAGTTTCCCCAAGCTGCAGGCGCCCCAAATCACCGACGATCTGCCGCTGTCTGCGGCACGCGCGTTTTCGATTGACGACTCTGCTACCACCGAGATTGACGACGCGCTGTCGGTGCAAGGCCTGGGCACGGGCACCGTCACGCTGGGCATCCATATTGCCGCACCGGGTCTGGCCATCACCCCGGGCAGCGCGGTGGATGCACTGGGGCGCGCGCGCCTTTCCACCGTTTATATGCCGGGCTACAAGCTGACCATGCTGCCCGACGAGGTGGTACAAAGTTACACGCTAATGGAGGGCAAAGACTGCCCGGCGGTGTCGCTCTACGTCACACTCGACGAGGCCACGCTGGAGATCAAGGCCACGGAGACCCGGCTGGAGCGGGTGCACATCGGTGCCAATTTGCGCCACGACCAGCTCGACGCGGTAGTCACGCTGGACTGGCTCCAAGACCCGGCGTTTATGCATCAAACAGACCTCCAGCCCTTGCAGAACAAGCGTAAGAAGCTCTCATTTTTATATCGCATGGCGCAAGACCTGAAGGCCAAGCGCGAAGTGGTGCGCGGCAAGCCTGAGAACTTCAACCGGCCGGATTACAACTTCAGATTGGTGGGCAACAAAGGCACGGAGCCTGCGGGCACTGAACAAGTGCAGATCAGCGTGCGCCAGCGCGGCGCGCCGCTGGATTTGATCGTCTCTGAAGCGATGATTCTGGCCAACAGCACCTGGGGCGGCTGGCTGGCCGAACTGGGCGTACCCGCCATTTACCGCAGCCAGGCGGCGCTGGCCCCGGGCGTGAAGGTGCGCATGGGCACCAAGGCGCTGCCGCATGCCGGCATGGGCGTCAAAAGCTACGCCTGGAGCAGCTCGCCGCTACGCCGCTACGTCGATCTGGTCAACCAGTGGCAGATCATCGCCTGCGCGCGCCACGGCAAAACCGCCGCGCTGGCGGCTCCGTTCAAGCCCAAAGATGCCGAGTTGTTTTCCATCATCAGCAGCTTTGACGCAGCGTACAGCGCCTACAACGGCTACCAGAACGCCATCGAGCGTTTCTGGACGCTCAAATACGTTCAGCAAAACAACATTACCGAGGTCGAGGCCACGCTGTTCAAGGACAACCTGGTGCGCGCTGATCACTTGCCGCTGGTGCTGCCCGTCGCCGGTGCGCAGGGTCTGCCGCGCGGCGCACGGGTGCTGGTGCGCCTGGGTGAGATTGACCTGGTGTCGCTCGACATTCACGGCACCGTCGCGGCGCGGCTCGACGCCGAACCCGCTGCCAGCGACGCCCTGGACGACGACGCTGACGACGACACCATCGCCGGCCCAATCGCGATTGCGGTTGACCTCAGCGACGCCGACACGCCGCCCGAAAGCCCCGCACCCGTTGATAATCCGGCCCCGTGAACCTGCGCGCAATCAGCACCCTTCATCTTGCCCTGGGCGTGTCGTTGGCTGTGCACGGCGCTTTGCTCACGCTGCGTTTTGTTGACCCCGAGACTTTCAACCGCGTCTTTGAAGACACGCCGCTGGAGGTGATTCTGGTCAACGCCAGAACCAACGAGACGCCAACGCAGGCGTTGGCCATTGCCCAGACCAACATGGCCGGCGGTGGCGACCGCGACCAGGGCCGCGCCACCAGCCCGCTGCCCCCGGCGATCGCCTCGCTGCGCGGCGACAACGACGAACAAGACCGCGAGCGCGAACTGCGTGAAATGCAGGCACAGCAAAATCTGATGCTCTCACGCATCAAGAACATGCTGGCGGCCATGCCCCCGGCTGACCCACAAAAAACCCAGCTCACCCCCGAGCAGGCGCAGCGCGAAGAAAAGCGCCGCCAGCTGATCAAGCTGCTGGCCGAGATCGAACGGCGCATCCAGAGCGAGAACGCCCGCCCACGCAAACGCTACATCAGCCCGTCGACGCGCGAGGCGGTGTACGCGGTCTATTACGACCACCTGCGCCGGGCTATTGAAGAAAAAGGTACCGAGAATTTTCCCCAGCACAACGGCCAGAAGCTCTACGGCGAACTGGTCATGATCGTCAACGTCAACAACGACGGGCGCGTGCTCTCCACCGAGATCGTGCAAAGCTCGGGCATCCCCGCGCTGGACCGCCAGGCGCAGATGATCGCCAGCAGCGCCGGGCCGTTTGGCCAGTTCAACCGTGAGATGCGCCGCCGCGCCGACCTGATTGCCGTGGTCTCGCGCTTCAAATTCACCCGCGACGACACGCTGGAAACCCGGCTCAGCGCCAAATAATTGACATGACGACGCCAACCGACCTCTATTGCGTGATGGGCCACCCGGTGGCCCACAGCCAATCGCCCTGGATTCATGCCCGCTTTGCCGAGCTGACCGGCCAGACACTGCACTACACCTTGCGCGACACCCCGCTGGACAACTTTGCCGACAGCGTGCGTGACTTCATCCAGGAAGGCGGTCGCGGCTGCAACATCACCGTACCGTTCAAGTTTCAGGCCGCCGCGCTGGCCGATCAGGTCAGTGAGCGCGCGGCGTTGGCACAAGCGTGCAATACATTGACATTCCAGGATGGCAAGATTCTGGCCGACAACACCGACGGCGTCGGCCTGGTGCACGACATCGAACAAAACGCCGGCGTTGTTCTGCAAGGCAAACGCGTGCTGCTGATTGGCGCAGGGGGGGCCGCTGCCGGTGTGCTGGGGCCACTGATCAACGCCGGACCATCCCATATTTGCGTAGCCAACCGCACAGCGCAGCGCGCCGCAGACCTGGTGGCGCGCCATCAGACGCTCGCCATGCTTCAAAATACAGAGCTTACCGGGCTTGATTTACAAGGGCTAGATGCCAATTTTGATGTCATCATCAACGGCACGGCCAGCAGCCTGGGCGGCCACGGCGTGCCGGTTGCGGCAAGCGTACTCAAGCCCGGTGCGCTGGCTTACGACATGATGTACGGCGCACCGGCCCACGGCTTTATGGCCTGGGCGCGCACGCACGGCGCGGTGGCGCGCGACGGCCTGGGCATGTTGGTCGGCCAGGCAGCCGTGTCGTTTTACATCTGGCGCGGCGTCATGCCGCCGGCAGCGCCGGTACTGGCCGAGCTGCGCGCGCGCCTGGGTTCGCCATGAAGACGGTCTGGCGCTGGTTGGGGCTGGTGGGTGTGGCTGGGGTGCTGCTGCAGCTTTTCTTTGTTGCGCGCATTGCCACCATGCTTGTCATCGACCCGCAGTCGACCGCGTTTGAGCGTTCCGAGGCGTGGCGCGTCGCCACCGAAAAAGGCACGCTGAAATGGCGCCAGCAATGGTCGCCCTACGACAAGATTTCCAACAACCTCAAGCGCGCGGTGATTGCCAGCGAGGACGATGGCTTTGTCAACCACGACGGCATTGACTGGGACGCGCTGGAAAAAGCCTGGCAGAAAAACGCCAAGGCACAGGAGCGTGCCGCCCGTGCGCCAGCGCGCAACCCGGCCAAGCCGGTCAAGGCGCCCAAGGTGGTCGGTGGCTCGACCATCAGCCAACAACTGGCGAAAAACCTCTTTTTGTCGGGCGAGCGCACCTTTCTGCGCAAAGGTCAGGAGTTTGTGTTGACGCTGCTGCTCGAGGGCATTCTGGGCAAGCAGCGCATTCTGGAGATCTACCTCAACAGTGTCGAATGGGGTGAAGGTGTTTTTGGTGCCGAGGCGGCGGCGCAGCACTACTTTCGCAAGACTGCCGCCCAACTCACCGGCTACGAGGCAGCGCGCCTGGCGGTGATGCTGCCGCGGCCCAAGTATTTTGAGAAGCTGCCCAACAGCAGTTATGTGGCTGGCCGCGCGGCGGTGATCGTCAACCGGCTGGGCAGCGCCGAATTGCCATGAAGAAATTGGTATTGAACTGGGCGGCGGTGGCGATGAGCTATTTTTTGCTCGGGCTGATCCGCGTGCTCACCGGCTCGCAGGCGCGCTGGTGGGGTTGCCCGCCCAAGGCCGAGCAGCGCATCTACTTTGCCAACCACCAGAGCCACGCCGACCTGGTCATGATCTGGGCGGCGCTGCCCCGTGAGTTGCGCCACTCGGTGCGCGCCGTGGCCGCGCGCGACTACTGGACCAAAACGCCGTTCAAGCACTGGCTCACCAGCGCAGTGTTCAATGTGATCTACGTCTCGCGCGAGCGCCACGCCGACGAAGACCCGCTGGAGCCGCTGATTGATGCCATGCACGCGGGCGACTCCCTGATCCTCTTCCCTGAGGGCACGCGCGGCTTTGCCGACGAGCCGCAGGCGTTCAAGGCCGGGCTGTACAACCTGGCCATCAAGTTCCCGCAGGTGGAACTGGTGCCGGCGTGGATCAACAACGTGCAGCGCGTCATGCCCAAGGGCGAGGTGGTGCCGGTGCCGGTGCTGTGCTCGGTCACCTTTGGCGCACCGATGCACGTGCAAGACGGCGAAGAGCGGCACGCATTTCTGCAGCGGGCGCGCGACGCGGTGATCGCCCTGCGCAACGTCTAAAGAGCTCGCTGCCGTGTACCAAACCCTGAAAAACCTGACCCCGGCGCAGCAGATTGGCGCCATGTTCGTCATCGTCTTCGGGCTGTTGCTGCTGGCCGGACTGGCGCTTTTCCTGCGTTCAATGCGCGAGTTTGCCGACCCCCAACGCGCGCAACAGCATCGCGACGAAATCGACAACCTGACGCAGTTGCTCAAGACCAGCTGGCTGCTGGTCTTTGTCTTTTGGGTGGCCTGGCTGGCCGGCGATGTGTCGCGCCTGGTGTTGTTTGGGCTGGGCTCTTTCTTTGCGCTGCGTGAATTTTTGACGCTCTCGCCCACCCGTCGCGGCGACCACCGCAGCCTGGTATTGGCGTTTTTTGTCGTGCTGCCATTTCAGTACTGGCTGGTGGGCACGGCGCACTTCAACCTGTTTACCGTGTTTATTCCGGTCTACGTGTTTCTGGCGATTCCGGTGGTGAGCGCGCTGGCCAACGACCCGACGCACTTTCTCGAACGCAACGCCAAGTTGCAATGGGGCATCATGGTCTGCATCTACGGCATGAGCCACGTGCCCGCGCTGCTGCTGCTCAAATTCCCGCGCTATGACCAGCGCAACGCTTTCCTGCTGCTGTTTCTGGTGCTGGTGGTGCAGACCTGCATGGTCACGCAGCATCTGGTAGCGCGCCGCCTGATGCAATTGAACAAACCCGCTGCGGCGCCGCTGGTCAGCCAGAGCTTTATCTGGCGCGCGTGGTGGTCGGGCATGGTGGCGGGCAGCCTGTTGGGCGCGCTGTTGGCGGGCATCACGCCGTTTGTACCAGGGCAGGCCTTTGCCCTGTCGTTCATCGCCTGCGGCGCCGGGTCGCTCGGTCACCTGGTGATGAAAGCGCTCAAACGCGACCGCGGTATCCCCATCTGGCGCGGTGAGGGCCGCGGCGTGACCGGTGCTGGCGGCATGCTTGACCGCATTGACGCGCTGTGCTTTGCCGCGCCCGTTTTCTTTCACTCGGCCAGATGGTATTTTGGCTTGTAACCCCTGATATACAAGCGCTAGCAGCTACTATTTTTGAGTATTATGAGAATCCTCGGCATCGACCCCGGCTTGCGCACCACTGGTTTTGGCGTGGTCGACGCTGACGGTGCTGACCTGCGCTACGTGGCCAGCGGCACGATCAGCACCACGCGCATTGAAAAAGACCATTTGCCAGCGCGACTGAAGGTGCTGTTTGACGGCATTCGCGAGGTGGTGGCGCGCTACCAGCCCGATTGCGCGTCGGTTGAAATCGTCTTTGTCAACGTCAACCCGCAGTCCACCTTGCTGCTAGGGCAGGCGCGTGGCGCGGCGGTCACGGCTTTGGTGTCCGCTGACCTGCCTGTGGCCGAGTACACGGCGCTGCAGATGAAGCAGGCGGTGGTAGGCTACGGCCGCGCCGACAAAACCCAGATTCAGGAAATGGTGCGCCGCCTGCTGAAGCTGCCGGGACTGCCCGGCACCGACGCCGCCGACGCGCTGGGCCTGGCCATCACCCACGCCCACGCGCACACGTCGATGCGCCTGCTGGCTAACGCCAAAGGGATTGGCGGTGTGCAGCAACAAACCCAGAAGGCGGCGTACAAGGGTGGGCGCAGTCGGTGATGCGAAATGGCATGGCGCACCACATCGAAACTCGGCTGTTCATGAATTCCCTCTGTCAGCCCACCTGCAACTGCGCCAAATCGGTTGGCTGATTCCTCAATAGACACTTGATGCCACACCCTCAATTGAGATCAAAATACAGCCCCTGACACCCCCAACCAGCGCAAACAACAACCGCACCCGCCCCCAACAGACCGGAACTCTTCGCACTGCACACAATCTGACCCCGTTATGGCCCACACTCATCAACTGACCCGCGCCCTGGTAGCTGCATTTTTCGTAGCTGTCAGCGCTTTCCCTACTTGGGCTACAGCCCAAAATGGCAATCAAACGGTGGTGACTACCGAGCAGGTCCGCGCCGAACTGATGGCGTACGCCCCCGATGGCGTGGACGCTGGCAAGCAAGTCTGGGTCGGCCTGCAGATCAAGCACCAGCCTGAATGGCACACCTACTGGAAGAATCCTGGTGATTCGGGTCTGCCCATTACCCTGAGCTGGACGCTGCCCGCAGGCGTCCAGGCCGGCGACATCGCCTGGCCACTGCCCGCCAAGATTCCGGTTGGCAATCTGGCCAATTACGGCTATGGCGACACCGTGCTGTTGCCCGTGCCGTTGACGATCACGCCGCAGTTCAAGCCTTTGACAGGCACTGACCTGCAGATCAAACTGCAAGCCAGCTGGCTGGTGTGCAAGACCGAATGCGTACCACAAGACGGCGCTTTCACCCTGCACCTGCCGCTCAAAGGCTCGACCGCATTGAACGCGCCCAATTTTGATGCTGCGTTCAATGCGCAACCGCAGAAGCTCGCCGGCAGCAGCGCCATCGCCATTGAAGGTGGTGTGCTCAAGGTCTCGGTCGATGGCCTGCCCGCCGCGCTGCAAGGCAAGACACTCGAATTTTTCCCGGAAACGCCCGAGATCATTGAACCCGCCGCCGCATGGACACAAGCGTGGCAAGGTGGGCGCTGGAGTGCCGGTGTGCCCATTGCCAAACACCGTGCCGGTGAGCCCGCCGCGTTGCCGCTGCTGCTGGTCGGTGACCTCAACGGACAACGCAGCGGTTTTGTCACCACCGCCGCCATCAGCGGAACTTGGCCAGCAGCTGGCAGTTTGCCCGCCAACACCACCGCCACACCAACGGCAAGTTTCACTGCCGTCGCACCCGCGAGCGTGCCCACCAGTTTCTGGTTTGCATTGGTGGGCGCGCTGCTGGGCGGAATGATCCTGAATTTGATGCCGTGCGTGTTCCCGGTGCTGGCGATCAAGGTGATCGGCTTTGCCGGCCACGGTGACGATCTTCGTGCGCAGCGCAGCGGCGGGCTGGCCTACAGCGCGGGGGTGGTGCTGTCGTTTGTGGCGCTGGGCGCGCTGATGCTGGCGCTGCGTAGCGCCGGGGAGCAGCTCGGCTGGGGCTTTCAGTTACAGTCACCCGCGGTGGTGGCGGCGTTGGCAGCGCTGTTTACCGTGCTCGGGCTGAACCTGGCCGGGGTGTTTGAGTTTGGCCAGTTTGTACCCGCTGGCGTGGCCTCGGTACAGAGCAGCAACAAGACCACCAACGCGTTTTTGTCGGGTGTTCTGGCGGTGGTGATTGCCTCGCCCTGCACCGCGCCGTTCATGGGTGCGTCGCTCGGGCTGGCGCTGGGGCTGCCGGCGGCCCAAGCGCTGCTGATCTTTACCGTGCTTGGTGTGGGTATGGCGCTGCCGTTTCTGGCGCTCGCATGGTGGCCGACGCTGGCACGCCGGATGCCAAGGCCCGGCCCCTGGATGCTGACCTTCCGCCACGCAATGGCGTTCCCGATGTTTGCCACCGTGGTCTGGCTGGTGTGGGTGCTCGGGCAACAAAGCGGCATCAATGGTGCGGCTGCCTTGCTGGCGCTGCTGGTGGCACTGGCGCTGGTGCTGTGGTCGCTCGCTTTGCAGGGGCGCGGTCGACGCGTCATCGCCGCCTTGTCCATCGCCATCCTGGCGCTATTGGCGGGGGCGATCGGCGGCAATGTGGTGCACCCGGTCACTACCGCAAGCACGGCGGGCGGCGAGCGCTGGCAAGCCTGGGCGCCCGGCAAAGCCGAGCAACTGGTCGCCGCAGGCACGCCGGTGTTTGTGGACTTCACCGCCGCCTGGTGCGTGACCTGCCAGTACAACGAGCAAACCACGCTCTCCGACAGTGCGGTACTAGGTGACTTTGACGCGAAAAAAGTAATCTTGCTGCGCGCCGACTGGACCCGCCGCGACCCAGCCATCACCGCTGCGCTGGCGCAACTCGGGCGCAACGGGGTACCGGTGTATGTGCTGCTGGCACCGGGCAAAGCGCCGGTGATCTTCTCCGAGATTCTGTCGGCCAGCGCGTTGCGCCAAGCCATCGCCAGTCTGTAAGCGCATCCCCAAGGCGTGCACAGCCTGGCGGGCATTTTTCTGCAACGGGTTTGATTTAGCGCAAAGGCAGTGGTCGTGCGCTAAGCGCGTCTTAAGATTGGCTCATTAAGCTACTTCTCCATCAACAGGAGATCACCCATGCGCTTGTCCACCGTCCTCACCACTGCTCTGATTGGCTTTTCAACCCTGACCGCTTGGGCGGACGGCAAAGGCATCACGCCGTTGCTGCCCAAGATGGAAACTGAATGCTCGTCCTGCCATATTGCCTACCGCCCCAACTTTTTGCCCAAGTCATCGTGGCAACAGGTGATGGCGTCGCTGGACAAGCACTACGGCACCGATGCCTCGCTGCCTGCTGCCGACACCAAGGAAATTGCCGACTGGCTCAACACTGTCGCGCTGGACGTGGGCGAAGCCCCGCCCAACAACCGCATCACGCAGGCGTTCTGGTTCACCCGCAAACACGGCACCAACCACGTCAAGGCCAACGTCTGGCAACGGGCATCGGTCAAGAGTCGCTCCAACTGCCAGGCCTGCCACGTCAACGCCGACAAAGGCGATTTCAACGAGCACAATATTCGCATTCCGCGCTAATTCACCCCGGCTTCACTTACTCCCAAAGGACTCACCATGAAATTCACCCTCCACACTGCCGCCGTTTTGACTTCGCTGGCTATTGCCCTGCCCCTGGCTGCGGCTGCCAACCCCATTCTTGACGGCTACAAGGCCGAGATCAAGGGCACATTCACCGTTGCTGCTGGCGAAAAGCTTTACAAAACCGTTGGTCCGAACCAGCTGTCGTGCGCGTCTTGCCACACCGATTCGCCCAAGAACGTTGGCAAACATGCCAAGACCAACAAAACCATCGAACCGCTGGCCCCCAGTGTGAATGCCAAGCGTTTCACCGACGCCGCCAATGTTGAAAAATGGTTCAAGCGTAACTGCAACGACGCGCTGGGTCGCGCCTGTACGACGCAGGAAAAAGGCGACTTCATGACCTACGTGCTGTCTGTCAAATAAGGCGCACGATCATGAAATTCATTCGCCCCCTGCTGCTGGCCATGCTGGTCGCCACCGCTTTGACGGCGCAAGCCAAATACAACGGCGAAGACCGCGGTAAACCGGTGATGCCCTCGGAAGTCAACGCCAAATGGCAAGCCGAGTGCGCAGGTTGCCACATGGCTTACCCGCCGGGGCTGCTGCCTGCCGCATCCTGGAAGAAGGTCATGGCCGGTCTGGACAAACACTTTGGCACCGATGCGTCGCTGCCAGCCACTGATGCCCGGGAGATCACCAACTACCTGACCAAGTACCCGTCCAACCGCTGGACATCAAGTGCTGCGCCGCTGCGCATTACCGACGGCGAGTGGTTCAAGGCCAAACACTTCAACAAAGGCGAGATCGCCCCTGAGGTCTGGAAACGCGCTTCCGTGAAGAGCCCCGGTAACTGCAACGCCTGCCATACCGGTGCTGAAAAAGGCGACTTCAACGAGCGCAACATCCGCATTCCCAAATAGGTTTGGCTGTATCCGCTGCAATTCACCGTTTTTTCGTTCGAGGTTTCGCCATGCAACGCACCCTGATCTGGGATCTGCCCACCCGCTTGTTTCACTGGACGCTGGCGAGCAGTTTTGCGCTGGCCTGGCTCACCAGTGAGGGCGACCGCTGGCGCTCGATTCACGTATTTCTGGGGTACCTGATCCTGGGGCTGGTGGTGTTCCGCCTGATCTGGGGCTTTGCCGGGTCGCATTTTTCACGCTTTGCCAGCTTCTGGTTTGGCCCCAAAGAGGCACTCGATTACCTCAAACAGGTAGCGACCGGCCACGCGCCACGTCATGTCGGACACAACCCGACCGGCAGCGTGGCCATCTATATTTTGCTGATGCTGGCTGCCATTGTGGGACTGAGTGGCATCATCACACTCGGTGGTGACGAACAACAAGGCATTGCTGCGGGCTGGTTTACCTTTGCCCAGGTTCAGGTCATCAAGCAGGTGCACGACCTGGGTGCCACGCTGATGCTGCTGGTGGTGTTTGGTCACATCACCGGTGTCGTGGTGGAAAGCGTACTGCACAAGGAAAACCTGGCGCGCGCGATGGTGACCGGCTTCAAGCAGGCCGCGGTCGGCACCCCCGTGGCGCAACCACAGATCACCGTCGCCGTGTTGCTGCTGCTGGCCATGGCAGGCTTTGGCGGCTGGTGGTTTTATTACGCAATTGACAAGCAGATCGACGACCAAGCCTGGCACGTCAAGCTCGAAAGCGGCATTGGCGAAGAACCCCACGTCAAATTTGTTGGCAAGCAACTGCCAGACGACAAACAGTGGCGCGATGAATGCGGGGCCTGCCATGCGGTCTTTTATCCGGCGCTGTTGCCGGCGCGGTCGTGGCAAAAAATGATGGCCGAACAAGGGCAACACTTCGGCACCGACCTCGGTTTTGACGCGGCCACCACCGCAGCCCTCCTGAAATTCATGGTCGACAACGCCGCAGAAAAGCACGCAGTAGAAGCCGCATTCAAAATCGAGCAATCGATCCCGAAAGATGCCACGCCACTGCGCATTACCGAAACGCCGTACTGGATCAACAAGCACCGTGAAATCGCCGCCTCTGACTGGGCCAACCCGCTGATCAAGAGCAAAAACAACTGCGCCGCCTGCCATAGTGATGCCGACGACGGCTGGTTTGAAGACGCGGCGATGCACATCCCGGCGGCACCAAAGCCGGCAGCAAGTTTGGCAACACCGGCCCAAGGCGCAGCGTCGCAATAGGGGCTTGGAACTGCGCTTGCGAGCCCGTGATCGTTCGGCGCTGCGGCACCCCGGCAAAGTGACGAAAGCTTGATGCAACTCCGTGGCAAGGCAAGCCAAGTGGCGATAATCCGGGCTTACCTTATTTTTTCGCCCTGCCATGACCACATCTTCCTTTGCCCCGCTGCAAAACGACACTTTCCTGCGCGCCTGCCTGCGCCAAGCCACCGACTACACCCCGATCTGGATGATGCGCCAGGCCGGTCGCTTTTTGCCCGAATATCGGGCCACCCGCGCCAAGGCGGGCAGCTTCATGGGCCTGGCCACCAACGTCGACTACGCCACCGAAGTCACGATCCAGCCCACTGAGCGTTTTCCGATTGATGCGGCCATTTTGTTCAGCGACATCCTGACGGTGCCCGATGCCATGGGCCTGGGTCTGTCGTTTGCCGAGGGCGAAGGCCCCAAATTCGCCACCGCCGTGCGCGACGAGGCTACGGTCGCCCAACTGGCGGTACCCGACATGGCCAAGCTACGCTACGTGTTTGACGCCGTCACCTCGATCCGCAAAGCGCTCAACGGCCGGGTACCGTTGATTGGTTTTAGCGGCAGCCCCTGGACGCTGGCGTGCTACATGGTCGAAGGCGGCAGCTCCGACGAATACCGACTGGTCAAGACCATGCTCTACAGCCGCCCCGACCTGCTGCACCGCATTTTGCAAATCAATGCCGACGCCGTGGCGCAGTACCTCAACACGCAAATTGAAGCCGGTGCGCAGGCAGTGATGGTGTTTGACAGCTGGGGTGGCGTGCTGGCCGACGGCGCGTTCCAGGAATTCAGCCTCGCTTACAGCCGCCAGGTGCTCAAGCAATTGCACAAAACCTGGAACGGCGCCACCATTCCCAGCATCCTGTTTACCAAAGGCGGTGGTCTGTGGCTTGACGAGATGGAAGCGCTGGACTGCAACGTGCTGGGCGTGGACTGGACGGTCAACCTGGCCAAAGCGCGCGCCATTGTCGGTGGCAGCAAGGCCTTGCAAGGCAACCTCGACCCGAACGTGCTGTTTGCCCCCCCGGCAAGTATCGAGGCCGAAGTCGTCAAGACGCTCAACGCCTTTGGTACACCGTACTCCGGCACAGGCACCGGTCCGACGCACATCTTCAACCTGGGCCACGGTATCAGCCAGCACACCCCGGTCGAACACGTCGCGGCGCTGGTCGAAGCGGTACACACCCATTCGCGCGCGATGCGCGGCGCGTGCTGATCAACACAACAGTGGTCTAACACTTTTTTTGCCTTTTTTGCAAGTCAAAAGACAAATCTTTTTGTTACTTATGCACAAAAATGGGGTGATGGTGAATTGCACCGGCCTCATTGCCAAACAGTAGCTATCAAACCCGTAGCGATTGCAACTTGTTGATTTTTAATATCTTTTATATTTGCATCAAATTTAGGCAATGTAACGAAAGCCTTGATTTACAAGGCTTGGCGCGATCTATCGACGAGCTATCAACAAAGTTATCCACAGCAACGTTGGACGACTTGCAAAAACCAAAAAAATCAATAACTTAACGCTCGTTTCACAAGTTGACTTGAACTAAGCTCGGCAACTTGCATCCCGCATGACTACTCCGATTTCGGTCCTGGTTCACACGCCCATGTACAGCCAGGTGGCCAGCGCACTGACCTATTTGAGCGACGAACCCCTGGCGCCCGGTACGTTGGTACGCGTGCCCTTGGGACAACGCGAGCTGCTGGGCGTGGTCTGGGACGAGGTCACTGAATCAGCAACGCCCCCCCGCACTGCGCCTTTTGACCCGGCCAAGCTGCGCCCGATTGCCGAGGCGCTCCAGGCCCTGCCAGCGCTGTCGGCGTCCTGGCGCGCCCTGATCAACTTTGCTGCCAATTACTACCAACGCGGTGCCGGCGAAGTGGCGCTGGCCGCCCTGCCACCGCAATTGCGCGACCTGAGTGGCCTGCAACTCGCCAAGCGACTCAAAAAGCCAGCTCCGCCCGAAAATACCTCTTTGCCAAAGTCTCTGGTTACGCCTGATTTAATAGCACTTACCGCAGAACAGGCAAGGGCTATCAATCAGTTTCATGCCCATCCCGGGCCATTCCTGTTGTTTGGTGCCACCGGCAGCGGCAAGACCGAGGTCTACATGCGCTGCACCGCCGACACACTGGCGGCGTCACCCGACGCGCAAGCGCTGATCATGGTGCCCGAGATCAACCTGACGCCGCAACTGGAGGAACGCTTCAAGGCACATTTTTGCCCGCGCTACGGCGACGCATCGGTGGTGTCGTTGCACAGTGGCATGACACCCGCGCAGCGCCTCAAAAGCTGGTTGGCAGCGCACAGCGGCGCGGCGCGCATTGTGCTGGGCACGCGCATGGCGGTGTTTGCGTCGCTGCCGCACCTAAAGCTCATCGTCGTCGACGAAGAACACGACCCCAGCTACAAAAGCCACGAAGGCGCGCGTTACTCAGCGCGCGACCTGGCGGTTTACCGCGGTCGGCTCGATGGCGCCAAGGTGTTGCTGGGCTCGGCCACGCCGTCGCTGGAGAGCTGGCACCACAGCCGGGCCGCCGCGGAGGGCGGGCGCTACTTGCGGCTGGAGATGCCCAGCCGGGTAGGGGTCAACGCGGCGCTGCCGCTGGTGCGCCGCGTTGACATGAACCACCAGCCCAAGGGCTGCGTCATTTCACCCCCACTGCTGGCGGCGATTGCCCAGCGCATTGCGGCGGGCGAGCAAAGCATGGTGTTTCTGAACCGCCGCGGCTACGCGCCGGTGCTCACCTGCAACGACTGCGACTGGAAAAGCACCTGTCCGCATTGCAGCGCCTACCGCGTCTTTCACAAGATCGACCGCACGCTGCGCTGCCACCACTGCGGTTTTGCCGAACCAGTGCCGCGCGCCTGCCCCGACTGTGGCAACGTCGACATCACCGGCCTGGGCCGTGGCACCGAACGGCTCGAGGAACAACTGACCCTGCTGCTGACCGGCATCACCCGCTCCGACGGCAGCGCCGTGCGCATTGCCCGCATTGACGCCGATACCACCCGCCTGAAGGGCGCACTGGCATCGCAACTGGCACAGGTGCACGCGGGCGACGTCGACGTGCTGGTGGGCACCCAAATGATTGCCAAAGGGCACGACTTTCGCCGTATCACGCTGGTGGCAGCCATCAACCCCGACGGTGCGCTGTTTTCCAGCGATTTCCGCGCCCCCGAGCGACTCTTTGGCCTGCTGATGCAGGCGGCAGGCCGGGCCGGGCGCGACGCCAGCAACACCAGCCGCAGCGAGATGTGGGTCCAGACCTTTCACCCGACGCACCCGCTGTTTGAAGCACTCAAGCGCAATGACTACCCGGCCTTTGCGCAATCGCAACTGGTCGAGCGCGAGCAGGCCGCCATGCCTCCGTTCAGTTTTCAGGCGCTGGTGCGCGCCGAAGCGCGCACGCAGGAGACGGCGCAGGCGTTTTTGAATTTGGCCAGTCAAGCCAGTGTGGATTTGCCGGACGCCGCGCAACTGCTGCCGCACATCACGCTCTACCCGGCGGTGCCGATGAGCATCCAGCGTGTGGCCAACGTGGAACGCGCGCAAATGCTGATCGAGAGCGCGTCGCGGACGGCGCTGCAACGTTTTTTAAGCGCCTGGCAAGCCACGCTGCAAAGCCAGCGAGCCCGGCCTGAATGCAAAGGCCTGCTGCGCTGGGCGGTCGATGTCGATCCGCTGCTGATTTAACCTGGTTGGGGGTCAGTCGGCCTTGGTGGCGATGACCACCTGAAAATTGCCAAAGAACACCACATGGCGTTCGCAGGTGATGCCGGGCATGGCCTCGAGCATATCGACCGGGTCGTGCGTGTTCCACAGCGCCAGTCCGTAGGGCTCAAACACCTTGAAATACGTCCAGCTCAGGGCGCGCAGCACCCAGGGGCGCGGTTTGTGGAACTCGCCCAAAAACAGTTTGCCACCGGGTTGCAGCACCCGGACGGCTTCTCTCAAAGCTTCGCCTTTGAGGTGGTGCGGCAGTTCGTGCAGCAAGAAGAACATGATGTTGGCGCTGACCGAGGCATCGGGCTGCTTCATGCCAATGGCGTTGTCTTGCACATAAACCATCTTGTCGGCATAGTCGCCCAGCTTTCGCTTGGAATGGTCCAACTCGTTCTGAATGATGTCGGCCACCACCACCTGGGTCGCACCGGAATCCACCGCAGCCTTGACCACCCGCGGCATCACGTTGCCAAAGGCGCAAGAGGTAATCAGCGCCTGCTTGCCGCGCAAGTCCATGTGGTTGATGCCATGCGTGATGAGCGACACCAGGCGGCTGTACTGAAACAACAAAATGGCGGCGATGATCGGCTGGTAATCCACCAAACGGATCAGACGCATGTTGGAATAAATGGGGTAAACATGCGCCGCCTCGTGCTGCAAGCGGCCCATGGCGCCGCGCATCAGCAGCGCACCGCGCGTCATGGTGAAGAAAAACAGGGCGGTGCCGGCAAGCACCACAACCAGCGCAGCCATGCTGTAAGTTAACCAGGTAGCCATTTCTGTCCTTTGCTCGCAATAGTGTCAATGAGAAGCTTTACTCTTTGAAAGAGCCGCTATTAGATCGTTGTCACGCAATTGAAACTTGAGCTATATCAGGTTTTGGCCAGAAAACCGGGGCGCAACTTGCGCTGGAGGGAATCAATCTGGTTGAACCCGGCGCGGCGACCGGGTGACACGTAGCAAAGCGCATCGTCAGACTGATTCATCAAAAATCTCACGGTCAAGGCCAGCGCAAAATAAGTTAAACCAACAAGGCTACGGCCACCGAAAACGTGACAAACGCCGCCGCGGTCGAGACGAGGATGATGCGCGCCACGCGCCCGTTGTCGGCGCCGAAGCGCTCGGCCAACAGCGACACATTGCTGGCGCTGGGCAGCGCCGCTACCAAGACGATGACCACCAGAGCAAAGCGCCCCAGCGGCAGCCCCAGCCGGATCAGCCCGGCACCGATCAACAACACCAGCAGCGGGTGCAAAAAGAGTTTCAGCAAAGCCACGGGCAAATAGTCGGCCAGTCGCGGTGCCGGCGTGTGCCCGGCCGTGGCCAGCATTTGCGAGCGCGCCAGCACGGCGCCAATGGTGAACAAGGCCACCGGCGAGGCGGCGTCAGCCAACATGCCCACCACTTTTCCCGCTGGCCCGGGCAGCTCCAGCCCCAACACCGACACCAGCGCGCCCAGCAAAATCGACCACGGCATGGGGTTCGTCAACACACCCTTGAGCGCGCTTTTCAAGGCCTTGGCGGCACCGTGCTCGTCGGCGCCATCGAGCCGTGACAACGCAATACAAAGGGAACTGATGATGATCATATCGATCACCATCGTCAAAATGGTCGGCCCGGCTGCTTGTGCACCCAGCAGCGCCACCAGCAGGGGCACGCCCATGAAACCCGAGTTGGGAAACGCCGCCACCAGCGCGCCAAACGCCGCGTCGTTCCAGCCGATGCGCGGGTTCAGACTGGTGGCCACGGTAAAACCGACCATGATCAACCCGGCGGCAAGCCAGGTCAGCGCCACCGACACGTCGAGCAACTGTTCAATTGGCGTCGTTGCGCCAAAACGGTAGAGCATGCACGGCAGGGCAAAAAACAGCACAAAACCGTTGAGCCCGGGAATCGCCTCCAGCGGCAACATGCGCCGCCGCGCGGCCAGGTAGCCGCACAGAACAAGCGCAAAAAAAGGGAAGGTGATGATGAAGATGTTGAGCACGCGCCGGATTGTCCCTGAATCGCCGCCGCTACTCGACGACTTTGACGAGCTGCCCGCGAGCCGGTGCACCACCCGCGTAGTAGCCGTTGAGCAAGCGCAACTGACGCTCGGCATTGGGCAAGGGCGAACTTCTGGCGAGCTGGGCAAAGCCGCCTGACGGAAACGCCACCGTCTTCAATAGCCACGGCCGGGCGGCTTCACGCTCGGCCGCGGTGATGGCGCGGAAACTCCCCTGCGCCTGCACCAAGGCGGTGTTGGCCGCTTTCAAAGCGGCTGCATTTTTCGCCACCCTCCGGAGCAAATAAATCTGGTTATTGGGGCCGGTTACCAGTGTCACATCGACACCTTGCGTTTGCCCTTGGGCATTGACACGGCTACCAACAAAACGCGTTGCACTCAGCCCATTGAGCACCAGGCGCTGACTGTTGCCCTGGCTGGGTTTGATCAGGTTTCGGATCACTGCATCATGGGCCTGCCCGGCCTGCTTCGGCGCCACCTGCACCAGCAACCCGGCATTCCCCGCCGCATTGACCAGCGCCAGTTGCTCAACGTCGTTCTGGATGGTCCAACCTGCAGGCGCAGTGAGCGCAATGCCCAGGGCCGGATGGTAAAAGTTCTGGCCGCGCGTCAGGCCCTGCTCTGCGCTGTCGTCAAACACCATACCGCGCACCACCTGCAAGTAGCGCTCACGCCCCTCGTCGACGTAATTACCGCGGTGCTGGTCGGCCAGCTGGGTAATTTGCTGCAAGCGCTGGTCGTTGCTGGGGTGCGAGGCCAGCCAGCTGTTACCGGTTGGCGCGGTACGGCCAGCGGCGCGGGCCTGGTCAGCGGCAAAGCGCTCCTGATCTTTCAAGGCACCAATCACCCGAACCATGTTGCGCGGGTTGTAGGCGCTGCGCGCCAGGTATTCGGCCCCCAGGGTGTCGGCTTGCAGTTCCTGGTCGCGCCCGTATGAGGCAATATAGCCCGCAGCAGCGGTCTGCGACACATCACTGGCCAACCGCCCGGCACCGCTGACACCCTGACTCTCCAGCACCACGCCCAGCACGGTAGCAGCCAGCACGCCCAGACCGGCATCCTGCTGCCGGGTAGCGCGCTGGGCACCGTGACGCGCGGTGACATGACCAATCTCGTGCCCCATGACACCAGCAAGCTCGGCCTCGGACTGCAAATAGGCCATGATGCCGCGGGTGACGTAGACGTAGCCGCCGGGCAGCGCAAAGGCGTTGATCTCCGGGCTATCAAGCACGGTGAAATGCCATTGCAACTGGTCACGGTGCGACAGTTTGGCCAACCGCTGGCCCAGGTTGTTGACGTAGGTTTGCACCCGGGCGTCTTTGACCACGCCGTATTCCTTCAGCACCTCCTGGTGCGCTTTGGCGCCTTCAGCAATTTCAGTCTGCTCGCTCATTACCGAGCGTTCAGCTTGGCCGGTGACCGGGTTGACCACGGCGCTGCCACAACCGGCAAGCATGGCAGTTGACAACAAGGAAACAAGCAACAGGCGACGCATGACGATTCTCCAAAAAGTGCAATGCCGATAATCATCGCATGACTACCACTGAAAAAAATTCCTTCATCACCCTGCCCCTGAACCCGGCCACTTTGGACAATCTGGCGCAGCTGGGTTACCTGGCCATGACGCCGATCCAGGCGGCCAGCCTGCCTGCGGCCCTGGCAGGGAGAGATCTGATTGCCCAGGCGCAGACTGGCAGTGGCAAAACCGCCGCTTTTGGCCTGGCGCTGCTGGAACGGCTCAATCCGCGCCGCTTTGCCGTGCAGGCCCTCGTGCTGTGCCCGACGCGCGAGCTGGCGGACCAGGTGACAGTGGAAATTCGCCGACTGGCACGCGCGCTGGACAACATCAAGGTGGTGACGCTGTGCGGCGGTGTCACGCTGCGCGGCCAGCGAGCGTCGCTTGAAAACGGCGCGCACATCGTCGTTGGCACGCCCGGGCGGGTGATGGACCATCTGGCGCGAAGTTACCTGAGTCTGGACGCATTGAATACCCTGGTGCTTGACGAGGCCGACCGCATGCTCGACATGGGCTTTTTTGACGATATTGCCACCGTCACAAAACAGTGCCCACCCGAGCGGCAAACGCTGTTGTTTTCAGCCACCTACCCCGACGGCATCGACAAGCTGGCCAAACAGTTCATGCGCGCGCCCGAGCGCATCACCGTGGCTGTGCCCGCCACGAAAAGCCTGATTGAGCAGCGCTTCTATGAGGTGACCCGCCCGACGCGCTTCGAAGTGGTGGCCAAGCTGCTGAACCACTTCAGGCCGGTGAGTACGCTGGCGTTTTGCAACACCAAACAGCAGTGCAAGGCGCTGGTAACTTATTTGCAACAACAGGGTTTCAGCGCACTGGCCCTGTACGGCGAGCTGGAACAGCGCGAACGCGACCAGGTGCTGGCGCAGTTTGCCAACCGCAGCACATCCATCCTGGTGGCCACCGACGTGGCCTCACGCGGCATCGACATCAAGGAGCTGGAGGCGGTGATCAACGTCGACATCACCCCCGACCCCGAAGTGCACGTGCACCGCATCGGCCGCACCGGGCGCGCCGGCGAATCCGGCCTGGCGCTGAGCCTGGCCGCCCTGTACGAGATGGGTGCGGTCGGCAAGGTCGAGCAGTACCAGAACGCGCCTTCAGTCTGGCACAAGCTGGAAGAGCTCACGCCAAAAGGCTACGGGCCTTTGCTGCCACCGATGGTGACGCTGCAAATTCTGGGGGGTCGCAAGGAAAAAATCCGCCCTGGCGACGTGCTCGGCGCGCTCACTGCCGATCCAGGCTACACCCGCGAGCAAATTGGCAAGATCACGGTCACCGAGTTCACGACTTTTGTGGCGGTGCAGCGCGATATTGCGCAGGCGGCCATGCACAAGCTCAACGCCGGCAAGGTCAAGGGCAAAAGCGTCAAGGTGCGCTTGCTGTAAGCGCTGGTTTGTCAGGCATCTTCTGACACGCGATTGCGCCAAACGCTGACTTCAGGTTTTAAAGGGACAGGGATACAGTTCTTTTCAAACGATTGGAGCCCCGCATGAACACCAATATTGATGTAGTGAATCCCTTCAGCCTGATGATGGAGCCTGAACGCGTGCTCGACGCGATGGCGCACTCCAGCCAACTGCAGTCGCTGCGGCGGCACAAGCTGCACCCGCTGGACAAGCCGCTGATTCCCTACACGTCAGAGGCGCTGGCCAGCCGGGCCGCCTATGACGCGATGATCGATGCCCAGGCGCCGGACGCGCTGGATGACTACCTGCTCAATTAACAGCGATAATCAGCACCTTTTACCAACCTGCTGGAGCCCTGATCATGGCCAAAGAATTCCGTACCGAAGCCGAACGCAAAGCCACCCCCCGCCCTGTCGCGCCCAAAGGCGTGTGCTATACCGCACCGCACGGCCAAAAGCGCAGCCTGGAGCGCGGCGTTGCCACCAACAACAAGAAAAACCCGGGCAAGCGCTGTCATCAAGGCGGCTGAACGGTTGCAACAATCTACAAAAACGGCCCATGCGGGCCGTTTTTTAATGGTGATGCTGCAACCTGTCACATATTTCTTCTGTACTGCCCACCCACCTCAAACAAGGCGTTGGTGATCTGGCCCAGGCTGCACACACGCACCGCGTCCATCAGCACCTCGAACACGTTCTGGTTGTCGATCACCGCCTGCTTCAAGCGCGCCAGCATGGCTGGGGCTTCTTTAGCGTGTTTGGCATGGAAGTCGGCCAGGCGCTTGAGTTGACTTTGTTTTTCTTCCTCCGTTGAGCGCGCCAGCTCCAGCTTGTCATTCACCGGGTCGCCATGCGGGTTGCGGAAGGTGTTGACGCCGATGATGGGTAGCTCGCCGGTGTGTTTGAGCATCTCGTAGTGCATGGATTCGTCCTGAATCTTGCCGCGCTGGTAGCCGGTTTCCATGGCCCCCAGCACGCCGCCGCGCTCGGTGATGCGCTCGAATTCCAGCAACACTGCTTCTTCCACCAGTTCGGTCAGGTCTTCGATGATGAAGGCACCTTGTGACGGGTTTTCGTTCTTGGCCAGGCCCCATTCGCGGTTGATGATGAGTTGGATCGCCATGGCGCGGCGCACCGAGTCTTCGGTAGGGGTGGTGATGGCCTCGTCAAACGCGTTGGTGTGCAGGCTGTTGCAGTTGTCGTAGATGGCAATCAAGGCTTGCAGCGTGGTGCGGATGTCGTTGAACTGGATTTCTTGCGCGTGCAGGCTGCGGCCACTGGTCTGGATGTGGTATTTGAGCTTTTGGCTGCGCTCATTGGCACCGTATTTCTCCTTCATGGCCACGGCCCAGATGCGCCTTGCCACGCGGCCCATCACGGTGTATTCGGGGTCCATGCCGTTGCTGAAGAAGAAGCTCAAATTGGGCGCAAAGTCGTCAATGTGCATGCCGCGCGCCAGGTAGGCTTCGACAAAGGTGAAGCCGTTGGACAGCGTGAAGGCCAGTTGGCTGATCGGGTTGGCTCCGGCTTCGGCAATGTGGTAGCCGCTGATGGACACGCTGTAGAAGTTGCGCACGTTGTGGTGCACAAAGTAGCTGGCAATGTCGCCCATCACCTTCAGGCTGAATTCGGTGCTGAAGATGCAGGTGTTCTGGCCCTGGTCTTCTTTCAAAATATCCGCCTGCACCGTGCCGCGCACGTTGGCCAGCACCCATTCGCGGATTTTTTCAGCCTCGGTGTCGGTCGGGTCACGGCCATTATCAGCAGCAAATTTTTCCAGGTTCTGGTCAATGGCAGCGTTCATGAACATGGCCAGAATGCTCGGTGCGGGGCCGTTGATGGTCATGCTCACGCTGGTGGCCGGGTCGCACAGGTTGAAGCCGCCGTACAGCACTTTCAGGTCGTCAATGGTGGCGATGCTGACACCGCTGTTGCCGACCTTGCCGTAAATGTCCGGGCGCGGGTCGGGGTCGTTGCCGTAGAGCGTGACCGAGTCAAACGCGGTGGATAGGCGCTTGGCAGCCATGCCAGAGCTGAGCAGCTTGAAGCGTTTGTTGGTGCGAAACGGGTCGCCTTCGCCGGCGAACATGCGGGTGGGGTCTTCGCCCTCGCGCTTGAAGGCGAAGGTGCCGGCGGTGTAGGGGTAGCTGCCGGGCACGTTGTCTAACATCAGCCATTTCAGAATCTCGCCGTGGTCTTCATATTGCGGCAGGCAGACCTTGCGGATGGTGGTGCCGCTGAGCGACTTGGTGGTGAGCTGGGTGCAAAGCTCTTTGTCACGAATTTTCACCACGTACATGTCACCGGCATAGGCTTGTTGCATGGCGGGCCACTGCGCCAGCAGCTTGGCGGCCGCCGGGTCTTGCAGGCTGCGGCGTTCATCTGCCAGCTTGAGCACCGTGCCATAAGCACCGGGCTTGGCGCTGCCGTCCTTGCCCGGGTCAGCCGCCAGCAGCATGCGGGCGGATTCGGTGAGTTGCTGGATTTCACGCGCCAGTTGGGCCTGTTGGCGGGCACGGGCCTTGTAGCCGCGCACGGTGTCGCTGATCTCGGCCAGGTAGCGCGTGCGCGCGGCGGGCAGCACCGGGGTCTGGTTGGTGCTGTGGCGTACCGTCACCTGGGGCAGCGTGCCTTCGGTCACCTTCAGGCCCAGTTCCGCCAACCGGGGCTTTAACGCCTGGTACAGCGCGGTGACCCCATCGTCGTTAAAGCGCGCGGCCATGGTGCCAAACACCGGCATCTGGTCTGCCGGGGTGGTGAAGGCTTCACGGTTGCGCTGCACCTGCTTGGCCACGTCACGCAGCGCGTCCACGGCACCTTTGCGGTCGAATTTGTTGATGACCACGAACTCGGCAAAGTCAAGCATGTCGATTTTTTCCAGCTGGCTGGCGGCACCAAACTCGGGCGTCATGACGTACATGGGCACGTCCACCAGCGGCACGATGGCCGCGTCACCTTGCCCGATGCCGGAGGTTTCCACAATGATCAGGTCAAAACCCGCCACCTTGCAGGCGGCCACCACGTCGGGCAGCGCGGCGCTGATCTCACTGCCAAAGTCGCGCGTGGCCAGGCTGCGCATGAAGACCCGGGCAGGAGCGCCGCTTTGCGGCGCGGGCAAATTGGGGTCAGAGCCGTTCCGCTGCGCGGCCGGATCTGACCCCAATTTGCCCTTGGAGAGCAGTGCAACAGGCGCAGCCGCAAGCGTGGGAGCCATGGACTTCCAGGGGTTGATGGCATTCATGCGAATGCGGTCACCCAAGAGCGCGCCACCGCTCTTGCGTCGGCTCGGGTCAATGCTGATCAGCGCCACGCGCAAACGGTCGTCCTGGTCCAGCCGCAAACGGCGAATCAGCTCGTCAGTGAGCGACGATTTGCCCGCGCCACCAGTGCCGGTGATGCCAATAACAGGTATCTTTTTTGTAGCTGCTTGCGCTTGTATATCAAGGGCTAGAGCCTTAAAAGACTTGGATAATTCACCTTTGCCAACGCCCGAAGCTGCCTCGTTCTCCAGCCCGGTGATGAGTTGCGCCAGGGCCCGCCAACTCATCTCGGTGTGGCCTTGAATGGCCTCGATGGTGGTGGGGGCGTAGCGCGTCAGGTCGTGGTCACAGCGTTTGACCATGTCGCCAATCATGCCGGCCAGACCCATGCGCTGGCCGTCTTCGGGGCTGTAGATGCGGGTCACACCATAGGCCTGCAACTCGGCAATTTCACTTGGCACAATCACGCCGCCACCGCCGCCAAACACCTGGATGTGCGCGCCGCCACGGCTCTTTAGCAAGTCCACCATGTACTTGAAATACTCCACATGCCCGCCCTGGTAGGAGCTGATGGCAATGCCCTGCGCGTCTTCCTGCAGGGCGGCGGTCACCACCTCGTCGACACTGCGGTTGTGGCCCAGGTGGATGACCTCGGCGCCCATGCTTTGCAGAATGCGGCGCATGATGTTGATGGCCGCATCGTGGCCGTCAAACAGGCTGGCGGCGGTGACAAAGCGCACCTTGTGCGTTGGGCGGTAATTGGCCAGGGCCTTGAAGTCGGCGGACAGGTCGGTCATGGGAAGCATCTCCGTAGGTGTTTTGAAATCACTGTGACAGCAATCAAACCAGACAGCACTGACTTGACGTTGACGTTGACGTTGACGTTGACGTAAACGTCAATCTTAGCGGGTTTTGGCAAGCCGGGTTTGGCGTTACAGTTGCCGGACTTTTTTTGCCCGTTACGCCCATGCCCCATCCGACCCACCCTGACCTGTCCAGCGAAGTGCACCCTGCCCCCGGTTACGCGGGCGACATCTCGTGCCAAACCGCTTTTCGGTGGTGGCAGTCCGGCGACGCGGTGCTGGTTGACGTGCGCAGCGAGGCAGAGCTGGCCTGGGTCGGCTTTGTCCCCGGCGCTGTAGTCGTGCCGTGGAAGCAGTGGCCAGGCATGGCGCTGAATCCGCAGTTCGACGCCCAATTGCAGTCGGTCGCCCCCGCCGACAAAAAGTTGTTGCTGCTGTGCCGCAGCGGCGTGCGCTCCATCGCCGCCGCACAGCGCGCGACTGAACTCGGTTTCGACGCCTACAACGTGCTCGAGGGCTTTGAGGGCGACCCCGATGCCCACGGACAGCGCAATCGCCGGGGCGGCTGGCGTTTTCACGGCCTGCCCTGGAAACAGGGTTGAACCATCTGCTTAGATCGCAGCGAAACTGCCGATAATGCCGCCCATGAGTTTTTTGGCCATTGATGTCGGCAACACCCGCTTGAAGTGGGCTTTGCACGCCGCACCGCACCGTGATGCACCCGTGTTGGCGCAAGGCGTGGAATTTCTGGAAAACATCGAGAAACTGGCCGAAGGCGACTGGGCACGGCTGGCGCCACCGCACCAGATGCTGGGCTGCGCCGTTGCCGGCGACGTGGTGCGCCGCCGGGTCGAAGACCAGATGGAGCCGTGGGACGTGTCGGCGCAATGGGTGGTCGCCAGCGCCTCAGAGGCTGGCTTGCACAACGGCTACGACCATCCGGCGCGGCTGGGCGCCGACCGCTGGGTGGCAATGATCGGCGCCTGGCATCGCAGCCTGGCGCAAGGCCCAGCAAGGCCTTTGGTGGTGGTGATGGTGGGCACCGCGGTGACGGTAGACGCGGTCGACGCCAGCGGGCGATTTCTGGGTGGACTGATCCTGCCCGGTCACGGCATCATGTTGCGCGCACTCGAATCTGGCACTGCGGGGCTGCATGTGCCGACCGGCAACGTCGTCGAATTTCCCACCAATACCAGCGACGCGCTCACCAGCGGCGGCACCTTCGCCATCGCCGGCGCGGTGGAACGCACGCTGCAACACGTTCGCCAGCGCTGCGGCAGCGAGCCGCGGTGCATCATGACCGGTGGTGCTGGCTGGAAGATGGCGCCCAGCATGTCGGTGCCGTTTGAACTGGTGGACAACCTGCTGTTTGATGGTTTACTGGAAATGGCATCGCGCCGGTTCAGGCAATAAAAACGGTGCTAGCCCTTTCTCGTAGGGCGCAAGCAGCTATTGTTTTTGAGTCTGTAGCCAACGCTCAGCCAGCCGCACCCAGTACGTTGCGCCCAAGGGTAACAGCGCATCGTTGAAGTCATAACTGGGGTTGTGCAGCATGCACGGACCGCCACCGTGACCAATGGCTCGGTGGTCGCCATCGCCGTTGGCAATGAAGGCGTAGCAGCCCGGTTTGGCTTGCAGCATGTACGAAAAATCTTCCGCGCCCATGGTTGGCTCCTGGGCTTGCACCTGGTCGGCGCCGACGATGTCGGCCATCACCTGGCGGCAAAACTCGGCCTCGGCGGCGCTGTTGATGGTGGGCGGGTAGTTGCGCTTGAAGGCGAAGTCCGCCTTCATGCCAAACGCGGCGCAGAGCTGCCCGGTCATCTCGCGCATGCGCTGCTCGATCAGGTCAAGCACTGCTAGCGAAAACGTTCGCGCCGTACCTTGCAGTTCCACCGTGTTGGGAATGACGTTGGTGGCCTCGCCCGCGTGGATCATCGTCACCGAAATGACGGCCGCGTCGATGGGTTTGACGTTGCGGCTGATGATGGTTTGAAACGCCTGCACCAGTTGGCACGCCACCGGCACGGGGTCGAGCGCGTTGTGCGGCATGGCGGCGTGGCCGCCCTTACCCTGAATGGTGATCCTGAATTCGTTGCTGGAGGCCATGACCGGGCCGGCGCTGGCAGCGAAATGCCCTGTCGGCATGCCTGGCCAGTTGTGCAGGCCAAACACGGCCTCCATCGTGAACTTGTCAAAGAGACCGTCCTTGATCATCTCGCGCGCGCCGCCGCCACCTTCTTCTGCGGGCTGGAAGATCAGGTACACAGTGCCGTCGAAGTCACGGTGTGTGGCCAGATACTGCGCAGCGGCCAGCAGCATGGCGGTGTGGCCATCGTGGCCACAGGCGTGCATCTTGCCAGGCACAGTACTGGCGTGGGCAAAGGTGTTGCGCTCTTGCATAGGCAGCGCGTCCATGTCGGCGCGCAGCCCGATGGCGCGGCTGGACGTGCCCGCCTTGACGCTACCCACCACGCCGGTGGTACCCAAGCCGCGGTGGATGGGAATGCCCCAGTCGGTCAGCTTTTGCGCAACGATGTCGGCGGTGCGCAGCTCCTGGAAACACAGTTCCGGGTGGGCGTGGATATCACGGCGCAAGGCGGCGATGGCGTTGCTTTGCCGAGCGATGGAATCAATCAATTTCATAGCTATTAGCGCTTATAAAACAAGGGCTGGAGGCTCTTTTGGTATAACTTTTTCAGCAACATTGAAAGACTGGCCTACGGATGAACTGCTTTCAGACACAATGGCACTCGCAAACCGGCGCTGTCATTTTGACCATTTTTAAACACCCTCGCCCGCCATGCCTGAACACACCCCTTTAACTGATGCGCTTACCACACGAGTCGTCGGCGCCTGCCCCCACGACTGCCCGGACACCTGCTCGATCGTGACCACGGTCGAAAACGGCGTGGCGATCAAGGTGCAAGGCAACCCGGCGCACCCGCAGACCGGCGGCGTGCTGTGCACCAAAGTGTCACGCTACACCGAGCGCACCTACCACCCGGATCGCATCCTGCGGCCGCTCAAACGCATCGGCCCCAAAGGCGCAGGTCAATTTGAACCGGTGCGCTGGGATGCGGCGCTGGACGACATTGCCGTGCGACTGCAGGCCATTGCCAAGCGTGATGCCCAAGCTGTTCTGCCCTACAGCTACGCCGGCACCATGGGGCTGGTGCAGGGCGAGAGCATGGCGGCGCGCTTTTTCAACAAGCTCGGCGCGTCGCGGCTGGAGCGCACCATCTGTGCCGCCGCTGGCGGCGAAGGGCTGGTGCACACGCTGGGCGCCAAGGTGGGGATGCGGGTGGAATTTTTTGCTGAAGCCAGGCTGATCCTGATCTGGGGCAGCAACCCGGTTGCCAGCAACCTGCATTTCTGGCGCTACGCCAATGAGGCCAGACGCAAGGGCGCCAAATTGATCTGCATCGACCCGCGCAGAACCGAAACCGCCGACAAATGCCACGAACATATTGCCCTTCTGCCCGGCACGGACGGCGCTTTGGCGCTATCGCTCATGCAGCAATTGATCGTCCACGACTGGCTCGACCACGACTACCTGGCACGCCATACGCTGGGCTGGGCGCTGATGCGCGAGCGCGCCCTGCAGTGGCCTCCCGAGCGCGCCGCAACGGTGTGCGGCATCGACACCGCGCAAATCGTAGCGCTGGCACAGGACTACGGCGCCTGCGTTGCCTCTGGCGACCCGGCTGCCATCCGCATGAACTACGGCCTGCAGCGCGTGCATGGTGGCGGCAACGCCGTACGGTTGATTGCCAGCCTGCCGGCGCTGATCGGCGCCTGGCGGCACCGCGCTGGCGGCGTGCTGTTGTCGAGTTCGGGCGCGTTCCCGGCGCAAAAAGCGGCATTGCAGCGGCCAGACTTGCTCGCCGGACGCACACCACGCAGCATCAACATGGCCACCATCGGCGACGACCTGCTGCGCCCGGCCAGCGCCGCATTTGGGCCGACGATCGAGGCGCTGATCGTATACAACAGCAACCCGGTCGCGATTGCGCCCGAGTCGGCCAAGGTGGTGGCTGGCTTTGCCCGCGAAGACTTGTTCACCGTGGTGCTGGAGCATTTTCAGACCGACACCGCCGATTACGCCGACTACCTCCTGCCAGCGACGACACAGCTGGAGCATTGGGACGTGCACAGCGCGTACGGCCATACCGACGCACTGCTCAACCGCCCGGCTATTGCGCCGCTGGGCCAGGCCTGGCCTAACACGCAAATTTTTCGCGAGCTCAGCCGTCGCATGGGTTTTACCGAGCCATGTTTCCAGGATACCGACGAGGCGCTGTGTCGCCAAGCCTACGGTACTGCCGTGGACTTTGATGCGCTGCTCGGGCAAGGCTTTGCAACCGTGCCCACGTCCGACGCCCCGTTTGCACTGGGCAACTTCCCCACGCCTTCAGGCAAATGTGAGTTCTTCAGCCAACGCCTGGCAGAGCGTGGCCTGAATGGCCTGCCCGACCAAGTACCCAACCATGAAGCGGCAAACACATCGGCCAGGTACCCTTTGGCGATGATCTCGCCACCAGCGCGCAACTTTCTCAATTCCAGCTTTGTCAACGTCAAAGGGCTGCGCGAGAGCGAGGGGGAGCCGCTGCTGGAAATGCACTCGGCCGACGCCGCAGCGCGCCACATTAACGACGGTGACACGGTGCGCGTGTTCAACGCCCGCGGCGACTACCTGTGCCGCGTCAGTCTCAATGCCCGGGCAAGACCTGGCGTGGTCAATGGTCTGGGGGTGTGGTGGCGCAAGTTCGGCCTGGGCGGCACCAATGTGAACCAAGTCACCAGCCAAGCCTTGACCGATCTGGGCGGTGGGCCGACTTTTTATGATTGCCTGGTGGAGGTGGAACGCTTGGCGCGGGCGGTACATTGAACTGCCGTCGTCGATTGGAAGTTGCTGGTACAAAAAAGCCAACCCGAAGCCTTTCGTGTTTGAAGCCAAGCTGAGCCGCCCAGGGATTGTGGTGGTTCCACACCCTAAAAAGGATTTGGGACTTGGATTGGTCAAAGCCATTCGGCGGCAAGCCGGTATATGAGAGGTAAACAACATGCGTTATCCCATTGCCATTGAACCCGGAAACAACGCTACGGCATGGGGTGTTGTCGTTCCAGACCTGCCCGGCTGCTTTTCAGCGGGTGACACCCTTGAAGCAGCAATGATTCAAGCAGAGGATGGCATCACCGGATGGATTGAAACTGCCCAGGATGACGGGCAAGACATTCCTGCACCTTCGCACATTGAAGCGCTGCGTGCGGCACACCCTGAATTTGAGGGGTGGCTTTGGGCACTGGTGAAAGTTGACCCGGCCATGTTGGATGATGCCCTGGAGCGCGTCAATATCAGCCTACCTCGCCGGGTGCTGCACCGCCTTGATGCCCGCGCCCGTCGTTCTGGTGAAACGCGCTCAGGCTTCATTTCCCGTATGTCCATTGAAGGGCGCAAACTGGCGTAGGGCTAACTTGAATCACTGGACGAAAAAAGCGCCCACAACCGCAAATACTGCCAACGCTGGACTGCCTGCACTCTGCGCACCCTGCACCCAACTCATTGAAGTAAGCCCACCATGGCAACGATTGAGCAACGCATTGCAGACCTGGAATCCAATCAGGCCAGCGCCGACTTATCCAGGCTGACTGATGCCGAACTGGATGCTCACCTTGGCGCACTAAAGGCTGGCACGCATCAATGGGTCAGTGCGATGTTGACTGGCATCTGCCGCAGGGGAAGCAAGCGACTGATAGCACGCCTGCAACGAAACAACTCTTACACCCCTTCAAGCAGCCATCGCAGAAAGCAATCGAAGTGGCCGCCCAAATTGAATTTTTGTCACTGTTGCGAAATTGAATTACCGTGACAGTTACCAAACCCGAAGCCGTGGCACCTGCTGGCGTTGGACTTGACAAATCTGCTTACATCCGCCGTTACATCGCTCACCAAAAAAGAAAGCCCGCTATCGTTTGAATAGTGGGCTTTCTTTATCTAGCTTGGTGGCCTGGGGCGGAATCGAACCACCGACACAAGGATTTTCAGTCCTCTGCTCTACCGACTGAGCTACCGGGCCAAGGGTGCGCAGTATAGCAGGCGAAAACCTGTTTATCGCGTGGCGCAAGTGGCCTTTTTCAGCCGCGCTTGCCGCGCGACAAATCGACACCTAATTGCTTTAGCTTGCGGTACAAGTGAGTGCGCTCCAAGCCAGTCTTTTCGGACACCCGGGTCATGGAACCGTTTTCCTTGGCGAGATGAAATTCAAAATAGGCTTTTTCGTACTCGTCGCGGCCTTCTCGCAATGGTTTGTCCAGCATAAAACTGCGGACTGCTTGCGGACCAAGATCAGCCGCGGCCTCGGTTGTACCAGCTGGCGCTTCACTCGGCCTGGACACGCCATCTGCACGGGGCGTTGCCGCGCCTGCGGGTGCGGCCATCAGCTTGCGGATTGAATTGCGCGTCAAGCCCTGCTCCACTGCCTTGAGCAGCTTTTGCATGGTAATTGGCTTCTCAAGAAACGCCATGGCGCCGATGCGAGTCGCTTCAACCGCCGTATCAATGGTGGCATGACCACTCATCATGATAACGGGCATCGTCAACAAGCCCGCGGCTGACCATTCCTTGAGCAAGGTGACGCCGTCGGTGTCGGGCATCCAGATGTCAAGCAAGACCAGATCAGGTTGATCATGCAGGCGGGCTGCCCTGGCCTGCGCGGCGTTCTCCGCAACCTCTACCGTATGGCCTTCGTCGTTGAGAATTTCACACAGCAAATCACGTATGCCGAGTTCATCGTCCACCACCAAAATAGTTGCCATGTTGTGCTGTGTCCCTTGAAAGTCTGCGCTGGATTTGCCTAGGTTGCCTGATGGGTTGAATGCTGATCGACAGCGAATGATAACGACACTTGCGCCCCGATCACACCCCCGTCTGCCAGACGGTTGACGATGGTGACGCGCGCTGCGTGTTCGTCGGCAATTTTCTTGACCACCGCCAGCCCCAGGCCAGTACCCTTGTCCTTTGTGGTGACGTAAGGCTCGAACGCTCGTTTGAGAATGTGCTCCGCAAAGCCACAGCCGCAGTCGAGCACGCTCAAACGAACCTGCTGTGACGACGTTCTCCACTGGGTCTTGATCAGCACCGGATGGTCCACATCGGCCCGGCCAGCGCTGGCAGTAGCATCTTGCGCGTTTTGCAGCAAATTGTGTAGCACCTGTCGTAACTGCTGTGGGTCACCCAACACCGCAGGGCACGCTGGATCGAGTTGCGGCAGCACATGCGCTTGCGCGTTGTCGTTGCTATAGAGGTGCAATACGTCTAGCACCAAGGCATTAATATCCAGCGGTTTAAGTTCTGCTGCAGGCAAACGCGCATAGTCGCGAAATTCATTGACCAGCCGCTTCATTGCGTCGACCTGGTCAACAATGGTCTTGACCGAGCGTGTCAACAAGGTCTGCTCAGCCGGCCCTACCTTACCCGAGAGCTTCATCTCGAGCCGCTCGGCAGAAAGCTGGATCGGTGTTAACGGATTCTTGATTTCATGCGCCAAGCGGCGTGCCACCTCGCCCCAAGCCTGGGCACGCTGCGCTGAGACGATCTCTGAAATATCGTCAAACACCAGCAAGCGCTGGTTACCGGGGAGCTCTGCACCGCGTGCCACCACCGTGATGACGTCCTGCAGCGGCTGCCGGGCTGATTCAGGCGACGCGTTGCCCAACTCAAACGACTGCTGCCAATGGTCCATGCTGCGCTCGCCATCGTACGCCAAAAAGACATCAAACTGCTGTTTCACACCGTCGCCAAAGGTCGCCAAGCCCTCAATGTCCGACAGGCGCTTGCCTTCATACGCTGCCAGCGGCAGCTTCAGAATACGCGTCGCGCCCGGGTTCGACGAAGCGATGGTATCGTCAGCGTTGAACACCAGCACACCCGCAGTCAGGTTGTCCAGAATGGTTTGCAGGTTGGCGCGCGCTGCGTTGACTTGAACCATGCTGGCTTGCACCGCCTGGCGGGCGTCTGACAATTGCTGCGTCATGTCGGCAAAAGAGCGCGTCAGACCGTCGAGTTCGTCTTTTCCGTGCAGGACGGCTTTGGGCGTCAGGTCGCCGGCGGCTACCTCGCGCACACCGTCGGCCAGCAGCAGCAGTGGACGCACGATCTGGTTGCCCAGCACCACCGCCAGCAGCACACTGCCAAAAACCGCCAGGAAAAGACTCAGCGTCAAGGTGCCGATATACATGCGTCGCAAGCCCTCACGCGCCAAGGCGCGCTCCTGGTATTCCCGGTACGCCTGCGTCACCGCCGCTGCGTTGGCCACCAACGACGTTGGCAGTGTTTTGGCCGCCAGCAAATAACGTGGTTCACCCCAGCCTCGCACCGAACTGCCGCCCATCTGCACCATCACCTTGATGCGTGCAAGCTCAGGCACGCTGGCCAGACCGTCGTCCAGTCCCTCGATCCAGGTCAACACGCGTTGCTCGCGCGCAGCGCGGAACTGCGCTTGTGTTGGCAACTCGGGTGTGATCTGGTAGCGAGACTGGCCAGCGCTGGCAATTAGCCGCCCGGACGCCCCCCAAAGCATCAGATCGTCCACGCCCATGGTGTCGCGCGCGCGCTCCAGCGGCAGCGCCGCGTTGGTGTCACCTGCTTCGGCCAATTGGGTTGCGGCTGCACGCGTTTTGCCCAGCAGGTCAGACGTCAACGCGTCCAAGGTGGCGCGGCCGAGATTCAGGCCCGCGTCCAAAGCGCCTTCCACCTTCACGTCGAACCAGCTTTCAATCGAACGCGACACAAACTGGTACGACACCACGTAGATCAGTACACCAGGCACAAAACCAGCCAGCACAAAGACTGCTGCCAATTTGACCAGCAGACGGCTGCCAAACTTTTTCTGCTGCAAGCGCTTGATGAGGCGAAACCCGATCCAGACGATCACCACCAACAGCGCAAGCGCCACCACCACATTGACCCCAAACAACAGCGTGTAATTGCGCTCGTACAAGTCGCGGTTGCTGGTGGCCTGCGTCAACAGGAACAGCAACACCAGGCCGATGGCCGCCATGGTCGTCAGGCCCAGACCAATGGTCCAGCGCAGTGACGCAGAACTCTTGGCAGCGGTCACCTGATCAACTCCGGTGCCAGCTTCTGTTCGACACTCAGGCTGATCACCCAATCGGACTGCCCCAGCGTACCAATTTGCAATGGACGGGGCAGTTCGGTGGTGTCGAGTTGAAACCTGAACTCAAGCAGATGCGATGCACCCTGTTCGATACTAGACAGGTCGGCAATTCTCCAGTGCGAGATGCGCCTCACAGCGGCCATCGCCGTCTCAAGCGAGTCGTAGTTTTGACTCAGCGTCAAACCCTGGCTGCTGTCGGGTGCGTCGGGCGCGCCCAGGCTCAGTCGCCAGCGCCGGGTCAACGGATGGTAGGCCAGGCGCGCACGCCGCTGCACGGAGGCCACGGTACGGTTGGTCCAGTACCAGCGTTCGCGCAACACGTCGACCTGGGTCACAAAATAAATCGGAATGCCTTTGAGCAAGGCGTCCTCGACCACTGCGGGTAGACCAAAGGCGAAGTTGGCTGACAACCACAGCGCATTTTCAGCACGTTCAATCGTCAGTACGGGCGTGGTGCCTGAAGTGGTAATCGCCGCATCAGCGTCTTCAGCAGCATGCACCGCGACGACGAAGCCGCACAGCAAGACCAGCGACAACAGGCTGACCCCCAGCCTAGGCGCTGATCTTTTCAAGCAATGCGTAATAAAAGCCATCATGAACACAAGGCTGATTGTCCTGCGATGCGCACACAGGTGCACTGTTAACGGGCAACAAATGCCCTGGGCCGGGCAACATCCTGACCTGGGTGTTGTTGCAGAGAAACGCCTGGATCTGCTGCGCACCTTCGGTGCGAAAGACCGAACAGGTGCAATACACCAGGCGTCCGCCCGGTTTGAGCAACGGCCACAAACGTGTCAGCAGCCGCGCCTGCACGACCGCCAGCGCATCGATATCGCCACTGCGGCGCAACCAGGCAATGTCGGGGTGGCGGCGTACGATGCCAGAAGCAGAGCACGGTGCGTCGAGCAAAATAGCGTCAAACGGTACGCCGTCCCACCAGGCCGAGACATCGGCAGCGTCAGCCGCAAGCACCTTGGCCTGCAGTTGCAGCCGCGCCAGATTCTGGTGGATACGCTGGCAGCGTGCGGGGTCCACATCCAAGGCCAGCACCTGTGCGTCAGAAGTCTCCAACAAATGCGCAGTCTTGCCGCCGGGCGCTGCGCACGCGTCGAGCACGCGCGGACGCTGTCCGGGCGCAAAGGCCGACAGCAGCAAGGGGGCGGCCAATTGCGCTCCAGCGTCTTGTACCGAGACCCACCCTTGCTGGAAACCCGGCAACTGCCCCACCGGACAAGGCACCCCTAGCATGACACCATAGGCGCCCACCACTGCGCCGTCCAAACCCACTTGGCGCAACGCATCCACATAGGCTGCAGGTGTGCCCCAGCGGGCGTTGACACGCAACACCATTGGCGCGGGCGCACGTGCCGAAAGCAAAATGGTTTGCCACTGTTCTGGCCAATCACTTTGTACACGATCAATCCACCACTGCGGGTGGTTCCAGCAGGCCACAGCATCAAGTTCAGCCCTGGCCAGCAGCGCCACACGCTCACGCAAAAACCGCCGCAGGCACGCATTCACAAAAGCGGCCTGGGGCTTGACGCCACGGGTGCGCTTGGCTGCCTCCACCGCCTGGTTGACGAGCGTGAACGCGTCATAAGACTGCGCATCGGGTTGCGACAGCAAGGCCAGCGCCACACACAACAAGGCATCCACCGGCGCGGGGGGCAGGCGCGGCGCCAAGCCTTGACGCAAGGCCTGAGCCTGCCCCAGGTTGCGCAGCACGTCAAACCCCAACGCCTGCACGCCCGGGCGCAGCGGCGCCGCCACGGCTTGCAAGGCAGCTGTACCTGAGCGGCCCTGGCGAATGTCAAGCAGCAGTTGAGCAACCGCCTGTAACTGACGCCACAGCGGAGGGCGGGGATCGTCGGTCATCACATTTTCAGTATAAAAAACGCCTCAGGCCCAGGATACATGGGCGTGAGGCGCTTTTATTTTTGTAGTAATCAGCTTACTCTGCAGCTGCATCCTCGCCCAGTTCGGCTTCGGCATCGCCGGCCAATTCAGCGGCTTCGGCTTCGGCAATGGCGCGGCGCTCGGCGTCGTCCATGTTTTCGCGCACCACGCGCGCCTGGTGATAAGCCAGGCCGGTTCCCGCTGGAATCAGGCGACCGACGATGACGTTTTCCTTGAGACCGCGCAATTCGTCGCGCTTGCCCATGATGGCGGCTTCGGTCAGCACGCGCGTGGTTTCCTGGAACGACGCAGCGCTGATGAAGCTGTCGGTCGACAGAGACGCTTTGGTAATACCCAGCAACAGGTTGGTGAAGGTTGCCGGGATTTTGCCTTCGGCGCGCAACGCATCGTTGGTGTTGAGCATCTCGGAGCGCTCGATTTGCTCGCCAACGATGTAGTTGGAATCACCCGCAGCCTCAACGACCACGCGGCGCAGCATCTGGCGTACGATCACTTCGATGTGCTTGTCGTTGATCTTCACACCCTGCAAGCGGTAAACGTCCTGCACCTCGTCAACGATGTAGCGCGCCAGTTCTTCGGCACCGAGCAGGCGCAAGATGTCTTGCGGATCAGCCGGGCCGTCCACCACCACTTCGCCCTTGTTGACGATCTGGCCTTCGTGCACCAGCATGTTTTTCTCTTTGGGTACGAGTTCTTCCCAGACCTTGCCTTCCGGGTCGGTGATCTGCAAGCGGATCTTGCCCTTGGTTTCCTTGCCGAACGAGATCGTGCCGGTCATTTCAGCAAGTACGCCCTTGTCTTTTGGCGAACGGGCTTCAAACAGCTCGGCCACACGCGGCAGACCACCGGTAATGTCGCGCGTCTTTTGCCCTTCGACCGGAATGCGAGCCAGCACTTCGCCGGGGCCGACTTCCTGACCGTCACGCACCTGCACCAGCGCACCGATCGGGAAGCCAATGGTCACCGAATGGTCGGTGCCGGGGATCTTGACTTCGTTGCCGGAGGCGTCGATCAGCTTGACCAACGGGCGTACCACCTTGGCCGAGCCACGGTGTTTCGGGTCAATCACCACCAGGGTGCTCAGCCCGGTCACCTCGTCGACCTGCTTGGCCACCGTCAGGCCTTCGATCACATTCTCAAAGAGCGCTTTACCGGCGTATTCGGTGATGATGGGTCGTGTCAGTGGATCCCAGTTGGCCAAAATCGTGCCCGCCTTGATGGTCTGGTCGGCCTTGATGGTCAAGACAGCGCCATAGGGCACTTTATGGCGTTCACGTTCACGGCCATGTTCGTCATGGATGACGATCTCGCCCGAGCGCGAAATCACCACCAATTCACCCTTGCCATTGGTCACATAACGCATGGTGGCGTTGAAGCCAATATTGCCGTTGGACTTGGCTTCGACGCTGGAGGCGATCGCCGCACGCGAAGCCGCACCACCGATGTGGAAGGTACGCATGGTCAGCTGGGTACCCGGCTCACCAATGGATTGCGCCGCGATGACGCCCACTGCCTCACCGCCGTTGACCAGCCCACCGCGACCGAGGTCACGGCCGTAGCACTTGGCGCAAATACCAAAGCGGGTCTCACAGGTCAGCGCGGTGCGGACCTTGACTTCGTCCACACCCGCAGCCTCCAGCACGTCGATCAGATCTTCGTCGAGCATGGTCCCAGCCACAGCGATAACCGCCTGGTTTTCGGGATGCACAACGTCTTCGGCGGCAGTGCGACCGAGGATACGGTCACGCAACGATTCAATGACTTCACCCCCCTCAACAATGGCGCGCATGATGTAACCATGGTGCGTTGCGCAATCGTTCTCGGTGACGACCAGGTCTTGCGTTACATCCACCAGACGCCGTGTCAGGTAACCTGAGTTTGCCGTCTTCAAAGCGGTATCGGCCAAGCCTTTACGCGCACCGTGGGTGGAGATGAAGTACTCCAGCACGTTCAGGCCTTCGCGGAAGTTGGCGGTAATGGGCGTCTCAATGATCGAGCCGTCGGGCTTGGCCATCAAGCCGCGCATTCCGGCCACCTGACGGATCTGGGCGGCAGAACCGCGTGCACCCGAGTCGGCCATCATGTAGATCGAGTTGAACGACTCTTGCGGCACCTTGTTGCCGTGGCGGTCAATGACGGTCTCTTTGGAGAGCTGGCCCATCATCACCTTGGAGACCTCGTCGCCGGCCTTGCCCCAGATGTCCACCACCTTGTTGTAGCGCTCACCGGCAGTCACCAGGCCCGAGGTGTACTGCTGAGCGATCTCTTTCACTTCGGTTTCGGCGCGCTCGATGATGCCTGGCTTTTCGGTGGGCACCAGCATGTCTTCGATCGAGATCGAGATACCGGCGCGGGTGGCCAGCCGGAAACCGTACTGCAACAGCTTGTCGGCAAACACCACCGTGTCTTTGAGGCCGCATTTGCGGAACGAGGCGTTGATCAGGCGCGAGATTTCTTTCTTTTTGAGCGGCTTGTTGATCAGCGCAAACGGCAAGCCTTTGGGCAAAATTTCAGACAGCAAGGCGCGCCCGGCGGTGGTTTCCCACAGCTTGGTCGACGCGGTCAATTCACCGGTTTGCTTGTTCTTGGTGTACTCGGTCAGGCGCACGTTGATGCGCGAATGCATTTCAACCACATCGGCATCGAACGCACGCTGAACCTCTTGTACATCCGAAAAGATCAACCCTTCGCCCTTGGCGTTGATGCGGTCACGGGTGGTGTAGTACAGGCCCAGCACCACGTCTTGTGACGGCACGATACTTGGTTCACCGTTGGAGGGAAACAGCACGTTGTTGGACGCCAGCATCAGGGTACGCGCTTCCATTTGCGCTTCAACCGACAGCGGTACGTGAACGGCCATCTGGTCGCCGTCGAAGTCGGCGTTGAACGCAGCGCACACCAGCGGGTGCAGCTGAATGGCCTTGCCCTCGATCAGGATCGGCTCAAACGCCTGAATGCCCAAGCGGTGCAGGGTAGGCGCACGATTGAGCATGATCGGGTGCTCTTTGATGACCTCTTCGAGAATGTCCCACACCACGGGCGTACCAGACTCAACCTCTTTCTTGGCTGCCTTGATGGTGGTGGCAATGCCCATGGCTTCCAGACGCGCGAAGATGAAGGGCTTGAAGAGTTCAAGCGCCATCAGCTTGGGCAAACCGCACTGGTGCAGCTTGAGCGTAGGACCCACGGTAATGACCGAACGACCGGAGTAGTCGACACGCTTGCCCAGCAAGTTTTGACGGAAGCGACCGCCCTTGCCCTTGATCATGTCGGCCAGCGACTTGAGCGCGCGCTTGTTGGCGCCGGTCATGGCTTTGCCGCGACGACCGTTGTCCAGCAGTGAGTCGACGGCTTCTTGCAACATGCGCTTTTCATTGCGGGCAATGATTTCGGGCGCTTTGAGTTCGAGCAGGCGGCGCAGACGGCTGTTGCGGTTAATCACGCGGCGGTACAGGTCGTTGAGGTCGGAGGTGGCAAAACGGCCACCATCCAGCGGCACCAGCGGACGCAGGTCGGGCGGCAGCACGGGCAGCACGTCGAGCACCATCCACTCAGGCTTGATACCCGACTTTTTGAACGCCTCAAGCAGTTTCAGGCGCTTCGTGTTCTTTTTGATCTTGAGCTCTGAGCCAGTGGGGTCGTTGCGCAGTTTTTCGATCTCGGCTTCGATGTCAAGGTGCTGCAGTAATTCCTTGACGCCTTCGGCGCCCATCTTGGCCTGGAACTCGTCGCCGTATTCCTTGAACTTGGCGTCAAAGTCGTCCTCGCTCATGATGCTGAACTTCTTCAGTGGCGTCATGCCGGGGTCAGTGACCACATAGGCTTCAAAGTACAGCACGCGCTCAATATCGCGCAGCGTCATGTCCAACACCAGGCCCAGGCGGCTCGGCAGGGATTTCAGGAACCAGATATGCGCACAAGGCGCGGCCAGGTCAATGTGGCCCATGCGTTCGCGGCGCACCTTGGTTTGCGTGACTTCAACGCCGCACTTCTCGCAGATGACGCCACGGTGCTTCAGGCGCTTGTATTTGCCGCAAAGACATTCGTAGTCTTTGATGGGGCCAAAGATCTTGGCGCAAAACAGACCATCGCGCTCAGGCTTGAAGGTGCGGTAGTTGATGGTTTCAGGCTTTTTGACTTCGCCGAAAGACCACGAACGGATCTTCTCGGGCGAGGCCATGCCGATCTTGATGGCTTCAAAATGCTCGTCGGGCGTGAATTGCTTGAACAGGTCGAGTAATGATTTCATAGTAAATCCTTTTTAATCAGTTAAATCTGCTGCGCAATTAACCGCGTTCGAGCTCAATGTCCAAACCGAGTGAGCGAATTTCTTTCACAAGCACATTGAACGACTCGGGCATGCCCGCTTCGATCGAATGCTCACCCTTGACGATCGATTCGTACACCTTGGTGCGGCCCTGCACGTCGTCTGATTTGACGGTGAGCATTTCCTGCAAGGTATAGGCGGCGCCGTAGGCCTCCAGCGCCCAGACCTCCATTTCACCAAAGCGCTGGCCACCAAACTGCGCTTTGCCGCCCAGCGGCTGCTGCGTGACCAGACTGTACGGACCAGTGGAACGCGCGTGCATCTTGTCGTCGACCAAATGGTGCAGCTTGAGGTAGTGCATGTAACCGATGGTCACAGGACGTTCGAAGCGGTCGCCAGTGCGCCCGTCATACAGCCACGCCTGGGTACGGGTGTCGGTCAAGCCTTTGAGCTTGGCGATGTCATCCGGGAAAGCCAGCTTGAGCATGGCACGGATTTCATCTTCGGTCGCACCGTCAAACACCGGGGTTGAGAACGGCATGCCGGTGGTGAGGTTTTGCGCCATTTCCAGCAGCTGATCGTCGCTGAGCTTGGACAGGTCTTCCTTACGGCCGGTGCTGTTGTAGATTTCGTCGAGGAACTTGCGCAGCTCGGCTACGCGCGACTCTGTTTGCAGCATGTCACCGATGCGCTGGCCAATGCCCTTGCCGGCCCAGCCCAGGTGCACTTCCAGCACCTGACCGACGTTCATCCGGGATGGCACGCCCAGCGGATTGAGCACGATGTCACACGGCGTACCGTCGGCCATGTGCGGCATGTCTTCGACCGGTACGATCTTGGAAACCACACCCTTGTTGCCGTGACGCCCAGCCATCTTGTCACCGGGCTGCAGATGGCGTTTGACGGCCACATAGACCTTGACCATTTTCAGTACACCCGCGGGCAAATCGTCGCCTTGGGTCAACTTCTTGCGCTTTTCTTCAAAAGCCAGATCGAAGCTGTGGCGGGTTTGCTCCAGCGCGTTCTTGATGCTTTCCAGCTGGGCGGCAACAGCCTCATCGGCCGGACGGATGTCAAACCAGTGGAACTTGTCGATCGAAGCCAGATAAGCCTTGTCGAGCTTGCTGCCCTTGGCCAGTTTTTGCGGGCCACCGTTGGCGAGCTTGCCCACCAGCAGTTTTTCGATACGGTCGAATGCATCGGCTTCGACGATACGAATCTGATCATTCAAGTCCAGGCGAAAGCGCTTGAGTTCGTCGTCAATGATCTGCTGCGCCCGGCGATCGCGGGTAATGCCTTCACGGGTAAAGACCTGCACGTCAATGACGGTGCCTTGCGAGCCTTGATCGACACGCAGCGAGGTGTCCTTGACGTCACTGGCTTTCTCACCAAAGATGGCACGCAACAGTTTCTCTTCTGGGGTCAGCGTGGTCTCGCCCTTCGGCGTGACCTTGCCGACCAGCACATCACCAGGTTGCACTTCGGCACCGACGTAAATAATGCCAGACTCGTCCAGGCGGTTGAGTTGCTGCTCGCTCAGGTTGGGAATATCCCGCGTGATTTCTTCGGCACCGAGCTTGGTGTCGCGCGCCATCACAACGAGTTCTTCGATATGGATCGACGTATAGCGGTCTTCTGCAACCACGCGCTCGCTGATCAAAATCGAGTCTTCAAAGTTATAGCCGTTCCAGGTCATGAAGCCGATCAGCATATTCTGACCCAGCGCCAACTCACCCAGGTCGGTGGAGGCGCCGTCGGCGATCACATCGCCCTTGGCCAGCTTGTCGCCCTTCTTGACGACCGGGCGCTGATGGATGTTGGTGTTCTGGTTGGAACGTTGGTACTTGATCAGGTTATAGATGTCAACACCCACTTCGCCCGCTTGCGCTTCGGCGTCGTTAACGCGGATCACCACCCGAGTGGCGTCGACATAATCGACCACACCGCCACGGGTTGCCACCACCACGGTGCCCGAGTCCACAGCAGCCACGCGCTCGATGCCGGTACCGACCATCGGTTTCTCGGGGCGCAGCACAGGCACCGCCTGACGGCTCATGTTGGCGCCCATCAAGGCGCGGTTGGCGTCGTCATGCTCCAGGAACGGCACCAGTGAGGCCGCCACCGAAACGATCTGTGCCGGTGACACATCCATGTATTGCACACGGTCGGGCGTGACCATGATCGATTCACCGGCTTCACGCGCAGACACCAAGTCACCGGTCAGACGACCGTCTTTGTCGAGCGCGGCGTTGGCCTGCGCGATGACAAACTTGCCCTCTTCGATGGCCGAGAGGTAATCCATTTCCATGGTGACCTTGCCGTCGATCACGCGACGGTACGGCGTTTCAATGAAGCCGTAGTCGTTGAGGCGGGCGTAGAGCGCCAGTGAGTTGATCAGGCCAATGTTTGGGCCTTCAGGCGTTTCAATCGGGCACACACGGCCGTAGTGGGTGACGTGCACGTCGCGCACCTCAAAGCCAGCGCGTTCCCGCGTCAGACCACCCGGGCCCAGGGCAGAAACCCGTCGTTTGTGGGTGATCTCGGACAGCGGGTTGGTCTGATCCATGAACTGGCTCAACTGCGACGCACCAAAGAACTCTTTCAGCGCGGCCGAGATCGGCTTGCTGTTGATCAGATCATGCGGCATCAACGGCTCTTGTTCGGCCTGACCCAAACGCTCCTTGACCGCTTTTTCAATGCGGGCCAGACCCACACGGTACTGGTTCTCCGCCAGTTCACCAACGCAACGCACGCGGCGGTTACCCAGGTGGTCGATGTCGTCAACTTCGCCATGGCCGTTACGCAAGTCCACCAGGATCTTGACCACAGCGAGGATGTCTTCATTGGTCAGCACCATCGGGCCAGTCGATTCCGGGCGACCCATCTTGGCGTTGAACTTCATGCGGCCCACGCGCGACAGGTCGTAAGTGTCGGGGTTATAGAACAGGCGCTGGAACAAGGCCTGCACGGCGTCTTCCGTCGGCGGCTCGCCCGGGCGCATCATGCGGTAGATGGCAACGCGGGCGGCAAATTCGTCAACGGTTTCGTCGGTACGCAGGGTTTGCGAGATGTAGGCGCCCTGGTCAAGCTCGTTGGTGTAGATGCAAGCGAGTTCCTGCACGCCGGCACCGCGCAATTTCTTGAGCAGGACTTCAGTCAACTCTTCGTTGGCTTTGGCCAAAATTTCGCCGGTCTCTGCGTCCACCACGTTGCGGGCGACAACGCGGCCAACCAGGAAATCTTCCGGCACCGAGATATGCGTGGTTTCAGATTGCTCGAGCTCACGGGTGTGCCGTGCGGTAATTCGTTTTTCTTTGGCAACGATCACCTTGCCGCTGCGATCGGTGATGTCAAAGCGGGCGATCTCACCACGCAGGCGCTCGGCCACAAACTCCATCTGCGCTCCACTGTCCATCAGACGGAAGTTGTCGTTGACGAAGAAGTTGGCCAATATCGACTCATTGTTCAGACCAATGGCCTTGAGCAAAATCGTCACCGGCATTTTGCGGCGGCGGTCCACCCGGAAATACAAAATGTCCTTGGGGTCAAACTCAAAATCGAGCCAAGAGCCGCGATAGGGGATGATTCGAGCCGAAAACAGCAATTTTCCCGAGCTGTGCGTCTTGCCCTTGTCGTGCTCAAAAAACACGCCCGGAGAACGGTGCAACTGACTGACAATCACACGCTCGGTGCCGTTGACCACAAACGACCCTTTGTCGGTCATCAGGGGCACTTCGCCCATGTAGACCTCTTGCTCCTTGACTTCTTTGACCACCTTGTTTTGCGAGGTCGAAGATTCACGGTCGTAAATAATGAGCTGCACCTTGGCGCGCACGGCAGAAGCGTAGGTCAGACCGCGGGTCTGGCATTCACGCACGTCAAACGCGGGTTTGGCCAGGTTGTACTCAAGGTACTTCATCTCGACAAAGCCGTTGTGCGAGACGATCGGAAAAGCGGCAGTGAATGCCGCCTGAAGACCTTCGGTGGCGCGCTGCTTGGGCGCAACCTCTGCTTGTAAAAAAGCGGTATACGCATCTTTTTGCATCTGCAGCAAGTACGGAATTTCCAGCACGCTGTCGCGACTGCCAAAACTTTTGCGAATACGTTTGCGTTCGGTGTATGTGTAAGCCATGAAATCTCCGGGCAACAAGTGAGCCTGACGGCCCCTGGGCGACTGTTTTCTTGGCGATTGGCCGCTACCAATCAATGGCGGACGATCGCACTTTGCGCGCGATCCGAACCAAGGCATCTTCTTCTGTCGGGGTGAGAAGACACTGCAAAACTGCTTTGCGGCGGCTTTGCGGTGTGTTCTTCAAAAACACCAAAGGCTGGAGGCTTTTGACAGCGCTCCAGCCCTCAACTGACACTCAATTACTTGAGTTCAGCCTTGGCACCTGCGTCCACCAGTTTCTTCAGGGCAGCGTCGGCGTCAGCCTTGGAAACGCCTTCCTTGACGTTCTTCGGCGCGCCATCAACCATGTCCTTGGCTTCTTTGAGGCCCAGACCGGTGATTTCACGCACGGCCTTGATGACAGACACCTTTTGGGCGCCTGCTTCAAGCAGAACGACGTTGAATTCGGTCTTTTCTTCCGCCACGGCAGCAGCAGCGCCGCCGCCAGCAGCCGGTGCAGCCATGGCTGCAGCGCTCACACCAAATTTCTCTTCGATGGCTTTCACCAGGTCGTTGAGTTCCATGACCGTCATGCTGTCGAGCGCGGTCAAAAATGCGTCTTTATCGAATGCCATTTTGATTTCCTAACAATTGTTTAACTAACTTGCGTCACCAGCGTCACGCTGCAACAGCCTCGGTCGGTGCCGAAGCGCCGCCTTTTTGCTCTGCCAAAGCCGCCAACACGCGCGCGGTGCGCGAGATTGGGGACTGCATCAAGCCCAACAACTGCGCCAGCAGGACTTCCTTGGAGGGAATGCTTGCCAGTTGTTTCACGCCGTCAACATCCAGGACTTTGCCGCCGTATGCACCGCCACGAATGACCAATTTGTTATTGGTCTTCGCAAACTCCGCTACCACCTTGGCGGCAGCCACTGCATCTTCAGAAAAGCCATAGATCAGCGGACCGGTCATCTGGTCGGACACCACCTCAAAGCCACTACCTGCCACAGCACGGCGAGCCAGCGTGTTTTTCAACACACTCAGGCTGACACCGTTGCTGCGCGCGGTAGCACGCAATTTGGTCATGTCGGCAACCGTGATACCCCGGTATTCCGCCATCACGAGCGTTTGAGCTTTAGCGGCGAGCCCAGTCACATCACTGATGACCGCTTCTTTCTCACTGCGATTTAAACTCAAGGTCAACTCCTTCAATATGTGTCTTTTGACGGTCGAACCATCTCTGTACACGCCTTATGTCAGCGACCAACTGTCAAGAAATCTTTCAACTCTTGGGCAGCGGGATCGCCATCTGCGTTGGCTTATCTCATTAAGTGCACGCCAGCCGAAGCAAACTGCACACCAACGGTCTTGGATGGCTCGCAAGGACTTTTCAGCCCCGGCAACCCACCACGTCAGGCCCACCGAGCGGCAGACCCAATTCTTTTCATCAAGCCGCGACGGTTTGCAGGTCGACGCGAACGCCAACACCCATCGTGCTCGAGACAGCAACCTTGCGCAAATACTGCCCCTTGCTGGTTGCAGGCTTGGCTTTGGTCAACGCATCAACCAAAGCGGCCAGGTTCCCCTGCAATTTGTCAGTATCAAACGACTTGCGACCAATCGTGGAATGCACGATACCGGCCTTGTCGACACGAAACTGCACCTGGCCGGCCTTGGCGTTGCGCACGGCACCCGCCACGTCCGGGGTGACCGTACCCACCTTGGGGTTGGGCATCAAACCGCGCGGGCCCAGGATCTGACCCAGAGTACCGACAACGCGCATCGCGTCGGGTGCAGCGATCACCACGTCAAAGGGCATGTCACCGGCCTTGACCATCGCAGCGAGGTCGTCCATACCGACGATGTCAGCACCCGCAGCCTTGGCTTCCTCAGCCTTGGCACCTTGGGCGAACACGGCCACGCGCTTGATCTTGCCGGTGCCGTTGGGCAACACGACCGCACCACGCACCACCTGGTCAGACTTCTTGGCATCGATGCCGAGCTGCACAGCCACGTCGATCGATTCGTCAAACTTGGCCGTTGCGCATTCTTTCACCAGCGCCAACGCATCGGCGACGGCGTACAACTTGCTGCTGTCAACCTTGCCTTGCAGGGCTTTTTGTTTTTTGGTCAGTTGAGCCATTTAAACGCCCTCCACAGTCACGCCCATCGAGCGCGCAGACCCGGCGATGGTCCGAACGGCCGCATCCATATCGGCAGCGGTCAAATCCTTCATCTTGGTCTGGGCGATCTCTTCGAGTTGGGCACGGGTAATCTTGCCCACCTTGGTCTTGTTGGCTACAGGAGAACCCTTGTCAATTTTGACCGCCTTCTTGATCAGCACCGAAGACGGTGGCGACTTGATCACAAAAGTAAAGCTCTTGTCGGCAAACGCGGTGATCACCACAGGCAGTGGCAGACCGGGTTCGACACCTTGAGTTTGCGCGTTAAACGCCTTGCAAAACTCCATGATGTTGAGGCCGCGCTGACCCAATGCCGGGCCGATCGGGGGGGATGGATTGGCTTTACCAGCTGGGACTTGCAGCTTGACAAAACCGACGATTTTTTTCGCCATGGTTTACTCCTGACGGGTTGAAACGCTTTGGCTTGCACCGTGCAAACCGCCGCTCCCCGTGGTTAACGACTCACTTCTTGCATTCGTGTCGAGTCGGGAAACACGAAATCACTTTTTCTCTCTTATTCAGTTGGGGTCAGAGCACATTGCTACGCAAGTGGTCTGACCCACAAAGTCTCAGGTCGGTCAGAGCACATTGCTACGCAAGTGGTCTGACCCACACCATTTCCGTCGAATCAGGTTTTCTCAACCTGCGAAAATTCCAGCTCCACCGGCGTCGACCGACCAAAAATGGTCACAGCGACGCGCACCTTGCTCTTGTCGTAATTCACCTCTTCGACCGAGCCATTGAAGTCCGCAAACGGGCCTTCCTTCACACGGACGAACTCACCCACCACAAATTCGACCTTGTGGCGCGGTTTGTCGGTACCTTCCTGCATCTGGCTGACGATCTTCATCACCTCAGCCTCGGAAATCGGCGACGGACGCATCTTGCCGCCACCGACAAAGCCAGTGACCTTGTTGGTGTGCTTGATCAGGTGCCAGGTGTCATCGTCCATCACCATTTCCACGAGCACGTAGCCCGGAAAAAACTTGCGTTCGGTGGTGCGCTTCTGGCCGTTCTTGATCTCGACCACCTCTTCCATCGGCACCAGTATGCGGCCAAATTTCGACTGCATGCCTGAGCGATTAATGCGCTCAATGATGTTGCGCTCAACGGCTTTTTCCATACCCGAGTAGGCATGCACCACATACCAGCGCAAGTCTGGATTCGACGGCGCGGTCGCCAGCGTCTGCGCGGCAGAGGGCACGCCTGAATCAGTGGTTTCGACAGCGTCAGTCATTATTTTTTCCATCCCAGAATCAGGTCGTAAAAGAACCATTCCAGCGTCTTGTCCGTCAGCCATAAAAACAAGGCCATGACAAACACGAAACCAAACACGTACAGCGTCATCTGAATCGCTTCACGCCGCGCTGGCCAAACCACTTTTCGGATTTCTTTAGTTGACTCCTGGCCAAAAGCCAACAGCGCCTTGCCGGTTTCGGATGTCAAAAAAACAACCACAGCCACTGCCAGCCCGGCAAGCAGGCCCAGCCACTGGAACAACGGACCTTGTTTGCTCAGGGCGTAATACGCCACCAGCGACACAGCAACCATGGCAGCAGCCGCGGCCAGTTTGGCTTTGTCTGCTGTGGTGTTAACCGTTTGAATTTGAGAAGTAGCCATTTCAGTTAAGTCAGTTGATCTTGCGCTAATTTACGAGCCGTACAGTTTGGCGTCTTTCCCAGACACGCAAGCCCGCCGTTTGCACAGCGGGCTTTCTTGAGCCACCTGGAAACCCAGTCAGGTGGCAGGGGCAGTAGGAATCGAACCTACAACCTTCGGTTTTGGAGACCGACACTCTGCCAATTGAGCTATGCCCCTACGTATCCTTTTACTACTGAAATGAATTAAGCGATGATCTTGGCCACAACGCCAGCGCCGACGGTCTTGCCACCTTCACGGATAGCAAAGCGCAGGCCTTCTTCCATGGCGATCGGGGCGATCAGCTTGACGGTGATCGACACGTTGTCACCGGGCATGACCATTTCCTTGCCTTCGGGCAGTTCAATCGCGCCAGTGACGTCGGTGGTGCGGAAGTAGAACTGCGGGCGGTAGTTGCTGAAGAACGGGGTGTGACGGCCACCTTCGTCTTTGGACAGCACGTAGACTTCACCGGTGAAGTGGGTGTGCGGCTTGATGGAGCCGGGTTTGCACAGCACTTGACCGCGCTGCACGTCTTCGCGTTTGGTGCCGCGCAGCAGCACGCCGACGTTGTCGCCGGCTTGCCCCTGGTCGAGCAGCTTGCGGAACATTTCAACGCCGGTGC
>Ga0210034_1000385_pt1 | contig 49168 bp, 36 predicted proteins | sample CryGeymeta201505_FD_185466 | JGI IMG/M metagenome (GOLD analysis project Ga0210034, IMG submission 185466) | Groundwater microbial communities from Crystal Geyser aquifers in Utah, USA - Crystal Geyser metaG 2015-05 (SPAdes) (version 2) | ecosystem: Environmental > Aquatic > Deep subsurface >... | reverse complement strand
GTCTTTTAAATGTACTATTGACGTATTCATAGAGGTTTTGTCTGTTTGTTTGTTTTTGTTTGCAATCAAAATTTACAATAACAAAACCTCTTTTTGTTTTTACAGACACACTTTTTGGATAACTATCTATTATTTTCTGATAATTGAGTGTACTCCGAAAAGTCATTTTTAGCAAACTAATCGTCGAATTCGTAGGATTTGGAAGGGTGAAAACCGAAAGATTCAACTTTTCTGGTGTGGAATCTTTATTTAAATTATCGTTATTGAGAATTGCTTTCTATAACTCAAATTCGGACATCGTTTCTATAATAAAAGGCAGTGGTTTTCGCAAAAGAAAACGGTCATACCGTGTCCTGTCACGATTCGGAGAACCACAAAGTGCTATCTCTGTCAAAATCTTTTTACGCAACAATCACTTTTTTTAATAGATTGGTTCTTAGGCTGAGATGCTGGGTCGAAGCCTAGTATGACCAACTAATAGATTTGAACTAAGCTCAATAGGGTGCGACCTAGCTCTTGTTTTCATTAATTATGCTTCTTAAAACTGTTAACAAAATCATTCACTTTACAAAATGTCAAAGTCCGAATTTGAGTTATAATAAAAATCGAATTTTACCATCCATAAAAAAAGCTCAGTAAATGAGCTTTTTTTATTTAAACAGATTTTCGCAAAAGAAATCATTATAAATCATTTACATTGAATAACAATCGCTGTTCTATCATCACTTGGTTCATTACCATCAACGTATTTCTCTAAATCATCAAATAAGAAGTCTAATTGAACTTGAGAAGATCCAGTTACATTTTTGAACATTTCAAGGAGATTTTCTTCGCCTAGTTGTTCTCCATCAGCACGTTCTCCTTCTGAGAAACCATCTGTAAAAATTAGAATTTTATTACCACTTTCAATTGGAATCGTTTTAGTTTCAAAAGGTAGAGATTTCATGAATCCAAGAATTGCACCTCCTTCTATCAATTCTACTACGGAATCGGATTTTACTAACCAAGGTGGATTGTGACCTGCATTACAATAGGTAATTGTTTTTTCAGCTGTATCAATCGTTGCGGCAAATAGAGTTACAAACGTTCCTGAAGGGGTATCATCTACCAACATGTGATTGGCTTTTGTAAGTAAAACATCTAAATGTTGTTCAGTTTGAGCTAGGATTCGAACTATCGCTCTTAACTCGACCATTATTAAGCTCGCCCCAACGCCTTTACCAGAAATATCAGCTAAAATGAATAGAATTTTTGAATCTGAAATTTTTATAAAATCGTAATAATCTCCCCCCACTTCACGTGCTGGTAAACTTTTACCTGCAAAATCAATTTTATCCATTACAGGAAGTTTCTTAGGAAAAAGTCCTACTTGAATCGTTTTTGCTAAGTTAATTTCTTTTTCCATTCTTTCTTTTTCGATAGCTTCCTGTTGGAATCTAGCTTTTTCAATGGATATTGCAGCTTGATCAGCTAAGGCGCTAAAAATTGGTAATTCACTATCATAAAAAGTACCATTTACTTTATTGAGTGCCTGCAAAACGCCAATTACAGCACCAGAAGAATTGTGCATAGGCACACAAGCAATATTTCTTGTTGTGAATTTATCAAAATCACCCAAAAAGCGATGATCTTTTTTCACATCAGAAACAGTGATAGAAATATCATTTTCAGCAACCCAGCCACCAATACCTTTTCCCTTTGGAATTCTTTTACCCGATAAATCGACACTTGCGGGACCCGTCGGTACTGCAAATATTAATTCACCAGAATGCTGATCGACTAACATTAAAGAACTAGCTTCTGCGTCCATAATGTCTTTTGCGGCTTCCATAATTGAAACCAATATTGTATTTAACTCTAATGCTGAATTGATTCTTGTAATCAAATTCAACAATTTTTCTAATTTTTTTGGTGAAATAGGCTGTGATAGCATAAATGCAAAACTTACAACATTAAACATTGATATGGATTTTACCCACAATAGAACTGAATATAGTTTTTATAAATCAAAATAACGAACCTGAATTTTACATTTTGAGTTTCAACTTGTATTAAATTTCTTTTTACCATTTAAGCACCTAAATATCTGTATCTTTGCTTGCGTTTCCCTAATCTTTATAAAAATCCATGTCTGACAAACCACACGACTACTGCGGCATTTTTGGAATTTTTAACCATCCAGAAGCTTCTCATTTAACCTATTTCGGCTTACATGCATTACAACACAGAGGGCAAGAATCGGCTGGGATTGTTACCTCAACATACAGTGAAGACAAAAAACAACAGATAATGCCAACTCACAAAGACTTTGGTCTAGTTTTACAAGTTTTTGACGACCAAAAGCTCTTTACGGATAAATTAATTGGAAATTCTGCAATAGGTCATAACCGTTATTCAACGGCTGGATCTTCCAAAAACCCAATGAATATTCAACCGTTTAGGGTACATTATAGAAGTGGTAATCTTGCGATTGGTCATAACGGAAACCTTTCAAATGCACGCCAATTAAGGCAAACATTCACTGATGAGGGTGTTCTATTTCAGACTACATCAGATACAGAAGTTATACTTCATTTAATTTCGCATTCAAAAACAACGAATCAAATGGATCAGATTATGGATGCTTTAAATCAAATTGAAGGGGCTTTTTGTTTGGTAATTCTCACAGATGATAAATTAATTGCCGTACGCGATCCAAATGGATTCAGACCATTAGCACTAGGAAAAAAAGATGATGCATTTCTTATCGCTTCCGAAACCTGTGCTTTTGATATCATCGGAGCAGAATACATTAGAGATGTTGAACCAGGTGAAGTTTTAGTTATCGATAGAAATACCATCGAAACCAAAGAACCAAAATCATATTTCATACCACAAAAACCAAACTCAAGAACGGCTCAATGTATTTTTGAATATGTTTATTTCTCTCGACCAGATTCTAAAATATTTGGTGAAAATGTGGATAAAGTTCGTCGCAAAATTGGAAAATACTTAGCAAGAGAATTCCCTGTTTCGAAGATCTTAAAAGCTGAGCCAGAGATGCAACCTATAGTAATTTCAGTTCCTGATAGTTCAAATACCGCAGCTTTAGGCTATGCTCACGAAAGTCTAAAAATTGGAGAATGGTGTAAATATGAAATCGGTTTAATTAGAAATCATTATGTAGGAAGAACATTCATTTCTCCTGGTCAACAATCTAGAGAATTGAAAGTAAGAACTAAATTCAATACGGTTCGTGGTGTTCTTGAAGGTCGCCCTGTCTTAATCGTTGATGATTCCATTGTAAGAGGTACGACTTCTCGTTATCTGGTAGATATGATTCGTGAAGCAAATCCATCGGAAGTGCATTTTTTGGTAAGTTCTCCTCCAATTATTGAACCTTGCTTTTATGGAATGGATTTTCCAAGCAGAGAAGAATTAGTTGCAAATGTTTACGATCGTGATGTAAAAAAAATAGCCGAAGCTCTTGGTGTTGATTCGTTGAATTATCTTTCTGCATTTGGACTAGTTTCTGCTGTAAAAGAAGCCAATTCTTCAAAACATGATTATTGTACAGCCTGTTTTACGGGCGATTATCCAGTTCCAGTTAATTTAGGAACTGAAAAAGAAGAATTAGATTTGGTTTAAGGTAAAATTCATCTTTTTTATTGTTGAGTCCTTTCCAGAATTTGCAATGTGTATTTACATATAAATTCTTGTTAATTCACCGATTTTTCTGTTTAAAACTGCGTTTCGGAGTCTGCTCATCTTTAAAATAAGACCATAAAGGTATAGATCAACTCACTCAAATAGAATAGTAGCATTTTGGAAATTAAGCAAGCAAGTTTTATTAAATCAGCACCTAGCATTGACGATTGCCCTATTGATAATCGATTAGAAGTTTGTTTTGCAGGAAGATCTAATGTGGGGAAATCTTCGCTAATAAATTCTCTAACAAACAGAAAAAAATTAGCAAAGACGAGTAATACACCTGGAAAAACTAGAGAATTGAACTATTACTTAATTAATGATGACTTTTATTTGGTTGATTTACCAGGATATGGCTTTGCGAAAGTATCGAAATCGGAAAAGAGAATTTGGGGAGAACATATGCAAGCCTATTTGTTACGCAGAGATAGTTTACAAATGGTTTTTGTGATTATTGACGCTCGCCACGAACCCTCGCAACTCGATGAAGAATTTATTTTTTGGTTAGCAGAAAATGGGATTCAATTTTCATGTGTATTATCAAAAGCTGATAAACTTTCTAAAAATCAGATGCAATCGAGTGTTGCACGTTTTAAAAGAATGCTTAAAACTATGAATATTGAAGTTCCTGTTGTGGTAACTTCCGCAGAGACCAAAGATGGAATTCAGGAATTAACCGATTTGGTTGGTGATTTTGTTACTATTTAGTTAACTCATATTATCGTCATTAGGTCGAAAACTGTAATCTCTTACTCTCGTTCTAACTTATTGCATAAACTCATATTTAAGCAACAATCTTTTTTGTAATAGGGTGATTCTTTTCAGATTCTCGCCAAGTACTTTCTCTACATGTACTCCTAATTAGACCAAGCCTTGTTTTTCAAAAGGATTAAATCTCATTATCAAAACAATGCGCTATTTATTTCTAACATATTGATATAAACTGGATTTACGCTTACCTTTAGATTCTGTAAAAAAGTGACCGTTGGAGAGATGCCGGAGCGGTCGAACGGGCTCGCCTGGAAAGCGTGTGTACTCCAAAAGGGTACCGAGGGTTCGAATCCCTCTCTCTCCGCATTGAAAAAGAGCCGCTAATCGGCTTTTTTTGTTTTAGGCATTTATAGTACTTTTTGCCTCTTCAAAACTCCGGCTTCTAATCTCAGTCAACCGATTTTTAATGGTTAAGTAGGTTACGTTCAATAATTCTTCTACACTTGTAAAATCTTCAGGGTCAATTGCCTCTAAAATATGCAACTGTATTTCACCTTTATCATTAAAACGCCAATCATCGGGTTGATTCAAATTAAATGTTCCATCGATAACCATTGGTTGAATTTTAACCCCTGCTTTTTTTGCTAACAAAAATGCACCTTTCTTAAAAGGTAACAACTCTTGATTTCGAGTACGTGTCCCTTCGGGAAAAATACAGATGGAAATACCACTTTCTAACATAGGAACAGCTTGATCAAATAAATCTTGAGCTGAACTCTTACCACGATTAATACTTAGTTGCTTAGTTAAGCGCATGAACCAACCCATAATAGGAACCGAAAACAATTCAACTTTGGAAACCCATTTAAAGTTATACGGCAATTTTGCCTGAAGAGGCATATCTAAAAAGCTTTGATGATTACACACAAAAACCCTTGCTTCCTTTCCATCATAAATATCCTTACCGAAAACCTTTACTTTCCATCCTGGCATTACATTTATTAAACTCGCACCCATTTTTAGCATTATTTTCGAACTGAGTTTCTGTCTTTTATCAAAAGGACTCATTAGTAAACTTAATGGAATAAGAAGTAGCAATATGCTTACAAAATCAAAAAAAATATAAACCCAAAGGTATATTGTATATAAAGTTCGTTTCATTTAAAGAATAGGTAGATAAGTTTACTCCATAAAGTAGTTTTCGGCAACATATCTGGCAATTTCGTTTAATTTGGATGAGTACAAACCGAATGAATCGCTTTTCTGGTGTAGTCTCAGTAGTTTATTTGCTATATTAACCAATTTATTGCTTATGTAAAAACTAATTTAGTTAGTTAATGTTTTTAACAATCGTTAGTTTGATTCACTACGTTGGGTATTTATTTTTCATCCTATAACAATCATTTTGAAAACTATAGATAGTAAAATTAATAACCTGAGTTCGGAATAAGAAATTAAAATAACACAGGTAAAATTAAATTCGTCCCTTAGGTTTAATAAAGCGTTTTAGAAAGGGTTTTGCTAGAAAATAAGGAAGTAAAAAAAACGCACAGTTTACAGAATGATACAGGCGCATAATTACTCGTCTAAGTACGTCTTATAGTATGATTTTATCCTGTATCAATTCATGCTGGACTCTGACCCAGCATTTCTGCCTAGTTTAGTCTTAAATTAAAGATTGCACAAAAAGCAAATGCAGTTTCTCCAATGCTTATTCAAATTTTTGATTAAATTTATTGAAACAAACCTTAACACGAACTCAGGTTACTAGTTTAGGCGGATAAAAGTAAAAATTAAACTAATCTCACATCAATCTTTTAGACAATTCTACCTCACAATTAATTATTTGCAGAATAACAGAATCGAGTTAATTTTACTAGAATAGAAAAGGTTACTAAAAACAAGGCAATATTATTTTGTAAAAAAAGGCATTTAAATAAGTTAATAGTTAAGTGCTAAAAGTAAACAATAGTAAACTTAATTTCTGCGCTTTGCCCACCAAGTTGTAGTATGTGAATTTTCTGAACCAATTGGTTCTAATTCTTGCGCAATATCTTGTTTTCCATTAGCAAACGCTTTAACTAAAGTGGCTAAAGCCATTGAAATAGAATCGGGTAAATTGTCTTTTCTCATTTCGGAGACATTGAAATGATCTTTGACAAAATGAGTATCGTACACACCCGATTGAAATACAGGATGTTTCATTACATAAGAACAAAATGGAACGGTTGTCTGTAACCCACTTATTTGATATTCTTCCAAAGCACGAATCATTCTTTGAATAGCGGCTTCTCTTGTTTCAGCGTAAACAATTAGTTTTGCTAATAATGGATCGTAATTAATTGACACATTTTGACCTTCAGTTACTCCTGAATCGACACGAACGCCAGGGCCACTTGGTAAACGATATCTTCTTAGAGTTCCCGTACTAGGCATAAAATTCTCGAATGAATCTTCAGCTGAAATACGACATTCGATGGAATGACCTTGACGTTTAACATCTTCTTGTTTTAAAGGAAGTGGTTTTCCCTCAGCAACTAAGATTTGAAGCGCAACTAAATCCAAACCTGTAATACTTTCTGATACGGGATGCTCAACTTGCAAACGGGTATTCATTTCTAAGAAATAGAATTTTTTATGTTTATCAACCAGAAATTCAATGGTTCCTGCACCGTGATAATTACAAGCTTGAGCAGCAAGAACAGCCGTTTTCGCCATTTCTTGGCGTAATTCTTCATGAACATAAGGCGAAGGTGCTTCTTCAACTACTTTTTGATGTCTACGCTGAATAGAACATTCTCTATCATAAATATGAATCACATTCCCATGTTTATCAGCCATAATCTGAAACTCTATGTGATGAGGTTCTTCAAGATATTTTTCTACATAAACACGATCATCATTAAACGCATTTAACGCTTCTGATTTTGCAGCTCTAATTCCAGAATCAAAATCTTCTGGTTTTTCAATAATTCTCATTCCCTTACCTCCGCCACCTGCTGCAGCTTTTACTAAAACTGGATAACCAATTTCATGGGCAATTTGGCGAGCTTCTTCAATATCATGGAGTGCTGTTTGTAAACCAGGTGGCACAGGAACATTATGTTTAATCATTAATTCTCGAGCTTTTGTTTTGTCGCCCATCATATTAATTGACTCAGCTGTTGGGCCTATAAATAGGATGCCTTCTGAAGCACAACGAAGTGAAAAAGCAGCATTTTCACTTAAAAAACCATATCCAGGGTGAATTGCATCTGCTCCCGTTTGTTTTGCAGCAGCAATAATTTTGTCAATAACCAAATAGCTCTCTTTTGATGGAGCAGGACCAATATGAACGGCTTCATCTGCAAAAAGGGTATGTAATACACCTTTGTCAGCATCGGAATAAACGGCTACCGTTTTAATTCCCAACTCTCTACAGGTTCTCATTACACGAATGGCAATTTCCCCCCTGTTAGCTATTAATACTTTTGAAATTTTTTTTTCCATCTTAACCCACCTAATTGTTTGTGTTGTCATCAAAAATAAAGAATAAATTTATTGTTAAAAATATTTTTTGGAAGCGCATCCATACTTTAGATGTTGTTATTTCCTATTTTACTCTTTCTGCTTGTAAATAAATAAGATAAATTAGTCCAAATTTAAAATAGTACTCAGATTATGTCATCACGTTTAGATTACGACCCCATATTAAGCACAAACTTAAATTTTTTACGATCTGTTCAAGAGCTACAGTACCTTAATGATGAAGAACTTGCTGAATTTGCAAAATTCATAAAAAGAGAAGTTTATGATGTTAATGAATTTGTTTTCAAACAAGGTGAATTAGCCGATAGAATTTTTATAATAGAAGATGGTTTATGCGTAGTAAATCTGGAAGATCGCCCCATTCAACATCTTAGAACCTCCGATTTATTTGGTGAAATTGGGATGATTGGAGATGTTACACGAACAGCCTCAGTAAAAACGAAAACTAGATCCATTGTTTTAAATATTGCAATTAGTGATTTAGATGATTCTACTAAAATTAAACCTGCAACCTGTATAAAATTGTATAAATCTCTGGCTAGAAAAGTAACTCGTTACGAAAGAGATGATGATGTTTTTTACCACGATATTGATGTTTTACTCATTCAAGATGGTGGGTGTGCACCTGGTTATAATAGCGTAACAGGTTTTGTAGTCCGTTTCCTTGAGCACATAGGAAGAAGAGTTTTCATTGCTCGTGAAGGGTTTAAATCCTTAGTTCATGGTACCTCAAATGATTTCAATTATTTGATAAATGATCGTAATCTTTATAATCGACTTGAACATATTAGTGGTGTTCAGTTTGCGCCAGTTTATCGAGAAGCTCGTGGTGCAAGTTTCCGATCAGAACGTTATAAAGAATTCAAAGAAGAAGACAAGCAGAAAAAAGCGGCTCAGCACGTTATTGAGCGAAAAACTAAAATGATAGTTGCAATTGGAGGTGACGGAACCTTTAAAGGTTTGAAAAGTATGGCTCGTTTTCTACCAGCTTCCATCAAATTATATTTTATTCCTGTTACCATCGACTCTGATGTGTATGGAACAGAATGTGTTGGTGAACATACTGGAGTTCAAGTAGGTTCTGAGAAAATTCGATCTTATATGGCCGATGCGCGTTCTCATCAACGCTTGTATATTATTGAGATGATGGGTCGTGATGGAGGTTACCATGCTTTACGTTCTTGTCTTGGTGCAGGTGCCGATATGGCTGTTTTACCTAATTTTGAATATGACATGGAAGCCGTTGCTACTGCCCTTCAAAAAAAGGATTCCTCTGTTATAGTGGTTGCCGAAGGGTACAAAAGAAGAGAACGAGATGAAAAAGGATTTACTGGAAATGCGGCTGAATATTTCAGAGAGGAATTAATGGCGACAAATATTCCACTTCCTATGAGAGCAATCTGTGAAGGTTTTTCTAGAGATATTAGAGGAGCAGCTCCTAATTATAATGATATTACTTTATCACAACAGTTAGCTAGATTACTTGCCGAAGCTGTTGATAATGGGAAAAATAATGTGATGCCAGCGGTTCTTGGTGGAAAAGAATATTACATTCCTTTTGATCAAATTATTACCGATAATGCTGTTTCTAAAAGACTTGCAGATTTAGCGAATAGATTGATTTCCTAAGTTTTTGGTAATGTTGAATTCTTAATTTTAAATTTTGAATTTAATACGATAACGGCGAGCGGAATTGAGGTTATTTTTATTTACAAAGTTGGAACAGTAAATGAATTGAAGTGTAAATCTTAAGCCTACTTCGAATAGTAGTTTTCTGCAAAATTATCTGCGATTTCAATCTATTGCGCATACGCCGAAAAGTAGTTTTTAGCAATATATTCGGAGAATTTGGTAGGATGTAAACCTACAGAATCGACTTTTCGTAATGGACTCTTGTATTTGAATTGCTAAAAACAGACTTTCTGGATTGAGTTCAATCTAACATTAAAAAGCGATTCTTCTTTTTAAATGAGGAGCCGCTTTTTTGTTTAATCCAAATTTTGCTTCAAATTAGATAAGATTTTTAGGACTTCAATTCCATGATTTCATAGAAACGGAGTCTTGTAATTTCAATTACTTTTTTGATTGAATTTAACCCAACATAAAAAAAATTAAAGGACTTCGAACTAAATCAGCCTTTCACCAATAAAACATCTTAAAGTCTCCCCATACCACTTTGATGTTTTACCATCTTCGAACTCGAAGTTTAAAGCAAAATAGGGAATTTTTGGCCTGTGCTTTTAACTAATTCATCAACACTATGTACGTAAAACCGCCTTTTGAAACACTATGAGGCGGTTTAACTAGAAAAGTCAGCTAAAGGGGTTTGGTGGATTTTTGTCAATCCATACATAACAAAAGATTAATGACAACCTGAATTTTATTCAAAATATCGGCCAAACACAACTTGCTGCCTTACTAAACATCTTGAAAAGCTCCCCATCACCCTATAATGTTCTGCCATCATCGGACTCGAAGTTCTAGGCAAAAGTGGGAGTTTTTAGTCTGTGCTACGAACTATCTCATTCGTACTTTCAACTTTTGTAATCGGCAAAAACAGGTTTTTTAGAAATTATTGTTTTAACTATTGATTTAAATAGTAAATTGGAGTATTATTTCTATAAGATATAATACTCCAAATTACTATTATATCACTTAACAAGAGGTATTAAAAACCGAAATATCACATCAATGAATACAATTAAACTTTACCTACCATTTTTTGCCCTTGTTTTACTTTTTTTTGGATCTTGTACACAAAATGAGTTGCCTAAACAAGTGCTAGTTAATCAAACACCTAATTCGCAAGGTCAAGCTTCTATTGCTGACAACGAATCTGCTTCCAATGCTTTACAAGTCGCAAAATCACTTGATGATTTCAAAACATTGGTAATTGCCATTGAAACAGCGGGTGTTGAAGATGCGGTTGTGAACGCTGGCCCTCTTACAATATTTGCACCAATTAATGCGGCTTTCGACAAACTACCCGCTGGAACAGTTGAGTCATTATTAAAACCAGAAAACAAAGGAAAACTGGCCTATATACTTACGAATCACGTTGCTCCATCAAATTATCCAGAAAAACAATTACGTAAAGACGCTAAAAAAGGAAGAAAATTATATATGGCTTCTGGTAAATACCTAACGGTTGACGAAAAAAAAGATGGCCTATATGTTGGAGGAACTAAAATTTTGAAAACGGTACAAGTGAGTAATGGTTGGATTCATGTAATTGATACTATTTTAGTCCCTACGGATTAATTTAACTGATTTAAACCTGGTTCAAGATATTGTTTCTTATGGTTTGCATCTTTTAAAACGTTCAAAATACTCATTATCATGCCAAAAAGTACCTTACTGAGTTGGCTTGTAATCAATATAAATAAATAAATCCTTAAATAAATAATTTCAAATGAAAGTTAGCATACTAGTAATACTGGCAAGTTTGTTTCTTATTTCTCATTGTACTGACAATGGAAAAAAAGAGCATTCAAATGCCAATGTCATAAAAAAAGAATCTTCCATTCAAAAAAATACAACAGCAGAAAGTGCGGTTGATAAAGGCATAGGACCAATTACTGAGGTTACTCTTGGAAAAATTGATGCTACCTTGGCAGCGAAAGGTAAAGAACTCTTTAAAGCTCAATGCTCTGCTTGCCATAAAATTACTAAACGTGTTGTTGGTCCTGCATTAGCAGGTGTAACTGATAGACGTTCTCCTGAATGGATTATGAATATGATTATGAACCCAGAAGAAATGGTTGCAAAAAATAAAGTGGCTAAAGAACTATTAGCTATATATATAGCTCCAATGGCCAATCAAAATATTACCAAAGATGAAGCTAGAGCATTACTAGAATACTTTAGAACTAAATCAACATCATCAACAGATTAAATCTTATTAATGTCTAAATCTTACTACAATGAAAAATCTAATAAAGTCACTTTTAGCCTTTTCGTTCATTTCTGTGATTCTCAATGGTTGTGGAAACGGAGGCTCAACTAATAAAGGTGCTATTTCTGGTAGCGCTGCTGAAAAAGTTTATGTTGCTCCAGGTCAGCACGATGAATTTTATGCATTTTTATCTGGTGGATTTAGTGGGCAGCTAGCTGTTTACGGTCTTCCTTCTGGACGTTTATTCAAAGTAATTCCTGTTTTTTCGGTTGATGCTGAAAAAGCTTATGGTTTTAATGAAGAAACAAAGCCAATGTTAACAACCTCTTATGGTCAAATTCCATGGGGCGATGCTCACCACCCCGATATTTCACAAACTAAAGGTGAGTTAGATGGTCGTTGGATATTTATTAATGAAAATAATACACCACGTATTGCAAGAATTGATTTAACAACATTTGAAACTGCTGAAATTATTGAAATACCCAATAGTGCTGGTAATCATAGTTCATCTTTTGTTACAGAAAACACCGAGTATGTAGTAGCAGGTACACGTTTTAGCGTGCCAATTCCTCAAAGAGATATGCCTATAAAAGACTATAAAGGGAACTTTAAAGGTGCTTTATCATTTATTTCTGTAGATCCCAATGATGGCAATATGTCCATTAAATTTCAGATATTAATGCCAGGATTTGATTATGATTTATCACATCCTGGACGTGGAAAATCTCATGGTTGGTTCTTTTTTACGACCTACAATACCGAAGAAGCAAACTCACTTTTAGAAGTTAATGCATCACAAAATGATAAAGATTTCATTGCTGCTATTAACTGGAAAAAAATTGAAGCTTACGTAAATAATGGTGGTGGGACTAAAATGCCAACAAAGTATGCTCACAATTTATATAGCGATAAAACGCATTCTGCTACGAACACCATGATAAAAGAGGTTTTAACGGTTAATCCACTCGATGTTCCAGGGGCTGTGTATTTTCTACCTACTCCAAAGTCACCACACGGATGCGATGTTGACCCATCTGGCGAATACATTGTTGGTAATGGAAAACTTTCAGCCAATTTAACCGTGCATTCATTTACTAAAATGTTGAATGCCATTGAAAATAAAAAGTTTGCCGGTGAGTCTTATGGAATTCCCATCTTGAATTTTGAAGATGTTTTAGCAGGTACTGTTGAACAACCTGGTTTAGGTCCATTGCATACTGAATTTGATGGAAAAGGCAATGCTTATACCACATTCTTTATTTCATCTGAAGTGGTTAAATGGAAATTAGGTACTTGGGAAGTTATTGATAGAAAACCAACATACTATTCTGTTGGTCATTTAATGATTCCTGGAGGAAATTCAGCTAAACCATTTGGCAAATATGTTGTAGCCATGAACAAAATAACTAAAGATCGTTATTTACCAACTGGTCCTGAAGTCACACAATCTGCTCAGTTATATGATATTTCCGGCGAAAAAATGGAGTTATTGCTTGATTTCCCAACTATAGGTGAACCACATTATGCTGCTGGTATTCCTGCCGATATTATTAAAGCAAATTCTAAAAAATTCTTCAGATTAGAAGAAAACAAACATAAATATGCTACAAAATCAGAAGCTGAAGCCAAAGTTGTTCGCAATGGAAACGAAGTCCATATTAATATGACAATGATTCGTTCTCACTTTGCTCCAGATAATATTGAAGGCATTCAAGTTGGCGATAAAGTGTATTTCCATGTTACTAATCTTGAACAAGATTACGATGTGCCTCATGGAATTTCTATGATTGGCGCGGAAACATCAGAGTTGTTAATTATGCCAGGCCAAACAGAAACCTTTGTTTGGGAAGCTAAAAATGTGGGTGTATGGCCATATTATTGCACTGATTTCTGTTCGGCTTTACATCAAGAAATGCAAGGTTATGTTCGAGTTTCACCTAAAGGTTCTAAAGTTCCTATAAGTTTCACCTTAGACGGTGATGCTGTTGATGCAGAATAAGTATTAATTGGTTCTTTATGAACTTTAATGTTCAAATTGGCGGACAATTATAACTTGTCTGCCAATTTTATCTCCATTCATCTCTTGAGTAATTCTCAATCAGTTGATATTGTCGGTTTTAACCATACATCTCCTATAAAATCTCCCCTTCAATTACTGAAAATTACCTTCAGCAATAGCTTCTCTTTTAGATTTTTCCATAGGTTAAAAAGCATTTTTAGCTAAAATCGTCAACTAATCAAAAAAGAAACTAGCTTATATCAATTCTTAACATTTTATTACGATTATGAAAACATCAAGAATTTTAATGATTGCTGGGTCTCTCCTTCTTCTTGCCCTGTTTATTTTTCCCATGTGGAATATCACTTTAGAAGCTCCACAATATCCTATTCCATTAGGGATGGACATACATATCAATAAATTTACAGACACCAACGAGTTTGACATCAAAAATATAAACCTATTAAATCATTATGTTGGAATGAAAGAAATTCCTCCGACAATACCTGAGTTCAAGTATTTCCCTTTAGTTGTCGGTTTAATGATTTTAATAGGTGTGCTTATAGGTCTTTTTGGAAACTATCGTTTATTTCTTGTTTGGTTTGTACTCATGTGTTTACTTGGCTCAGCAGGTTTATATGACTTTTATATTTGGGAACACGATTATGGTCATTATTTAAATCCGAAAGCAATTCTACAATTTAGCAATGCTGATGGAACACCTATGGGATTTCAACCACCGCTTTTTGGGTCTAAAGACATTTTAAACTTTAAAGCTCATTCTTACCCAAGAATAGGTGCTTATTTCTTATTTATCGGAATGATTTTAACAGTAATTGCTTTTTTTGTTGGGCAAAAAGAAGTAAAAATGAGTTCAAAAAATTGATAAATTCTATGAAAAAAACAATTCGTTTAATAGGTGTTTTATTGATAGCTCTAATTTTGATTTCTTGTACTTCAGAACCTGAACCGATTGAGTTTGGGAAAGACTATTGCCATTATTGTAAAATGAACATTGTTGATAAAACTCATGCAGCTCAATACGTTACATCAAAAGGGAAACAATTTAAATTTGATTCCATTGAATGTTTGGTTAATGAGTTAAAGTCAAAAGATAAACAGGAACTTGCCCATATCTTAGTCGCCAATTATTCAAATCCAGGAGAACTGATTCCGGCAGCAAACGCAAGTTTTTTAATCAGCTCGGCCATAAAAAGTCCAATGGGAATGAATCTATCTGCCTTTAAAGAAGAAAAGATGGCTTTGGAGATGTCACAAAAGCATGATGGAGTCGTTTATTCTTGGCAAACTCTAACCCAATTTATATCTGAAAAATGAGGATAAGATTATTTCTGATATGTATTTACCTGCTCATTTTAGTTACAAATTGCTACGCTAAACTTTTTTTTGTTGGCGCAAACGAGTCTTTACATTCAATTCAAGAAGCAATTAATTTGGCTCAAAATGGTGATACCGTAATCATAAGAAATGGAATTTACAAAGAACATGATCTATTCCTATCTAAATCAATTCACTTAATTGGAGAAAAAAATGCCCTGATTGATGGAGAGAAATTTAGTGGTATTCTAGTCTCAGAAACTTCAAACTTTTCAATTTCGGGATTGTCTTTTACAAACATCGGGGTGAGTTACACTTCTGATTTAGCTGCTATAAAAGTTTCGAAATCAACTGATTTTATTATAGAAGATTGTCGTTTAGAAAATGTGTTTTTTGGAATTTTAATTGAAAAATCGAAGCGTGGAAGTATTCGGAATAATCATGTTTCAAGTGTGCGCATAAATGAAGCAAGTTCTGGAAATGGAATTCATATTTGGAGTGGAGACGATATGGAAGTTCATGATAATGAACTATTTGGTTTACGTGATGGAATTTATTTTGAATTTGTGAAAAACAGTAGAGTGTATTCAAATTTTAGTCATGACAACCTGCGCTATGGTTTACATTTCATGTTTTCTAATTCGAATTTGTATCATCACAACACATTTAATAATAATGGATCTGGAGTTGCAGTAATGTTTTCTAAATTCATAACTATGCACGATAACACGTTTCAATTCAATTGGGGCTCAGCATCTTACGGTTTATTATTAAAAGAAATTTACGATGCTGAAATTTATAGTAACACTTTTGAGCAAAATACGATTGGCATAAACGCAGAAGGCTCTACACGAATTAATTATAGAAACAACAGATTTATCCGAAATGGCTGGGCTGTAAAAATTGCAGGAGCTTGTTACGCTAACAACTTTTCAAAAAATGATTTTATGAGTAATTCATTCGATGTGGCTTACAATTCGAAAGAAAATGATAATTCTTTTGATAAAAATTATTGGACTGATTATTCAGGCTATGATTTAGACAAAAATGGTATTGGCGATATTCCTTACAGACCAGTAAAACTCTTCTCGTTTATTGTAAATAATTCTCCTGAAGCTTTGGTTTTACTTCGAAGCTTATTTGTTGAACTTGTTAACTTTTCAGAAAAGGTAACACCTGTTTTTACGCCATCTCATTTAATGGATACAAACCCTTTAATGCGTAAAATTAATGATTGAGTTTAACAAAATTTCAAAACGGTTTGGAAACCTACAGGTTTTAAACGAACTTGATTTATGCATTTCTATGGATGGAATTTTTGCCATACTTGGACCAAATGGCTCTGGAAAAACAACACTGATTAAATGTTTACTGGGAATGGTACAGCCAAATTCAGGATCAATTTCTCTAAATTCTAAAGCTATTTTAGGAAAATGGGAGTACAGAAATGAACTAAATTATTTACCTCAAATCGCTAATTTCCCTGGCAATTTAACTGTTTTTGAACTGATTGAAATGGTTAAAAACATCCGACCAAAACGTGCTGAGGAAAAAGCTTTAATTGAATTATTTGGTTTGCAAAATTCGCTTCACAAAAAATTGGGAAATCTTTCTGGTGGAACAAAACAAAAAGTAAATTTAATTCTCACATTTATGTTCGATAGCAATTTATTTATTCTAGATGAACCAACTACTGGCTTAGATCCGATTGCCTTAATTCACTTAAAAGAATTAATTAAACTAGAAAAAGCTAAAGGAAAAGCCATTTTACTTACCACTCATAGTATTAGTTTTGTAAATCAAATGGCAGACGAAATTGTGTTTTTACTTGATGGTAAAATTTATTTCAAAGGTACCATCATGGATTTAAAGCAACAGACCAATAATTCAGACTTAGAAAATGGTATCGCAGAATTATTAGCAAAGCATTATGTTTAAAATATTGAAATACAGCTTTTTTGATTTAATGCGCAGTCGTTGGAGCTACGTTTATTTCTTCTTTTATTTAATTCTTGGTTTCGTTCTCTTATTCCTAAATAACGATTTAGATAATGCCGTAATCACGCTAATGAATATCATAATGGTTCTAACACCATTAATTGGTACCATTTTCGGGGTGATGTATTATTATAATTCTAAAGAATTTACAGAGTTACTCCTTGCTCTTCCTATTAAGCGGAATACCATTTTTATGGGTCAATATATTGGTATTGCTTTGTCGCTGAGTTTAAGTTTGGTTCTTGGCTTAGGTATTCCATTTTTGCTTTATGGTGTTTTCATGTCAAGCGCTATTTTTAACTTTGGATTACTCTTGGTAGTAGGAACCATGTTGAATTTTATTTTTGTCGCACTTTCATTCAATATTGCCATTTCAACAGAAAATAAAATTAAGGGCTTTGGCTATGCCATTTTGATGTGGCTTTTTCTGGCAGTTATCTACGATGGACTTTTTTTAATCGCCTTATTATTGTTTAAAGATTACCCTTTAGATAAGTTTTCTTTAATTGCTACCCTATTTAATCCCATAGACTTATCCCGTATTTTGATTTTATTAAAGTTAGATATTTCTGCACTTCTTGGTTATACTGGAGCTGTTTTCAGAAAGTTCTTCGGCACTAATCTTGGGTTTATAGTTTCTTTTTCTATGTTAATTCTTTGGATAGTTATTCCTGTACTTCGAATGAATTATGTAATCAGAAAAAAAGATTTTTAAACCTGAATGTATGAAAACTCCACATTTCTAGCGCGAGTGTCCACTCGTGACAAACCGTTTCTAGCGCGAGTGTCCACTCGTGCCAAACCATTTCTCGTTACAAACAACAAATAATCAATCATTTAAAACATACGCAATGGAGCATTTGCTCCAAAATAATCTCACAACTCTGATCAAAACCTCCAAGCTCGAATTGGAACTCATAAATTAGCCCTCAAACTCAGGTAAATAAACCGTTTCAGGATATTTAATTCCCATTCCAGTATTAATACAAACCACCGTTTCGTCTTCTTTAATCCAACCGCTTTTAAATAAACGTTTTGTAGCGGTATAAACAGCAGAACCCTCAGGACAAACAAAAAGACCTTCATGTTCAGCAATTTCTTTTTGATCGGCTAAAATTGTTTCGTCATCAATGGCAATGGCGCATCCATTCGTTTTATAAATGGCATCAAGAACTAAAAAATCTCCCAAAGCTTTAGGAACATTGATTCCAAAAGCTGAAGTCACCGAATTATTCCAAAATTCAGATTCTGTTTTCCCTTCGTTAAATGCTTTCACAATTGGAGCGCAACCTTCCGCCTGAACAGCAACCATTCTTGGCATTTTGTCTTCGGCAATCATTCCCATTTTTTGCAATTCTTTCAGTGCTTTATAGATTCCAATAAGCCCGACACCGCCTCCTGTTGGATATAAAATCACATCGGGAACCGTCCAATTTAATTGCTCGGCAATTTCTAAGCCCATCGTTTTTTTGCCTTCAATTCGATAGGGCTCCTTTAAGGTTGAAACATTAAACCAACCTTTTAGTGGAGCTTCTTCTGCAATCATTTTTCCGGCATCACTAATCAAACCTGGAATAATTCGTAAATCTGAACCAGCAATATACACTTCTTGCCGTGTAATTGATGGCGCATCTTTTGGCATAATAATATGCGATTTCATTCCCGCTCTTGCTGCATATAATGACCAAGCCGCTCCCGCATTCCCGTTTGTAGGCATCGCTAATTCATCAATTCCCAATTCCTTAGCTTTTGAAACTCCAACGGCTGAACCTCTAGCTTTGAACGATCCTGTTGGCAATTGCCCTTCATCTTTTATCAATAATCGTTTCAAACCCATTTTTGCAGCCGTAGTTTTACAGTCAATAATCGGTGTCATTCCTTCACCAAGTGTAATCACATGTTCTACAGATTTAATAGGAAGAAGCTCGTGATATCTCCAAAGATTAGGTTTTCTAGTTTGTAAATTCTCTTTCGTAAACATTCTTTTTGCTGATTCAAAATCATAATCAACCAGTAATGGTGCGCCACAAGTACAAGTATTAATTAACGCATCACTTGAATACGTTTTTGCACATTTGGGACAATAAAGATGAGAAACAAAACTATAAGACATCACAATTCAATTAGGTTAAGCTCGAATATACTTTCTTTTTTTTCTAGTTTTTGAAAAAATCAGTTAAAGTTCATTTTCTTTAGTTTTCTGTAAGTCTTATTCTTTCTTTAGCACAATCATTTTTCAATTCAAAAGAAAACTATTATTAACTTGTGGAAGAATTTTAAAAAAATATTTGATTCAAAATGAATTATTTAACAACTAGGCTGCCTTACATTATTTTTATGCTAAGTTCGATTTAGATTTAATTCGAAACATCTTTCTTTATTTCAAAAAATTTGAGCTTTGCTTAACTAATTACCAAGTATTTTCTTTGATAGGTTAGGTAATGTCACTAATGTATTTTCTTTTAATTTTAGACTCCTGTTATCGCAAATAAAAACTATTATTCTTTAATCGACTAATTTTATTCACATGTATTTTTTACACGAAAATTTAACTTTGAAACCTGACCTTGGACTCTAATTAACTGATAATTTAGAAAAAGCAAAGAACGTGTTTCAAATTCCCATATCCAGCGCAAGCCTCCTCATTTCTAGCCATTTCTAGCGCGAGCATCCGCTCGTGCATTTCTAGCGCGAGCATCCGCTCGTGCTACGAATTCCAAAATCAACTATTCTTGATTTAAGTTAAGATGAAATCAAGAATAGAAAAAACAAACAACTCACAAAATATAATCTACTAAATGTCGATTTTGATACTTCAGGAATAGAAGAGTTTATTATAGAAGATGCGTTAAACAGTGATGAAGCCTATTTTAATGGGTTTGAAGATATTATTGATAATGCAAGCCGATTTATTGATTTTAATGCATGGGGAATATCAAATTGTTTTATGAGTCCACTCCAAAAAGTCGATTCTTACTGGTTACACCCTTTTAAATTCTACGAACTCTACGAACTCTACGAAGATATTGCTAGAAATAACTTTTCGAAGTACGCTCTTTTATAATTTCTTTACTAAGAGTCCACTCCAAAAAGTCGATTCTGTAGGCTTACTCCCTACTAAATTCTCCGAATTCGACGAATAGTTTGCTAAAAACTACTTTTCGGAGTACGCTTTACTAATGAATTTGAAAATGAATTGTTCTCAACGAATAACACATTAGAATAAACAAATCAATAAAATCTTGAAAAGCAATTTATAAGCATAAAAGCTAAACACTTTCTATATTAGCGCCCAAACAAATGCATTATGAAGATTTATACAAAAAAAGGTGATAAAGGCGAAACATCGCTTTTTGGAGGTCAAAAAGTGGCCAAAGATCATTATAGAATTGCAGCTTACGGAACGGTGGACGAATTAAATTCATTTTTAGGATTAGTTCTAAGTTATTCGCCAGTTACCGAATTAGTCCCAATTCTAACTACTATTCAACACGATTTATTTATCATTGGCGCAGATTTAGCCACTCCAGAGTCAAAAAAAACGCATGTTTTGCGTATTTCGGAAGAAAAAATTGAACAATTAGAACAATGGATTGATCATTTTGATGCTCAATTACCTGCTTTAACTTCATTCATTTTGCCAAGTGGAACCGTTTCTGCTTCTTACCTGCATGTAGCAAGAACTGTTTGTCGTAGAGCAGAAAGACTCATCGTAACGGCTATTCAGCTTGAAGAAATTAATGCACTGACGCTAAAATACATAAACCGCCTTTCCGATTTATTATTTGTACTTTCTCGCTTCGAGAACTTTACTCGAAACATTCAAGAGACAAAGTGGATTCCTGCCTGATGGGATTAACCGTTAAACAAAAAAGATTCATTGAAGAACAGCGTAATAAATTAAACGCACAACAATTAACAGAAAAACTAAATGCTAATCAAGAAGAAATTCAAGCATTTATTGATTTATCTCAAACACCTAAAGATTCTTCAAAACAACGACTTTTTACTCTTATTGCATTAAGTATTCCAATTCTGTTTTTTGCACTACTCGAAATTGGTCTTCAAATTGGAAATTATAAAGGGAATCTAGACTTATTTATTTTTCCAGACAATTTAAATGGAGAGTACGGTTTCCCAAATCCTGATTATGCAAAACGCTATTTTTTCAATACTACGGTTGTACCAAATCCTTCTCGAGACTCTTTTTTAGCTGAAAAACCAGATTCTAGCCTTCGTATTTTTGTTTTGGGTGAATCTTCTGCGGTAGGTTATCCATTTGGGTTCAATATTAAATTCAGTGCCATTGTTAAAGATGCTCTTTCCGATATGCTACCTAATAGACTTGTTGAAGTCGTGAATCTTGGAACCTCTGCAATCAATTCATACACCATTTTTGATCAAACAGAAGAAGTTTTAGAACAAAAACCAGATTTAATTCTCATTTATACTGGTCATAATGAATTTTACGGCGCTCTAGGTGTTGGTTCAAGTGAAAGTTTAGGCGCTTTTCCTGCTTTTGTTAGAACCTATTTAAAAGTGCAACGCTTTAAAACCTTCTTGTTACTTCGAGATCTAATTACAAAAATAAAGGCTTGGGTTAAAGGTAACCCGACACAATCAGGGACCTTAATGGAACGTGTTGTAAAAGAACAAGAGATTCCATTGAATTCTGATTTATACAAATTGGGAAGCATTCAGTTTATCTCGAACATGAATGCTATTGTTAAGAAATTTCGTGATAAAGGGATTCCGGTTTATTTCTCAAGTGTTGCGTCAAATCTTAGAGATCAATCTCCTTTCGTTTCCATCAAAACAGATGAATTTCCTCCAGCAAATGAAGTTTTTTCAAAAGCTCAAACTGCATGGAATGCAGAAAATTATGAACTAGTAGATTCTCTTTTCACATTAGCTCGCGATTTAGATGCATTAAGATTTAGAGCTACAAGTGATTTCAACAAAATAATAAAAGAGATAGCCGAAAAAACAGGATCTATTTATGTGGAAGGCGAAGAATCCTTTCGCAGAAACTCTCCACATGGTATAATTGGGCATGAACTTATGTTAGAACATCTTCACCCAAATGTTGATGGTTATGCTTTATTAGGAAGAACATTTGTCGAAAAATTGATAGAAAAACCTCCTTATTCTATTCAATTCGATATCAAAAAATTGAAATCATGGGATTTTTACAAAGCGAACCTTCATGCATCTGATTTTGATACAACTCTTGGAAATATCAAGATTCTAAAATTAAAATCCGGTTGGCCTTTTGTCACAAAAAGTGAATCTAAAAGCACGATTTATTTTAATCCAACCGACTTAATAGACAGTTTAGCTATGAAAACCGCAGATGGAAAACTAATGTGGGAACCTGCAAAAGTGGAATTAGCACAAAAATTGACTCAACGTGGACAGCTTGACGCAGCAATAAATGAATATTTAGGAATAGTAAAAGACACTCCTTACAGCATTTCACCTTACATCTTTGCATCTCAATTACTCATTCAATTAAATCGCTACGATGAATCAGAATCCTTACTACGAAAAGCTTATCCCTTAGAAAAAAATGCTTACGTATGTAAAATGTTAGGTTCCATTCAAGTAGATAAAAAAAACTATGTTGATGGAATTCGTTATTTGAAAGAATCTCTTCAAATTAACAATCAAGATCCTCAAGCTTGGTATAATCTCTCTGGAGCTTACGCTTTAAATCAAAATATACCAGAGGCCTTGAGCGCGGCTAAACGAGTTCAACAAATTCAACCTAATTATCCTGGCTTAGCTGCTTGGATGAATCAACTTCAGAACTTTCAAAAAAAATAAATCCAATTAGAACTCATAAATAAATGAGATTCTATTTCAGAGTGAAAAATATATGTGATAAAAAAAATCACTCTTTTTAAAAACAAGAATACTTTAATTTAAAAAAATATCTATATGTCTTTAATGGTTAGCGTTTCTGGAATCAGAGGAATTTTTGGCTCTGATCTCCATCCTGAAAATTTAGTAAAATACTCTGCTGCTTTCGGCACATGGGCAAAAAAAGGTAAAATTGTCGTTGGTCGCGATTCTCGTGTAACAGGTCAAATTATTGAATCAATTGTAGTAGCTACGTTAAAAAGTGTTGGCTGCGATGTAATTATAATCGGTATTGCTCCTACTCCAACTGTGGCTATGAGTGTGTTAGAGCACAACGCTTCGGGGGGAATTATAATAAGCGCATCTCATAATCCTGCTCAATGGAACGCCCTTAAACTTCTAAATGAAAAAAGTGAATTTTTAGATGCTTCTCAGGTCAACGAAGTCATCAGAATAGCGAACGAAAAAGAATATTCTTTTGTTGATTATAAAGAAATTGGAAAAAGTGAATTTCATGGCAATGCTGTTCAAAATCACATCAATGCTATACTTTCTCTTCCCTATATTGACGCTGAAAAAATTCGTTCGAAAAAATTCTCCGTTGCTTTAGATGCAGTAAATGGTGCAGGTTCAGAAAGTATTCCTGCTCTTCTCGAAGCTTTAGGAGTTGATAGAGTTGAAAAATTACACTGTACGCCAAATGGTTTGTTTCCTCACAACCCCGAACCTCTTCCAGAGCATTTAACAGAAATCTGTGCATTAGTTCCTAATGTAAAAGCAAATCTTGGTATTGTTACCGATCCTGATGCAGACCGTTTAGCATTTGTAGATAATAATGGACGTTTTTTTGGTGAAGAATATACTCTAGCAGCAGTAAATGACTTCTACTTAGGAAAAAACAAAGGTAACATTGCCGTAAACCTATCTTCATCAATGATTAACGAATGGGTTGCTTCAAAACACAGCGTTCAATGTTATCGTTCAGCTGTTGGTGAAATTAATGTCGTAAAAAAAATGCAAGCTGAACATGTAGTTATTGGAGGCGAAGGTAATGGTGGAGTAATTAATCCAGACCTGCATTATGGTCGTGATGCTCTAGTTGGAATCGCTATGATGTTACAATTTATGGCTGAAACAAATAAGTCAACCGCAGAAATTAGATCTTCTTACCCAGATTATTTTATGGGGAAATTCAAAGCAGAATTAGGCACAATTGATGCAGAAAAAGCCTTGGCTACTGTAAAAGAATTCTACAAATCAGAAAAAATTGACACCACAGACGGAGTGAAAATAAATTTAATAGACTCTTGGATTCATTTGCGAAAATCAAATACAGAGCCTATTATACGAATCTATACTGAAGCACCTTCTCAAAATGCAGCGGATAGTTTGGCTTCGTATGTAAAAAAACTGTTAACCCAATCTTAAGGTACTTATGGAAATAAAAGAAATGCTCGCCAAAATGTATGAAGATAGATATAAGTACATGAGCGACCATGAGATAACGTATATTGAAAGCTTATACAAAAAGATAATTTATGCACGCCGTAAGCCAGATGGAAACGACGAAGCGAATATTAGAAAAATGTATAAAATATTTGTAACTAGAACATTTAGATAATCTCCATGATAATTTCCATGACCGGCTTCGGAAAAGCCGAAATCAGCGACAGTGGCTACCACGTATCGGTTGAAATCAAATCTGTTAACAACCGATTTTGTGATATTAGTATTTATCTCCCACAACCTGTTCGTTCTTTAGAAACCAAACTCAAAGATGTAGTTTTAAAACGCATTCAACGCGGAAAAATATCCGCTTCGGTTAGAATTGAAAAACAAAATGTTGCTGAAATTGGGATCGATTTAGATGCTAAAGTTGTTCAAAGCTATGTGAAACTTTTAAATGACTTAAAAACATTTGCAGCTATTGATGAAACCATCAAAATTGAACATTTATTGAATTTCAAAGATATTTTTGCTCCTAAACAAGAGTCAGACGAAGAGATTATCATTTTAGAAGAGCTAATTTCTCTAGGTCTTGATAAAGCAGCTGCTGAAATGAATATCATGAGAGTTCAAGAAGGTTCCCACCTTGCTACCGACTTAAAAGAACGAATAAATAGTATTGAAGAACAGGTCTATTTTGTTCAGCAACGGGCAGCTCTTCGTGTGCCTGAAGCTCGCTTTAAAATGCAAGACCGATTAAAAAACTTATTAGAAGATGAAAATTTTGATATGAATCGCCTTGAATTAGAAATTGCTGTTCTTGCTGATCGTCTCGATATTACTGAAGAAATAGTTAGAATGGGTTCTCATTTAAAATATTTCCGTCAAGCAATTGATGCTAAAGAAGCAGTTGGTAGAAAATTGAACTTTCTTATTCAGGAAATGAACAGAGAAGTAAATACAATGGGTTCTAAATCTAATGATGCTGAAGTGGCACACTTGGTAGTTTCTATAAAAGAATCTTTAGAAATTATTCGAGAACAAATTCAAAATATCGAATAAGCTTTTCAATTAGAAGTACTTCACAATTCTTTTTAAAATGAAAAAAGGACGACCCATAATTATAGTTGCACCAAGTGGATCTGGAAAAACTACAATTATCAAACAATTGATGATTGAACTACCTTTACTTCGTTTTTCGACCTCTGCAACTACTAGAAAACCACGTGAAGGCGAAGTTCATGGTAAAGATTATTACTTTTTAAGCCCCAATGAATTCCAAAAACACATAGAATCAAACCATTTTTTAGAGTGGGAAGAATTTTATGGTGGAAAACGTTACGGAACATTGCAATCAGCTGTTGAAAATCAACTAGATAAAGGCTATTTTTGCCTACTTGATATCGAAGTGATGGGAGCTTTAAATGTTAAACGCATTTATGGCAACAAAGCGTTAAGTATTTTCATAAAACCTCCTTCTTTAGACGTTTTAAAAAAACGTTTGGAAAACAGAGGAACAGAGACAGCAGAAACTTTACAGTTAAGATTAGATCGCGCTGAAATGGAAATGAAATACGAACCCGATTTCGACCACTGTGTCATTAACGACAAACTTGACTTGGCTTATGCTCAAGTTAAACAACTCATAGAAACGTTTATTAACGAAGATTAAGGTAAAACCATGCCGGCTAAAACACTCGACGTAGAAAGTCTTCAGGCTAAAACAGGAAATATTTACGAAACATTGTCAGTAATGTCTAAACGCGCTCGTCAAATTGCGGCTAAAGACAAACTAGAATTAGATGAAAAATTGAAATATTTCGAAGGGTTCGACGACGACGACGATTTTTCTTTCAACGAAGAACAAGAACGTATTTCTAAAGAATACGAGAAAAAAGCTCATTCAACCGAAAGAGCTATTGATGAGATGATGAAAGATGAAATTTATTTCCGCAGAGCTGAGGATTTCTAAATTGCTTTTACAGGGTAAGCATATCCTTCTGGGTATTACCGGAGGCATAGCCGCTTATAAATCCGTAAACCTGTTACGTTTATTTCAAAAACAAGGAGCCGATGTGCGTGTTATTGCTACGCCTTCGGCTCTTCGTTTTATTGGAGAGGAAACCCTTAAGGCACTTTCAAGAAATGAAGTAGGTACAGAAATATTTTCTGCCAACCCAAACACCGATTGGGCAAAACATATTCATTGGGGTGAATGGGCAGATTGCTTTGTAATTGCGCCATGTACAGCGAACAGTTTGGCAAAAATCACACACGGATTTTCAGACAACATGTTAACCGCCACGGTACTTGCTGCTCGATGCCCAATAATTTTATGTCCTACAATGGATGGGGAAATGTTCACCTCTCCTGCTACTCAACACAATCTCAAGATACTTAAAGATCGTAAGTTCTCCATTCTAGAACCCACTTTTGGATATTTAGCTTCTGGCCTAGAAGCAAAAGGGCGATTACCAGCAGAAGAAGACATTCTTAATTTTATTGTAACAATTTTAAATCCTAAACCTAAATTATTACAATCAAAAAAAGTTTTAATTACAGTTGGCGCTACACGTGAATTTTTTGATCCAGTTCGATTTATTTCAAATCCATCAACAGGAAAAATGGGTATTTCTATGGCAAAAGCCGCAAAAGCATTAGGTGCTGATGTGACATTGATTCACGCTCATCTAAGCGTTCCAATTCCATCAGGAATTAAATCTATCTGTGTTACTTCTGCCCAAGATTTATTCGAAACGGTTCAACAAAATTTTCCAAATACTGATTGTGGCATCTTTACAGCGGCCGTCTCTGATTATAGTCCTATCCATAAAAACGAACAAAAAATAAAAAAAGCTGATTCAGAATTAACGATTCAACTGAAAAAAACGCCCGATTCTTTAGCTTGGGCAGGGTCCGTAAAAACTGAACACCAAACATTAATTGGTTTTGCAATGGAAACTCAAGATTTATTGGAAAATGCTGAAATAAAAATGCGAAATAAAAAAGCAGATTATATAATTGCTAACTCGATTTCAGATAAAGATAGTGGTTTTGCATCCGACTCAAATCAAACGATTTTATTAACACTTGGGGCTATTCAATTAAATCAAAAAATGATATCATCTCAATCCTTACAATCAAGAGCTTTTACTGGCTTAAAAGAGACCATAGCAATGGAAATACTAGAATCCATATTCTCTGATTCTTAGTACCTTGATTTCGGGACAAGAAATTAATGTAGAACAGGTAAAAATTAAATTCGTCTGCTTGTCTCAGATTCCACATCTCTGACTAGTTTGGTTTTAAATTAAATTTGGCTCAAAAAGTAAATGCAGGTTTTCTCATGCCAATTTTTTTAATTAAAAGAGTTGAACTCATCTTCAACCCAAACTCAGATTAATACTCATTTTAAATTTGTAACCCATTTATTGACTTCTTATTCAAAAAAAAGTCCTCTACGTTTAGCAGAAGACCTTTTTAGCATAAAAATTACTGGTGATTTTATCTCAATCCACAAGGAATTCCTTTAGAAATTCGACTTACAGCGTCATGACTATGTAAGCTTTCCATGTGAATACAACGAACCACAAAATCTTTAATCGCTTTATTGGGATTCAATTTTTCGTAGAATAAACGAGCCGCATCTTCAACAAATTTTTGGTAGGCACCATTTAATTCTGCAAAAGCTTGCTCATCTTCTCTTTTAACCAACACTTGCGTTTCGGTTATCATAGCTTCACGAGCTAATTCAACTAAATCTTCGATGTGCAGTTCGCCATTGAGTTCAACTGTCAAGTAGGCTTCACTCCTTTGGCTGTGAGGTATAGCGGCTATATTGCGTGTAGTACGAGCGTGTTCTGCTAATTCATACGAACAGGGACAAGCAGAAGAATATTCAAAAACCAAATGCATGAATTTTCTAACTTTATTACGTTCATCCATATAAGCTTCTAATGCAACCGAATAATATTGATAACCCGACATTCCAGAACGCAGACTATCTAAAAGCATTGGATAATTAAAATTTAGTTTTAAAAAGCTTTCTTTACTTCCTAAATCTTGCTTATAAACTTCGAGAATGTAATCTAATGTATCAAAAGTAAATAAATCATTTTTAAATTTGTAGAAAGATCGCATAATTCTGCTCATATTGATGCCTTTTTTGTCAGCATCTAAACTCACATAACCATCAATACTAACTTCAAGTTCTCTTCTTTTTCCTTCTCTAGTTTCGAATGTGAGAGGTAATTTAAAATTGGAAATTCCAACTTGTTGAATAGGAACATTTGCCCCTTCTATATTACTTGCTGGTCCATTTTGAAGATCAGGTAAACTTGCTCTGTATTCAGGACTTATAGTAAACGTTGGATCGTAAAATCTCTTTAGAGTCTGTGTTGATATCATATCAAAAGTTTCTATGAAAACGAGTTTGATTCTACCAAAGACGAATTCAGTTTTTTTATGAATTAGTTTTATTTATCAGGACAGTATTCAGCGTAATTTCGTTCAGTTTCGAACAATTTTACTGAATGTAACTTCCCAAAAGGATAGCATAAAGCATTTACAGGAGCTTTAAGTTGATTATAAAATGCAATGACTAAATTTTCAGATGAGGGGATAATGTTGTTTAAAAATTCAACATCAAGATTTAGATTTCTGTGATCACATTTTGAAATAATCACATCTTCTATCACTTTTTTCAATTTACCTAAATCAATTAAATAACCTGATTCAGGATTTGGCAAACCTGACACCGTTACATGTAATTCATAATTGTGTCCGTGCCAATTAACGTGATTACAATCACCATATTGTAATTTGTTCCACTCCTCCGATTTCTCAGGATTATGTAATCTATGAGCAGCATTAAAATGTGTTTTTCGAGTTACGTAAACCAAAATTTAATTTAGTCTAAAAAATTGAGGATAAACTATGTTACCTCGAAGTATAATTAAACCTGAGAAGAAATATAAAATCTTTAAATTCTATTTCACTTATCGACTTAAAGTATATAAGATCGGATAATTGACCCAGGCAAAATTGACATTTTTTCAGTAGCGCTTAAAAAGACTCTTCTATTTAATACATTATAATCACATTCTTCAATCTTATCTAAGATTCTAGCATAATTTAATCGTGCCAACCAAACGGGTAATCTACTATCTCTATTGAGTAAAGTAATCCCCTTTTCTGCATTTTTATAATAGGATCTTGCTCTATCTAATTGAAATTTTAACAATTGCCTAATATTATTAGTAACAACACCAGCTCTTAAATCGTCTTCTGTAACTTCAAATGCATCTAAATCTTCTTGTGGCAAATAAATGCGATTTCGATTCAAATCTTCACCAATATCTCTTAATATATTTGTTAATTGCATGGCAATACCTAAATCAACTGCATAGGTCAACGCATCTTTATCGGAATATCCAAATATTTCAGAAGTCATTAAACCTACTACGGAGGCCACTTTATAAGAATACTCATAAACCTCATCAAAAGTAGCATATCTGTTTTTTATCAAATCGGTAAACACTCCATCAATTAATAATAAGGGGTGTTCAACTGAAAGATTAAACGTTTCTAAAGAATCTGCTAGAGCATGAAAGATTGGATTTTCTGTATAACCTTTATCAAAAGTTACTAGTAATTGATCTCTAATAATTTCTAACTTTTTGTGAATTTCGTCAAAATCAATCTTTTTATTTAACTCAAGATCAATAGCTTCATCAACTGTATCATCTATATATCTGCATAAAGCATAAATTGCAAAGATTGCTCTTTGCTTATGTTTGGGCAAAAATCGAGTTGCTAAATAAAATGTTTTAGCATGTTTGCGTGTAATTTCTCTACAAAATGTGTAAGATTCTCGTAACCCTAAGTCATCCAAATCAGAAATTACAGCCTTGTGAAGAGATGTTTTTTCATAAATAGGTCTGAACGATAATGTCTTTTTAATTTCCATATTATTCTCAGCTAATCTCTAATTCTAAAATAAAAAGCAATTTGAAGCTCAAAGCGTTCCCAAATATCATAATTTTTTTCTAATTTAGTGTAATGGAAACAATTAAATCTGTCTTATATTTCCCAAGTAAGCGCTTTTATACAATGGGTTAATACATGAGTAAAAAAATAACGATTTATGATGTTGCACAACAAGCGGGTGTTGCAATATCGACCGTCTCCCGCGTCCTTAATAAGTCTCCTTATGTATCAGACGATACAAAAGATAGAGTTATTAAAGCAATTAAAGAACTACAATTTAGACCTCAGGTTAATGCGAGAAAGTTAGCGAGTAAAGAAGCGCAAACCTTATCAATTGCTGTACCTACTTTTACCACTCCTTTTTTTAATGAAGTATTAAAAGGTGTTAAAGATGAAATTACTGCGTTAGACTTAGATTTTATTATTTATAACACAGGTTCAACGAACCAAAAAATTAATTTGATGAAGTTTTTGGATCGAGGTACTCCAGATGCTATCATGTTATTTTCCTTTGAGATTGATGAAGAAACTGATCAAATTCTCAAATCACTGAATATTCCAATCATTTTAGTAGATGCTAAACACCCCGACTACGATTATTTCCATTGGGATAATTTTAAAGGTGGTTATCTGGCAGGTCAACACTTAGCAAGACAAGGGTTTTTAGACATTGGTGTTATAAAATCATTCGCTACCTCATTACTTGTGAGAGATAGAGAACGTGGTTTTATGCAAGCCATGTACGATTACAAAATTAAAATCCCTGAATATAATATTATTACAGGCACTACAAAGAAACATGCTGGTTTTTCCGAGGAAGCAGGTTATGAAGCTGTTAATGCGCTTTTTGAACGTAATGGCAAATTACCTGAAGCAATTTTTTGTTTTAATGATACGATCGGCATTGGTGCCTTACATGCTTTAAGTCAATTACATAAAGCAGTTCCTGACGATGTTGCAGTTGTTGGCTACGATAATATTAAAATCTCACATTATGTTGGGCTATCTACTATTGACCAAAAAATGTATGAGGTTGGTGTTATGGCCGTTAAACGTTTAAGTGAACGAATTCGAAGAAAAGAATTACCTTTAGAACAACGTGTTATTGACCCAGAATTGATAAAACGTGAATCTACTAATAAAAAAATTGATTAATCTTCACTATGGATAATTCGTTTTTCCCAAACTGTATAACCCGCACACACGTTGCGGGTTTTTCGGTTTACAGAGGCAAAGTACGTGATGTTTATGATCTAAAGAATGAGAAACTTGCCCTAATTGCTTCCGATAGAATCTCGGCATTTGATCATATTTTAAAACAAGCTATTCCCTTTAAAGGACAAATCTTAAATCAATTGGCCGCTTATTTTTTCAGTCAAGTAAAAGATATTGTTCCCATTCATATCCTCTCTATTCCACATCCCAACATTACAATTGCAAAAAAATGTGAGCAAATTCCTATTGAAATAGTAATACGTGGTTTTTTAACCGGTCATGCTTGGCGAACCTATGCAAGTGGAAAACGTGAATTATGTGGAGTTGCCTTACCTGAAGGGTTAAAAGAAAATCAACGATTTGATGAACCTATTTTAACTCCAGCTACCAAAGCTGTTGAAGGTCATGATGAAGACATTTCAGAACAAGAAATTCTTAATCAAGAACTTGTTGACCCAAAAGTCTGGCACCAGGTAAAAGATTATGCGTTCAAACTATTCATGCGAGGCTCAGAACTTGCTGAAAAACAAGGGCTTTTCCTTGTTGATACTAAATATGAGTTTGGCCTTTACGAGGGGGAAGTAACCTTAATTGACGAAGTTCATACCGCTGATTCTTCACGATATTTTTTCAAAGATGATTTTATCGAATCTTTCAAAAAAGGAACTAAACCAAGACAATTATCTAAGGAATTTGTTCGTGAGTGGCTCATGAAGGAAGGATTCCAAGGTTTAGAAGGTCAAACTCTACCTGATATGAGCGATGAATTTAGATGGGAAGTTTACGAACGCTATAAAAATTTATATGAAATTATGACTGGCTTGGAATTCAACCCAAGTTCAACTGATGATTTTGATTACGTGTTAGAAAAAGTACTTATTGCAAACTCTTGATTTAAATGGGAAAATTTATCTGTGTAAAAGCACATTTTACCTTTTTTTTCAAATTTAAACGCAACAAAATGTATAGAAGTTGCGTAATAGTTTTCATAGCTTCATAGACGACATAACATAACACGACAAACAAATTATTAGAAAACCCTTCTAATTATTTAGACCCCAAACCTGATCAGTTTGGGGTTTTTCTTTTCTTATGACTTAATTAGCATTAACGTTTGTTTTCGTTAAAATATTTAAGTAAAACTATTATTTGAGCTTAATTTCATAGCATAGTTTTATGCAGTTCAATTCTACAGCTCAAGAAACAATTAAAGTTATTCTTGTTTTGAAACAACAGGAATGTTTATTGTTAATGTATCATTAAATGTAATAAATCGAACATCCCAATTTCCAGGCATTGAAAAAGATATCATTCCTCTGTAAAGCCTACCACCTAAAGTATCAACTAGAGTGGGACTTATATTGTATTGAGAACCATGTCCGTAACCATGGCCCATATTCATCCATGGTAAAAAGTCGATGTCTTCATAGGATTTTGACCACTCACCATTTGATTTTCGAAAAACCAGAAATACTAGGTTTTGTCTACCATATTCAGCAAGGTGAGGTTCATAAGCGGCAATCCAAACAGAGTCATTTTTTACGCTGATTTTTTCTTTTTCACTGATAGCTACTTTTTGCATTTCATTTGAATAAATAAAGGCTACTTCTGTTCCCTTTTCTACCGCAAACCATAATGAATTATCGCGAATTTCGTAAGCCACTTCACCCATATCTGATTTCAATGTAAAATCATTTTCTTTAACAGAACCAGAAAACTCGGCTTTATTCAAACCAATTTTAATTTCGTCTGAACTACTTAAAATTAGCTCACCAAAATTTATTTCCCAATTCGACTTATTTATTGAGTCGCTAGAACACCTTGTGAGAAATAGTAAAGTAATTAAACTTACAATTAACCTTAAAGATTTATTTATTTTTGAGCAGCTCATTGTTTTCATCGTTATTTATTATTTGAATAGTTTTTAATTTTTGTTTAAAAATCGCTTTGAGATTCTACTATTAAAAAGAATTAAAACTCCAATTAAAAGTACCCATTGTAAAACAGTAGAAGCTAATGAATATGGATCAAAAGGGTTATACCAGGTATCTGGAGAAAATTCAAATGCGCTTCTGTACATCCACCATAGGAGCAATAATCCTGCTTCTAATGGTATAATGTAGGTGATTAAAACATCCCACCATTTTCCAAGTTTATCTCCAGACTCTTTAGTTTCAATCGCTAACTTTTTAAATTCTGACGCATTCTGTTTGATGACTGCAAATGCAATAAATCCACCTGAGATCATTAATGCTATTCCCCAAACGAAATCCTGATTTCCTAAAAAATTTAAATTGATTGCAGATGGAATTCCTGCAAAAAAAGCAATACTTGCAATAATCCAAACTGCTTTAACTCTTGATAATCCTAAATCGACTCCCAATCTTGCTGCCATTTCTACCATTGAAATTAGTGAACTAAATGCCGCAAAAGAAAGACCTGCAAAGAATAAAATTCCAAAAAATCTACCGCCAGCCATATAAGAAAATAATTTGGGAAGCCAAATAAAGGTTAAGCCAGTTGAAGCGGGACCTGAATCTTTCATTATTGCAAGAACCTCTGATTGACTTAACGATTGGCCTAGTATGGCAAAAACAGAAGAAAAAATAATCATCGCCGATAACATTGAAATAGCATTATTTCCAAAACCTGTCTGAAACGCAGAAACTTTAATTCTATCTGATTCTCGCATATAAATCGCATAAGTCAAAATTAGTCCCCAGCCAGCTCCTGTATCCCAAGCATTTTGTGTTAATGCTTCAAGCCATATTTTAGGACTGGTCAAGGTACTCCAATCTGGAGTAAATAAAAATACTAATCCATTCTCACTTCCATCAAGAGTAAATGCACGAATAGCAGATCCAATCAAAATGAATAAGAGCATTGGAATTAATACTTTATTCACTTTTTCTATGGTTTTTATTCCATTTGAAACTACAAATGCACAGCCGAATATGGCAAAAAAGTGACCAACAATTGGCCAAATGGATGATTGAAATCCATCCCAAATCGCCTTGGTTTCACTAACTTCAACTGGGAGTGGATTGGCTATAAAGTAACCTATATAATAGAAACACCAACCCGTTACGACACTATAATAAAACATGATTGCGATAGCAACACAGCCAATAAAAGATCCCATCCAACCAAATTTACTTCCTAATTGAAGAACAAATGCACCTGTTAATCCTTTTCTACTGCTTTTACCTATGGCATATTCTGCAATTATCAAAGGAATGGACCAAATCAGTAGGAATATAACCCACACAAATAAAAAAGCTCCAGCTCCACCTTCACCAGCATTTTGTGCTGCAATTCTTGGAAAGCGCCAAATATTTCCGGTACCAATTGCAATTCCTAAAACGCTGATTATTAATCCTAAACGTGATGTAAAATGCTCTTTTAATGGACTCATATTTTACTTATTTATTCATTAACTACGGGTTGCATCGAAATAATATCTTTAATCCACTGAGCTTCCCACTCTTTTAAACTAGTAATTTTATCATTTAACCAGATTCTTTCAGCAGCATATTCAGATAAGGTTTTATAAACTAAGGCTTTTATTGATAAATCAGGATCATCCGTTTTCTGTTTTAGCAAATTGATTTTATCTCTTTGTCTAACTGAATCCTTGGGTTGGATTTGACAAATTGCATCTAATGCTTCATAGATATAAGCTCGTTTAACATTTGGTTTGGCTAATTCATATAAAACATCAAAAGTCGCTTCATCATTTATACCAAATAATCCTTGAGCTATAGCGGATTGAATAATGTTTTCATAAGATGAAAGAACATGTAAATAGGGTCTAATAACATCAATCCAATTCGAACCATTACGTTGAAGCCCAATTTTTATAAGTTCAGCTTGTACAAAATAACTCTTTTCATTTGGTAGATAACTTGCGAACAAAGAGTCAACTTTTTTTGTTGGATCTGAAGCGAGAGCAAATAAGGAATAAATTCGAACCTGTCCCTCGGCATCTGATTTTAGCATTTCACTAAACCAAGGAAATTTATTTACTGTGTAAAACTTTGCTACTAATGCGATTGCATATTGTCGAACAAAAACAGATTCATCTTTTTTTGCAACATTCATCAGTATTTCTTGCATTTCCTCAGAGAGGTGTTGAGTCGATAATGAGTTCAACGTTAACATTTTAGTGTAAAATGAGGCTTCATTTAGTCTTTTTATAATATTTGTTTTGCTTATAGATTCTTTAATTTCAGCAGGCATGGTTTGTAATGGATCAATCCAAAAATCTGAATAATCTGAACTAAATTGAATAACGGTGTCTTTTTTTGATAATTGAATACTCATTTTTTCTAAACCATTTACCGAAACTGCTGTTATTGGAATGGTTAATTCAAATAAGCCTTCTTTAGCTATTTTTTGGGTTTGTGAAATATGGAGAAACGTATTTGTAGCGGTTTGCTCTTTTTTAACACTTAAAACCGGATGCCCTGCTGTTCTAAACCATTGTTTAAAAAAACCTGCAAACGACATTCCTGTCTGTTCTTCCATTAATTTTTGCAAAGTTATTGCACTAATTTTGTCAGAAGATTGATGTAACCAATCTCTTAATACTTGTTTAAATCGTTCTTCTCCTATTATTGTCTGTATCAAATCAAAAACTAATGATGCTTTTTGATAAGAATGTGCATCAAATAAATCTTCTGTGGAAACATAATTATTAGTAATTATGGCATGTCTTTTCTGTTTTGCTTCTTCTAAATAAATTTGAAGATTATCCCATTTTTTTTCATTCTTTTTAAGTTCACCATCGAATTTCTCCGCAAATTGATATTCGAACCAAGAAGCTAAGCCTTCTTGTAAGGCAATTTCAGACCAAGAGTTAACCGTTACATAATTACCAAACCATTGATGTGCGATCTCATGTATTAATAAATCATTATTAGAAATATCAATTGCAGCGGTTGAATCAAATTGAACGCCATCAAACAAAGTTATCATCCCTGTATTTTCCATTCCCATTGCATCAAACTCACTAACTGGTATAAACTTTAAGGCATCAAATGGATAATTTACACCTGTATAATCTTCCATAAAGTGCAGCATTTCTGGCACATTCTTATACATTATTTTATGGTATGGTCTATATCTTTTACTGGAATGAAATTCCACTAATTTCTTTGAATAAATAATTTGAGATTTTTCTGAATTCCCTACAACAAACCCCCATAAATATGGTGATTGACGCTGATTTAACGTCCAATAATCCGTTCGTTTATTTTGCTCTTTTGATTCTTGTTGAAGTAGAATTCCATTTGCTAAGGTTAGTAAGGAATCAGGAACTGTTAACCAAAATTCAACGGTTGCTTTTTGAGAAGGAGAATCTAAGATTGGCAACCAATATTGTATATCGTTTGGTTGATTATGAGTGTAGATCTGTGTACTTACATCAGTATAAAAATTACGATTACTTTTGAAATATAAGCCTTTTTGTGGATCTTTTATACTATAATCAACTCGAACTATTACCGTATCTCCTTTAAACTTTCTTTTAGGTAATTGAATGGTTACAAACAATGAATCAGAAGAAAATAGAAGTGAATCTTGATGTTGGAGATCAAATACTGAACGAACAAACAAACCTCGACTATTTAGACGCAATTCATTCTGCCCCATTTGTTTATTAATTAAAAACACATCTGTTTTTGCAGAAATAGAATCATTGAAAGGAAATAATTCTACATGTATCTTTTGATGGAACAAAGTCCAAGTTTGAATAGGTTCTTGAAACTCAGGAAAATTCCAGTAATGAATCTGATCGTTTTGCTTAAGTAATGAATCTAAATAACCCACATCGCCTTTTTCTATTTTCTCACTCGATTTACACGAATTAATCACAACGAGTACTATGATTAGAAATATAATTGAACTGCTTTGCTTCATTTTTAAATAGAAAAGGTATTGATGTAAAACGAGCAAAATACAAAAGTTTCAGCACTAACTTTTTAGCGAGATTAATTTAAGCATTGATTTTTCCAAATAATGAACCTATGATTGTGGTTTCTTCCGTAAGTTTGAAAGAATAATATTCCTATTTGAATTTTTACTATGTTCTTGAAATTTAGAACTTCTGTTTTATCGATACCGTTTTCATTTTTTATAGGTTCTATACTTATTAATTTAGCTTGCCAACCGTATGAAGAAACGAAACATTTGCAAGCATCAGGTGCCATTCAAGATAGTTTATTTCGATACACAGAATCGGAAGGTGTTCATATTTCTATGTTTGAAAAAGGGTATCGATATCTAGAAATAAGCTCGAATTTTGCAAAAACTCACCAAAGTAGTTCAGAAAATTTCACCATTTTTTCTGGTGAAGTTAAAATCAATTTATATGATAGTCTATTGACAATGAAATCTTCAGTTATTTGTTCTACAGCGACTTATAATAATATTTCAAACACCTTTTCATTTTTAGGAGCGGTTTCTGTTTTATCAGAATCAAACAAACAATTACAAACTGAACAATTACGTTGGTTTAGAGATTCAAGAGGAATTGAATCGGATGCATTTGTTAAGATCTATACCGAAAAAGATACTATTTATGGATTCGGTTTAGTTAGTGATGAAGCTTTAGCGTCTTATCGAATTAAACAAGTAAGTGGGAATATTACTATCGAGAATTAGATGCAAAACTAATTCTCAATTTAATAGGTTAGATCGTTTTTAAAAATCAGTCAACTAAAGTAAAATCAATTGTTTTCTGATGAATATCAACAGAGACAACTTTAATTTTTACTTCTTGTCCTAATTGATACTTCTTACCACGACGCTTTCCAAATAACGTATATCGTTTTGAGTCAAACTGATAATAATCATCGTTCATATCATTTACTCTAACCATTCCTTCACAGAAATTTTCTTTGAGTAAAACGTACATTCCAAATTCGGTTACACCATTAATAACACCATCAAACTCTTCACCAATCCGTGTTTTTAAATATTCAGCTTGTTTGAATTTCGCGGAATCACGCTCAGCGGTCATTGCAATTCGTTCTCTTTCGCTACAATGATCTCCTAATTCTGATAAATCTTCGTACGAATACAAGTATTTATTTTGAGCATACGATTTAAGTAATCGATGCACAATAACATCAGGATAACGACGAATTGGACTTGTAAAATGAGTATAAAACTCAAAGTGTAATCCAAAATGACCTATATTTTTTGGAGCATAAACCGCTTTTGCCATCGATCGCAACATTAAAGAATTTACAATATGCTCAAGTGGCGTATCTTTTACTTTTTTGATGAGTCTATTTAAGGTAGCATGTCTTACTCCTCTTTCAGGAATAGGAAACTCAATTCCTAAGGGACCTAATAAATCCGATAAGGCTTGGAGTTTACTTACATCAGGTTTATCGTGAACTCGGTATAAATAGGGAAATAAGTTTTTAGTTTTTTTCTTTCCTGTTATTTCTCTTAGATGTTCAATATGAATAGAAACTGTTTTATTAGCCAATAACATGCACTCTTCAATTAATCGATGCGCATTTAAACGCTCTTTTAATTTTACGGAAACTGGAACTCCTTTTTCATCTAAGACAAAGCGTGGTTCAGGCGTATTAAAATCTACTGCACCAGCGCTCATTCTATTTCCCATCAATAGTTGAGCTAATTCCCAAAGTGTATTCAATTGAGCTGCTAAATGATGCGCTGCGCCATCTAAAACAGCTTGTGCATCCTCATAAGCAAATCTAAACTTTGAGTGAATTACAGTCTCATCAATTGAATAATTGACTACCACTCCTGCTTTATCCACTTCCATAAAACAGGAATATGTTAAGGTATCTTCATTAGGATTCAGAGAACACAATCCATTACTCAATTTTTCTGGGAGCATTGGAATTACTCTGTCAACCAAATAGGTGGAAGTTCCTCTTTCTAAAGCTTCTTTATCTAGAACAGAATCTTGGGCTACATAGTAGGTTACATCTGCAATGTGAACACCTAAATAATAATTCCCATTTTCAAGAACCTTTATGCTTAGCGCATCATCGAAATCTTTTGCATCTACAGGATCTATGGTGAATATAATTTCGTCTCTTAAGTCTTTTCTTTGTTTAATTTCTTCCTGTGAAATACTAGAAGGAATTGCATTTACATAATTTTCAACTTCATCCGGAAAACTAGATTTTATAGCATTCGACGCCATAATTGACCGAATTTCAGCCTCATGAGTTCCCGATTTGCCAAGAACCTCTTTCACTGCTGCTTTAGGTAAAGCACGTTGATTAATCCATTCTAAAATGGTAAACGAAACTTTGTCTTTAATCTGAGCATTATTTAAATGTTCTTTTGGAACATAGAACTGAAATGGCATCGATCTCTCATCTGGAACAATGTAAAATGCTTCTGAGCCTTCAGATAATAAAGTTCCGACTAAGCCTTTTGTGCTTCGTTTTAAGACTTTTGTTACTTTTCCATGTAAACGACCTAACCATCTTTCTTTAAGTACAATAAATTCAACTTCATCACCTGGTAATGCGGTTCCCGTTTGCTTGCTTTGTACTTTTATATCTTCCTCAAATGAGCTCGTTTTAATAAATCCTGCTCCATGTTGGTTATAACTAATAGTTCCAGTATAGGTCTGTTCTATGGTTCCAGTAGATACTTCTGCAATGCTAAATGCTTTGGGAGTTACAGTCAATAAACCTGCACTATTTTTTTCTAATGCACCTAATTGCACTAAATGCACAATGGCTTTTTTCACGTTTACTTGATCTATTCCATGTTCTAACAAAATAACTTGTTCAACTATGGTTACTGGAATTTTTGCACCCTCATTATTTTTAAAAAATGATAATACTAAATCTTCAAGATTACTGAATTTACGCTGAGTCGATTTATCATGAACAGACTCAAGTTGCACTCTTCGCATTCTTCGTTCTTCTCTGCCAGGTTTGTCACGTCTCCTTGTAAGGTCTTTATCTTTTTGATTTACTTTGTTTTTTTTCTTTTTGCCCATTATTATGCTCAATTAGTTTTTTATAAATGTAACCCAATTCAACTTCTCAAACAAAGTGATTACCCTATTTAAGATGAAATACTCAGCTTTACATTCTTTTTTTATTACTATTTCTAAACTCGCTAGTCTTAGTTACGTTTTTAATTCTTCTAAATTCTCAACGTTGAGTTCCCACCAATAAGTCAATTTTTGGAGTTTTTACTTTTTTAATCCTGCGAATTCACTACATTTTTTGCACAAAGTCACTTTTCGGAATTGACTCAACGTTTTTTTTATTTTTTATTGAACTTTGAGAAGTATTACTATCTTATAGCTAAATTTTTATCGTCTTCTCTTTTGACGCCAAAAAAATTCAAAATATTATTCCAAATTATTCTTGGCAAATCACGCCATTTATTAAACTGAACTTGATATTGTAAACCTACACCACTCACATTCTGAACTTGATCTTGAAGGGCACTAAAGCCACTCAGAGACGGATCTTGACGATAAAACACCTCAACAGACAAGGCTCTACTTATCTTATAACTAGCTCTTAAGTCACCAATCACATTTTGATTTGTAGCATTTGGGTCATTGTTGATTAACTGTCCATCTCTTCTTAAAACTAATCTATCATCAAATAAACGTAAGGCGATTCCTAAATCAGCTTGATTAAAACCATTTAAGTTTAAATCGATGTCTAAATTTGATATACTGTTATTTAGTATAGTATTTATTTGGCTTGATAATAGTTGACTTAAGCCAGTTTGTGTAGCATTATTTTGAAGATTACTTCCAAAAGAATTCGATGTATTTACCCCTGCATTAACTGCAAAGAAGTTTCCTGTTAATAATAAACTAGTCGCTTGAGGAAGCTTTTGTTCTTCACTATTTAATATTCTTAAAGCAGTATTTATTGAAGCATCTTGAAATGTAGTGTTCGGAATTTCAAAGTAAAAATCATTTTGAAGCGCTTCTATACTTCCGTTCAATTTTAGAATTAAATCTATTGGTAAACGAGCGTCATTTCCAGTTAAAGGTTGAATATTTGGTCTAGATTTATAAACTGCTGTTAAATTGATGCGAGGATTTTGTGCAGATCCTTCCCATGCTAACGTTCCCCCATCTTTTATTGTAAATTTTCTACTAAATAAATCTCCACCCATAAATAAATAATTTCCGCCATATACATCAAAATAACCAAACATTCCAAAATCTTGATTTTGAAGTACTATATTTAAGGATCCTCCGCCATTTGCGGTTAGGATTTCTCCTGTTACAGGATCAAAAACTAACTCAAATTGTGTTTGTTCTGGAGCTGTAAATTGCAAATTCATAGAGAATAATTCTGTAAACGTATTTGTGTTAATTTGTTGATTTAATCGAGTAGATCCAGAGCCATTCGTAAATAAACTCGATTGTGTTTTCCCTGAAGCTTGAATTCCGCCATCGTTAAACGATTTTACAAATTCGATAAATTTCGTTTGTGTTTCAACTCGTTCTTCGTCGAGCAAAGGTATTGATAATCGAGAATTTGGAGTGGTTAATATAGGATTTTCGGTTGCTAAAAATGGTTTTGAAAAGGGACCTGTTAACGTAATTATTCCAGAGCCTGCAACTTTTCCATAAAATGGGACTTCGGTTGTAAATGAGTTGTTTAGAAACTGGAGTCGATTTGCCTCAGCTTTCAAGTTATACGTTTTTAAGCTATACTTACTAAAATATCCTAAATCAATATTACCCGTTAAAACACCCGCACCGCCTAAACCGTCCGTAACTCTAACACTATCAAAAATGACTCCTTCATGAAACCCAAACAAAACTGGGCCATTCATATAGAACTCTGTTTCGAGAAAATTTGGAACCGTTAATATATTATCTAAATTAAACTTAGTACTAAAATCAAACCATCTTGTACCTCCTGTAATAAATCCATTTCCTGATGCTTTACCTTCAATTTTTGAATAAATTGGTGGTATAAACGCTCTTAAAATCCACATATCCGCTTCATTTATTTCAATATCAGCATAAAATAACGTATCAGAACCTATTAGTTTATCCGTGGGTCGATAAACATATCCATCTATTTTAAAATCATTTTTAATCTTATTGTTAGCCAAATAATAATCTGGGTAATTTAAGGAATCTAATTTTATAGTTGCAGCTATTGCAAATAGGTCTTTTTGGGGGAAAAATTCACTTTTTATACCTACATCACCCACTAATCTGTTCATTATTGAAAAATGATTAATCTCTAAATTACCCTCGATTTGAGGAACCTTCGTAAGAGTTTTTGTAGTAAATTCCCCGTTTAGATTTCCTGAAAAATCAAAATTTGATTGCAATAAACTCGATAATTTCTTGAAATTTAGGTTTGAGATGGTGTAGTTAACTTTATCTGTTTCTAACTCACTAAAAACACCATCAATCAAAATTAGTTGTTCTTCATTCTCTAACTCTAAATTCTCAACTTCTACTATTTTACTTTTATCCAATTTAACATGCGCCTCTTTTATCAAATTCCAATAATACTCTTGGTTCCCCAACCCTGCATTTTGAATGTATGCGGAAATATAATTCTCTGCAAAAACAAGTTTTGAACTAATTTTAAAGGAGTTATTTTTAATTGAGTCAACCTTTATGAATAAATTTAATGTGTCATTTAGTTGTTGTATGTCTGCAATTGATTTTTTAAAAGAAACACCATTTAACTCAAATGAGTCAAATGAATTTTTAAATACAATTACTGAATTATTTCTAAAGGTATTTAAATCATTTATTGAAATGGTAAACTGACTTTTCCCATTTTCAATACTCAAATTATCGTTTTTTAATTCTCCCACATTTAGTGAGCCATTCACAAACAACTGACCTAAACCAGCTTCTATTAAAAAGTCTGCGTCTGCATGGGTTGAAAGTAAAGGTATTGCATCAGAATATTTTTTTAATAAGTTTATATCTTTAACTTTAAAATTTGTTTGAATTCGTTGTTTTTCCTCGAAAAAGACACTTTTTATTGTTGAATCTGCATTTGATGTAAGTAAATAATAATCCAAAATCTGATTACTTATTTTTTTATTCCAATTTGTGTACCAGCCCTGCCATGCAGAGAAATTTATAAACCCGCTTGCAGTAAAATCAAAGAACGTACTTGTAAGTCGTAATGTTCTATTTGATAATTCTGGCTCGTCTAAATCAATGTATAATTGATGGTTTGGCAAGGTATCATCTTTTATTATGGACTTGTTAACATCTAATGCTAAAGAACCGTAAATAGTATCCATGTTAGACCCAACACCACGAAAACTTACACTTCCACTCAATTTTGTTTTTGGTAGATCTTTGTCTTTAAATATACTTTTCAGATTTAAATCTGTAAAAATACCATTTAAATCATAACTTGGTCTATCTTTTGAAAAATTGACACCTCCACTTAAATCTATCTTTGAATTATTTTCGTTTGCCCTAATTTCATAACGAACTGACTCATTATCAGTAAAACGAGCATCTGCTTTTAAGTGATCAATTTTGTGATTTTTATATTGTATTTTTTCTGATTCGAGGTGAACTGTTGTTGGTAAATAAGGGTGTATTAACTGATCATATTTAATATCCGTTCTTACTAATTTCCCATATCCAGAATAATTATTTGTTATCGCTCCAAAATTTAATTCATTCACTTCAGCTTTTATAATTAGATTTCTAATTTGAGAAAAATTTGTATGACTAAATTGAACATCAGTCTTAATAGTTGATTTATCAAATTCGAAGGTGGATTGTACACTAATATTTTCTGCATTCCCTTGAACAGAAAAACTACCTTTGTTTACCGAATTTTTTAGTTCATTGGAAATAGACTTTGGAATATATTTACGAATTTTATCGGTTTCAAAAGCTCCTACTGCACCATTTAAATTATACCTTAGGTTATTAAAATCATTGATATTAGTTAAATCTCCTGAAAGATTTATTGCAAAATATTGATTATCTAAAAAAAAGTTTTTTATATGTAATTGTGAATCTTTCATTTCAATATTCGACTCAAATTCAATTATATCATTGTAATTAGATAATACAGGAAATAAACTTGCCCATTCACACAAGTCCAATCTGCTTTCATTTACTTGAATTTCTGAGTGTTCAACAAAAATGTCTTTCAATGTAACATCAGAAACATCACCATTAAAAGAAATACTTCCCGAAAAAAATGATTTGTCTGTTTTTACTTGAAATCTAGACAACTCAGTTAATAATGAATCATGATAAAATTGAATAGATAAATCCATGTTATTTGGAGATATACTTTCAGAAGAAAGGTTCATCTCCTTTACATCAAAAAAGGTATGCTCATTAGTTAATTCGACAAAAATTTGCGCAGTATCAAGCTTCATCACCCCTTTTTGAGGAATTTTTATTGTTTGAGAGGAATCAATTTCTGGCAACCACCAAACTATTTTAGCATTTGAAATACTAATCTCAGGGAAATAAAAATCTTGAAAAAAAGAATTAGAGGCATAACTTGAATCGTTAGTAACACTTTCAATGAGAACTGAATTTCTTTTTTTAAATAAATTCTGCAACGTAAGTTTTTGATTTTGCTGCTCAATTATAAGTACAGGATTTATAATTGATGTAGTATAATTGGAAATTTTTTTGGAAAAAAGTGCTGTCCAATCAGGTCTAATCGATATTTCAGAAACACTAATTGGCGTATGTACATAAACTGTATCACCTATTGGATAGGGGTACGAAAACTCAATAGAATTTAAATTTATTTGAAATGGCAATATCCCTGTTATTGTCCCTATTTTCAATTCACTTTCAAATGTTTGATTGTAACAACCTTCTATTTTGGATATAAAATACCTTTTTACCGGATTTAGTTGAATTAGAGCCGTAAAAAGACCCGTTAAAAATGTGATGCTAACAATGCCTAGAACCACAAATTTTAATAATGATTTCCAAATTAAATAAACATATTTAATATAAACTTTCATGAATTTGGACTAGACTGTTTTGGAAAACATGTAATCCCATGCCATTTTAACGGGTTCGGTTTTTGAAAGATGAACTGATGATGCTTTCCCAGGCTTTTCTAAAATGATGAACGTTAGTTTTTCTGATTTGTTCTTTTTATCAGCATACATTGCCACAATTAATTCTTCAATTTCTAGTTTAAAATTAAACCTCTCTTTGTAATAAGGTAGAAATCGCTCAACTAAGTCTTGTGGAATATCATATCCTAATTGATTTGATAATTCACATGCAGCTAAACAACCCCAGAATACAGCATCACCATGAGAAATTTTACCATAACCTAAGACCCTTTCCAAAGCATGCGCAAAAGTATGACCAAAATTTAAATACGCACGAATGCCACTTTCTTTTTCATCTTCTTGCACAATTGTAGCTTTTATGGCTGCACTTTCTTGAATAATCGTATTCCAATTTTTAGGGTTTTGCCAATCCTTTTTTTGTAAAACTAGTTCTAAACGGTTAGCCATTTCAGGCTTTTCTATACATGCATATTTTATAATTTCACCAATTCCACAAAACCATTCAATTTTAGGTAAGGTTTTCAAAAAATCAGGATCACAAATAACAGCCTCTGGTTGATAAAACGTTCCTATTCTATTTTTCCCTGAACTATGATTTATCCCTGTTTTCCCACCCATTGAACTATCAACCATTGATAATAAAGTGGTTGGGAAATGGATTATGGAAACTCCTCTCAAAGCGGTAGAGGCTGCAAATCCACCTAAATCGCCAGTAACTCCTCCACCAAAAATAAAAATGGCATCATTTCTTCTTAATGAACTTCCAAGAATATCATCTAATAAATTACTCCAGCCTTTTATTGACTTAGCATGTTCCCCACTTGGTACAATTGATTGCCCTATTACATCAAAGCCCCAATTTTTAACTTGAGAAGATATTCGAATTCCATGTAATTTATTAACATTGTCGTCTAAAATTACAAATACACGTTTAAACGTTTTAGTTGCAAAGAATTCAAAACACCAAGTATCATTTAAATGAACAGTAGTTATTGAATATTCGTGAGTTGATTTTGTTTTTAATGAAATCATGTTAATTTCTTTTTAAGTTCTTGGTAAACAAATGAACTAACTTCGTCTTTATCCATGGCTTTGTCGATATAAACATGAACATCTGCATTTAAATACCAATTTTGGCGTTTCTCCATCATATCTTCAATAATAGCTGCTACTTCAACTTCTGTTTTCATACTTCCATCTGAATTTAAAAGCAAAGGACGTTTTGTATTCTTCATCAAGCGTTGAATCAAAAGATTCGTTTTTACATCCAAAAATAAGACTATTCCATTATTTTTTAATAAAGATTGATTTTGTTCGCTACAATAAGCACCTCCACCTAATGCAACCACCGACAATATTTCTTGATTTACTAATGCTCTGAGTTCTTGAGTTTCAGTTAATCTAAAAAAAGGTTCACCAAATTTTTCAAAGATTTCTTTAACAGTCATGTTGTGAGCGGCACAAATTATTTCATCTAAATCGTAAAATGATCTATGCAACATTTGTGCTAATTGCCTACCAATCATGGTTTTACCACTTCCCATAAAACCTGTAAGAAAAATAGTTCTATTTAAAGATTCAGTCATTTTTTTAAAGTTTATTTGAGCTTTTTTAAGATTTATGGAAAATTTTGTTTTCCGATAGTTCATTCATAGTGGTTGAGACAGAGTATGCCCTTCTAAACAAATTAGATTTACTTTTCAAATAGATGATACAATTCTAAAATTGAGTTTCCATTTCAAGTAGCATTTAAATTATTCTAATTGGAAAAATCCGATAACAGGTTAACAACTCTGCTTCCTAGTTGATTTTGTTGGGTTTTAAAACTCAAGCTGGGAGTATTAACATATATGAAAACAATATTGATGCCATTATTCAATCCCATTTCGCAATGGTTTAACCATAAGTACTTCTTCTTTGTCCACTTTTACTAAACCAGCCGCAGCACCTTTGGGTTTTCTTATAAATTTTCGCCTACTATATTGTACAGGAGCAAGAGATTGCCCTTTTGCTTGGGAATGCCACGCCACAATTGATGCTGCTTTTTCTAAAATTTCTTGCGGTGGATTTTCTCTTTTTTTTCTCATTCTGATAACAAGATGAGAGCCACTTACTCCTCTTGCGTGCAACCAAATATCGTCTTTATGTGACTTTTGAAGCACAATATCATTGCTTTTTGCATTTCTTCCTAACCAAATCTCATAACCGTCTAATAAAAAAGATGAAAATCCATCTGTTTCTGTTTGAACTGAGCCTTGTAAATTGAACGAATCTAATTGTGATTTCCATTTTTTATTCCATTCTAAAAATGGTGCATATCGTTCACAACTTAATAAATCATATAAAATTGGCTTATAAATTTTCAACTGCTTTTTAGCATCTTCACCTTGTTGTTCAAGAATTTGAATCGACTTTTTGGCATTTGCCGAACGTTCATAATATCGATTTGCGTTTTCTGTTATAGTAAAATCTTCTTTTAATGGAATAGAAATTTCTCCCGAGTCGGAAAAATAATCCTGAGTTCGTATTTCATCTACCTTAATTCGTTGATTTGGCTGAGCCATTAATAAATGCCCATAATTCTGCCATAATTCAGATTGTTCTTTTTGAATATGAGTTTGGTCGGCTTGGTCAACTAAACCATCTAAATAGCGAATACGTTGCTCTAATCGTTTTACCCACTCTTGTTTTTCTGAACCAAGTTTGGATTCGTTTTGAATAATTGCCCAGCTGCTTCTAATTGCATCATTTACAGAATTAAATTCCATTTTGCTTGGAATTGGAAGAATTAATTCAGGAAATAGAGTGAATCGATAGTCTTCTAATAAACGAGGTGATGGATTCTCTTCCAAAATATGAACCCACTTTTGAACTTCTTCTTTTACAGCAGACTCAGATAGTAATTTATTGTGTTGATAGAAAATCAGTTCTTGAATAAAATTTCTAGGCAACTTTGGTGCAAGTTCTAGTATAAAAGATTTAATGTCTGATTTTTTACTTGCATTAGTATTCATTCTTGGGAAAATATCTTCTTTATTTTTCCCCATCCATTTCTTTTCAGATTTAAATGTTTGAACAATTTTATTTTCTTTTAAAAGGAATACATTAGCACTAGACCCGAAAAACGTGAGGATTAATTCATAATCACCTGAAAATGAAAACCTAAGAGCCCTTTCCCCTTCTATTTGTTGAAAAGTGGCAACTTCTGAATGTTTCATTGTTGAAAAAAAATGCACTGCATTTCCTTTTGGATCTTTAACATCATTGTGTAAATAACACGAAATAAGATTTTTTTCAGTATTCAAAAAGAGCTTATATTCTGTGGAAGTATCATAAAAACAAAGAACTATTGAGTTTTTTACCGAAGAATAAGCAGTATAAAACCGGGAACATTGTAACTGAGATTTGATTTCTCTAAGCAATAATTTTATTGTATAATAGTTGTTCATACGTGA
>Ga0210034_1000357_pt1 | contig 51847 bp, 48 predicted proteins | sample CryGeymeta201505_FD_185466 | JGI IMG/M metagenome (GOLD analysis project Ga0210034, IMG submission 185466) | Groundwater microbial communities from Crystal Geyser aquifers in Utah, USA - Crystal Geyser metaG 2015-05 (SPAdes) (version 2) | ecosystem: Environmental > Aquatic > Deep subsurface >... | reverse complement strand
TATTGACGTATTCATAGAGGTTTTGTCTGTTTGTTTGTTTGTTTTTGTTTGCAATCAAAATTTACAACAACAAAACCTCTTTTTGTTTTTACAGACACACTTTTTGGATAACTATCGTTTAAAATTCAAAGTCTATTTATGAATTCAGCTTATACTAAACAACTCAAATTCGGACTTTTACATTTTTGTAAAGCAAATGATTTTGTTCATGGTTTTATGTAGTATTATTAATGAAAACAAGAGCTTATTTGCAATCTATTGAGCTTAGTTCACATACGCTATTTGGTCATGTTGAGCTTCGACCAAGCATCTCAGCCTAAGAACCAATAAGTGATTGTTGCTTAAAAAGATATTGGACAAAGATAGAACTTCGTGGTTCATCGAATCGTTACAGGGTACGGGATGACCGTTTTTATGTGAAAACCACTGTTTTTTTTAAAGAAACGAAGTCCGAATTTGAGTAAATAATAGTTACTTTATTTCTTTATTAAATCAAGAACTTTTTAAGCTTTTCACAAAATCAATTGTTTTCTCTTTCCAATCTGTTGAAGGGTACGATTTTCTTATTACCTCTATTAAAGCAGAACCGACAATAAATCCATCAACATCGCCAGCAATTTCTTTTGCATCACTCGCTGATTTAATTCCAAATCCAATCATAATTGGATTCTTTGTAACATTTGCTTTTACACGATCTTTAAATTTCGCTACAGATTGAGCTACTTCATTTCCAGTTCTAGCACCAGTTACGCCTGTAACTGAAACACAATAAACAAATCCCGTTGATAATGAATCTACTCTACGCATGCGATCATTTTTAGAATTTGGTGCAACCAAATAAATCACGTCTAACCCATTTAAATCAGCAAGAGATTGTAATTCTTCTGATTCTTCTAAAGGAACATCTGGAATAATTAAACCATCTGCACCACATTCTCCTGCTTCTTTACAGAACTTGTCTAAACCATAATGAAGAATTGGATTGATATAACCCATCAAAACCATGGGAATTTTTGAGGATTTACGAATCTTTTTTACCATTTCAAAAATGGAAACTAAATCCACTCCATTATTTATGGCAACATCACTAGCATATTGAATCGTTGGGCCATCAGCTAAAGGATCACTAAACGGCATTCCGAGTTCGATAATATCTGCTCCGGATTTTTCCAAATCTAGAATTAAATCAACCGTAGCTGATTTTTCTGGATAACCTGCGGTGATATAAAGACTCATTACTGAACCATTTTTTTTCCCTGTAAATACGTTTTTTAATCTGCTCATTTGTATAAATTTTTAATTCTACAATTTAATTGGATGAAGATTTTATTCTCCGAAAATTTCTTTTGAAATGGTGCCCATATCTTTGTCGCCTCTACCTGAACAATTAACCACAACGATTTCATTTTTGTCTGTTGTTGGCATTAATGTCTCCAAATAAGCTATGGCATGCGCTGTTTCTAAAGCAGGAATAATTCCCTCCATTTTTGAACTTAGCTGAACGGCTTTTAATGCGTCTTGATCAGTAATTGGATAATATTGAACTCGTTTGATATCAAAAAGATGAGAATGTTCAGGTCCAATTCCAGGATAATCTAAACCTGCACTAACAGAATGTGCTAATTGAATTTGACCGGTTGGAGTTTGTAACAGATAACTTTTTGCTCCATGTAACACACCAACTTGACCCACAGTTAAAGTTGCTGCGGTTTTATCGGTAAAAGCACCATGACCTGCTGCTTCTAAACCGATTAAATTCACAGCATCGTTTAAAAATGGGTAAAAAATTCCCATGGCATTTGAGCCACCACCTACACAGGCTAACACATAATTAGGAAGTTTGCCTTCTACTTCTTCTAGTTGCGCTTTAGTTTCTTCTCCAATAATTTGATGGAAATTTCTCACCATCATTGGATAGGGATGAGGACCCACTACTGAACCGATTATGTAAAATGTGCCTTCAACATTCGTAACCCAATCGCGAATGGCTTCATTCGTTGCATCTTTTAGCGTTTTTGAACCACTATAAACAGGTCTGACTTCAGATCCAAGTAATTTCATACGATCCACATTAAGCTTTTGGCGAACAGTATCTTCAGCGCCCATGTAAACAACGCATTCCAAACCGAATTTTGCACAAACCGTTGCGGTAGCAACGCCATGTTGTCCTGCTCCGGTTTCAGCTATAATGCGTTTTTTGCCCATTCGTTTCGCTAATAAAATTTGCCCAATTGTGTTATTGATTTTATGAGCTCCAGTATGACAAAGATCCTCACGTTTAAAATAAATCTTAGCTTTGCCATAATATTCAGTTAAACGATCACAATACGTTAAAGGTGTTGGGCGCCCAACATAGGTCTTAAGTAAATCTAAAAACTCTTCTTTGAATAATGGATCGTTTTCCGCTTCGGTAACTGCTACTTCTAATTCTTCTAAAGCTGGAATTAATATCTCAGGAACGAATTTCCCGCCAAATTTTCCGAAATATCCTTTTTGATTTGGTGCTGAATACAAAATGATTCCTTTTTTTAATTTTTATGGTAAAATTGCTGATTTCTCAGTTTTACTATTTTTAATAGGTTTATTTTTTCAATTTTTTACAAAAAACTCAACATTAAAACTTTGTTTATCAAGTGATATTTACTAGCAAGTTTCATTTTGAGGATTTTAGCAATGAATTCACTACAGAACGCCGATTTTTTCGGATTACTGTCTATGCTAAATACTACTAAATCGCAGAATATTTGCAAAAAACCGCTTTTCGGTATAAACTCAAAATTACTTAATAAATTAAAACAAATTTAATTTGTTAAGTCCATTCTGAACTGTGTCATTTGGCGTTTCACCTATGTAAATAGTGAAAAACTGCCGATAATATAGCGATAAATTTTTTTTGAGTAAGTTTATTTTTGAATTTCGTATTACTTAAAAAAATAAATCTATAAATAATCGATTTATAATCTGATTTTATTTAAAAATTATACAAAATCTATTTTTTGAATAGATTCCAATTTTGATCATAAAATATTTGTTTTTTTTTAATTATCTATGTCTTGATCTAACCAAATATCTTGAATAACTTCAAAGAATTCAGCCATTTTGTCAAAGTCTTTTTCACCTTTTACAACTTCTAAACTACCTGAAACATCAACTCCAAAAGGATTGGCTAATTCAATTGCTTTAGAAACATTGTCTTTATTGATTCCACCGGCTACAAAAAATGGAACTGAAGTTGTCAAATCTTTCAAAACAGTCCAATTAAAAGTTTTTCCAGTTCCGCCAAATTCATTTTCTGCATACGTATCAAACAAGAAATAAGAAACGACTGACTCATAAGGTTTTATCAACGTTTCGATATCCTTTTTACTCATTCCACTTTTTATTCTAAAAGCTTTTATGATGTCTTTTTCCATTAGTTGGCAATATTCTGGACTTTCGTTGCCACTCAGTTGAACATAATGAACACCTGAAATTAAAGCCGAATTATTTACTTCATCAATTTCTTCGTTTACAAAAACACCCACAGATTTTGGACCTTCAAGCCAAGAAATAATTGCGCCAGCTTCTTCAGGTTTAATATAACGTGGACTATTTGGATAAAAAATAAATCCACAAAAATCAGCAAAAGCCCCTGATGCAAAACGAGCATGTTCCAGACTTTTTAATCCGCATATCTTTATGCGAGTTCTTGGTATTTCATCATTAGATTCGAACATAATTTTCTGATTTTTAAAACTTCAATATCTCTTTTAAAGCACTTCCTGGATCAGCTTGTTTCATAAAATGTTCTCCAATTAATGCCGAATGAATTCCTTCGGTTGCTAACAATTCTAAATCCTGTGGTTTTGATAATCCACTTTCAGAAACAGTAATTACATTTTTGGGCGCTTGTTGCAATAATTTGATTCCACGATGAACATTTACTTCAAAGTTGGATAAATTTCTATTATTTACACCGAGTACTTTTACCCAATTAAAATCGAGTTTATCAAAATCTGTTTGATCATAACATTCAACCAAACATTCTAAACCGATTTCTTTTGCATAATGAATAAAATCAATGATTTGTGAAGGTTCTAAAATGCTAGCGATTAACAAAATGGCATCGGCACCAAATGCTCTTGCTTCTTCAATCTGAAATTCATCTACAATAAAATCTTTTCTCAATACGGGAATTTTCGACATTCTTGAGACTAACTGCATGTAAAGTAAATCACCTTGAAAAAATGGTTTGTCAGTTAAAACAGAAATGGCTGCTGCTCCAGCTTCAATATATTGCTGAGCATGTTTTTCAGGATTAAAATCAGGGCGGATTAATCCTTTGGATGGTGATGCTTTTTTAATTTCTGCTATAATCTGAACGGTATTTTCTTTTTTTAAATGTGAAGCAAATCCACGTCTTTCTTTTCCATAGTCTTCAAAAGATCGAAAAGAAGAAACAGAATATTTGAACTTTCTTTTCTGATTATCTTCTTTTGTTTGATCAACAATTTTTTCTAAAATGTTTGCCATTGTATTCAGTCTATTTTTCTACTCTTACATTATACTTCGTTACTAACTTTTACATACCTCTTTAAAATAGCTAGAGCTTTACCACTTCGAATACTTTCACGAGCCATTACAATTGCATCTTCGATTCCCAAATCATCATGTGAAACTTGAATAGCAAAAGCTGCATTTACCATAACCATATCTTCAGCAATTCTATGATTTGAGCCATTCAAAATTGATAGAATCATTTCTGCATTTTTTGTTTTATCACCACCAATCAAAGCTACATCAGATGTGTAAATTAAACCCACATCTTTGGGATTAAAAGTTTGTTTTTCTTCAACAAGTCCATTTTTAACTTCATAGCAATCCGTTGCTGATAACACACTAATCTCATCTAATCCTTGATGTGCATGAACAGTAATTGCTTTTTTAGTTTTTAAAGCTGCAAGAATATCAGCCATTTTTTTTGCTGTTTCCGTACTAAATGTTCCAATTATTTGACGACTTACTCCGGCTGGATTCAATAATGGCCCAAGAATATTAAAAAATGTACGCATTTTGAGCGATTTTCGAACTGGAACAATATTTTTCATAGCAGGATGAAATAAAGGTGCAAACATAAATGCAAGCCCAGTTTTCTCAAACGTTTTTTCAACCTGCTCTTTTTTCAAATCAACTTTTGCACCTAAAGCATCTAGCACATCTGCGCTTCCTGTTAGACTTGAAACACTTCTGTTTCCGTGTTTTAAAACTGGAACACCAGCCCCAGCAACCACAAACATAGCAGCAGTTGAGATATTAAAGTAGCCTGAATAATCTCCACCTGTTCCACAAACATCTACAGCTCCATCGGTATTTACTTCAACTTTCACCATTGAATTCCGCATGGTTTGCACAAAAGCAGTCAACTCATTAATGGTCTCACCTTTTGCTCTCATTCCGAATAATAAAGCACCCGCTTCAATATCAGTACAATTACCTTCAATAATTTGGGTAAGTGCATACCTAGCTTCCTGAGTACTTAAATTTTGTCTATCAACTACTTTGTGCAGAATTTCTGTGAATGTCATTTTGGTCTTTTTAAAAAGATTAAAAGATTGCGTTTGTTAGCTAATTTTGATGTCTAAGTTATCTATCATCATTTTGAAAAATACCTTTAAATCATCAAATCAGTTTGAAATACTTATTGCTGAAGCCAATTTTTAATTAATTTCGGCCCTTCAACAGTTAAAATACTTTCGGGATGAAATTGCATGCCTTCTATGGGTAATTCTTTATGTCTAACTCCCATTATGATGGAATCACTTGTCCAAGCCGTTACAATTAATTCGTCAGGAATAGAATCCAGAGCTAAGACCAACGAGTGGTAACGAGTTGCAGTAAAAGATTGTGGTACACCTTCAAAAATCGATTTTCCATCGTGTTCTATTAAGGAAGTTTTACCATGCATTAGACTTGGTGCGTGAACAACATTTGCTCCAAATACATCGCCAATTGCTTGATGACCGAGACAAACTCCTAATATTGGAGTTGTTTTACCAAGAACACGAATCACTTCTTCTGTAACTCCAGCATCTTCTGGCCTACCAGGACCTGGTGATAATAGAATTTTTGATGGAGCTAATGCTTGAATCTCAGCAACACTTAAATCAGCATTTCTAATCACTTTATACTGACTTGAATCAGCAGCGATTAAATGAACTAAATTGTAAGTGAAAGAGTCGTAATTGTCGATGATGAGTATCATACAGTTTTCAAATGGGTTTACCAAAGATTTAAATTTAACTAGCTGAAAAAGTTCTAACAAGTCCTAATGTTTCACGAATCGGAATCATAACTTCTTCTGCACGTTTTCGCGCTTTAATTCCACCTTCTCGTAACACATCGAAAACAAAATCAGGGTTTTGCTCTAATTGATGACGTTTTTTGCGTGCTTCTGCAAAATATTCTGTTATCATTCCTAATAATTCTTTTTTTGCATGACCATATCCATATCCGCCTTTTAAATAGGCTTGTCGAATTTCATCTTTTTTTTCAGGATTTGCGAATAATTTAATTAATGCGAAAACATTACAGGTATCAGGATTTTTGGGCTTATCCATTGGTGTTGCGTCTGTAACTATTTTCATCACTTTGCTTTTTAATTCTTTTCCTTCATCAAAAAGTAAAATAGTATTTCCATACGATTTTGACATTTTACGTCCATCAATTCCAGGTACAACCGCTACAGATTCCACAATATGTGCTTCAGGAATAACTAATAATTCTTTTTGATACGTAAAGTTAAGCTTCTGAGCCAAATCACGGGAAAACTCAATATTCTGTTTTTGGTCTGCTCCAACGGGTACAATATGTGAACCATAAATTAAAATATCGGCTGCCTGTAAAATGGGATAGGTAAATAATCCGATATTAGCAGCTAAGCCATTTGCGACTTTATCTTTATACGAAACGCCTTTTTCCATTAATGAAACCGGGCATAAAGTTCCTAAAATCCAAGCTAATTCCGTTACTTGTGGAACATCTGATTGAGCAAAAAAAGTACATTTTGATGGATCTAAGCCAAGAGCTAAATAATCCAACACCACATCTATTGTATTCTGGCGTAACTCTTTTCCATTCTGAAGAGAAGTTAAGGTGTGATAATTCGCCATGAAATAATAGGCATCAAACTCTTCTTGCATAGCAACATGCTGATGCATTGCACCAAAATAATTTCCCAAATGAAGTTTTCCACTTGGTTGAATTCCAGATAAAGCTATTTTTTTAGACATAATTTAATTTTAATCGTAAAGTAATTTTTTCAATTTGATGGTTTGTGAAGAGTCAGGAGTCAGGAGTCAGGAGTCAGGAGTCGGGAGTCGAGCTCCGAGCTTTCAACTTTTGGCTTTTAGGGATTCGAATCCTTCCTCTAGCTTCTAGCTTCAAACTTCTAGCTTCTAGCCTCAAACTTCTAGCTTCAAACTTCTAGCCTCAAGCTTCTAGCTTCAAACTTCTAACCTCAAGCTTCTAGCTTCTAGCTTCAAACTTCAAACTTCAAACTTCAAACTTCAAACTTCAAACTTCAAACTTCAAACTTCAAACTTCAAACTTCAAACTTCAAACTTCAAACTTCAAACTTCAAACTTCAAACTTCAAACTTCAAACTTCTAGCTTCTAGCTTCTAGCTTCAAACTTCAAACTTCAAACTTCAAACTTCAAACTTCAAACTTCAAACTTCTAGCTTCTAGCTTCAAACTTCAAACTTCAAACTTCAAACTTCAAACTTCAAACTTCAAACTTCAAACTTCTAGCCTCAAGCTTCTAGCTTCTAGCCTCAAGCTTCTAGCTTCTAGCTTCTAGCTTCTAGCTTCTAGCTTCTAGCCTCAAGCCTCAAGCCTCAAGCCTCAAGCTTCTAGCTTCTAGCCTCAAGCCTCAAGCCTCAAGCCTCAAGCTTCTAGCCTCAAGCCTCAAGCCTCAAGCCTCAAGCTTCTTACACAATATTTCCTGCTAATTTCAATGCTTCTGTTAGCGCTTTCGCTTTGTTTACTGTTTCTTGATATTCATATTCTGCATCTGAATCAGCAACAATTCCTGCTCCTGCTTGAATATAAATCGCATCATCAGTGGCAACCATAGTTCTCAGTGCAATACAAGTGTCCATATTTCCAGAGACATCAAAATAGCCAACAGCTCCAGCATAAGGACCTCGTTTATGAACTTCTAATTCATCAATAATCTCCATTGCTCTTACTTTTGGTGCTCCAGAAACCGTTCCTGCTGGAAAACATCTTGCTAAAGCATCAACCGAAGTTTTATCCGCAGATAACTTGCCTTTCACATCTGAAACGATATGCATCACATGAGAATAACGTTCAATATATGCTTGTCTATGAACTTTAACTGAACCGGGCTCACAAACTCTTGATAAATCATTTCTTCCTAAATCAACGAGCATAATATGCTCAGAAACTTCTTTTGGATCTCCTAATAAATCAGCTTCTAAAGCCAAATCTTCTTCTTCCGTTTTTCCTCTCCAGCGAGTTCCTGCAATGGGCAAAACTTCCGTAATTCTGTCCTGAACACGAACTAAAACTTCAGGGGACGAACCGATTAAAGCAAACTTCCCAAATTCTAGAAAGAATAAATAAGGTGATGGATTAACGGTTCTTAAAGCGCGATAAAACTGAAATCGATCACCCACATAAGAAGCCGCAAATCGTTGGCTTAAAACAACTTGGAAAATATCGCCTTCAAAAATATAGTTTTTGGCTTTATCAACCATTTCAAAAAAACGAGACTTTTCTGTATTGCTCGAAACTTCTGAAGTTAGACTTACAGCATTCGTTTCAGGCAGTTTTTGTGTAATGACAGTTTCTAAAGTTTGTATCGATTTTTGTGCATGTTCATATTGAAATTCCAAAGTCTCTTTATCATCTGCATCAATAAATACCGTTTTGATAAGAATTACTCGATGCTTTACATGGTCAAAGGCAATAATTTCATCATAAAAAGCCCAAATTGCATCAGGTAAACCTAATGTATCTTCTGGAATATTTGGTAAATACTCAACTTGACGAATCGTATCATAAGAAGAATAACCAACTGCGCCACCTTTTAACCGAGGCAAATCGCTGATTTTAGGTTCTATATAACCACTTGTTAATTGCTCTAAAACCTTAAAATAGGGCTCATTAAACGGCCTAACTCTTCCATTTCTTTCATCCGTTAATAAGACTTTTCCTTGGTCAAATTTTAAAACTTGATATGGATTTCGCCCCATAAATGAATATCGCGCTAGATGCTCACCACCTTCAACAGATTCAAATAGAAAAGGATATCTTGCATCTTGGCGAAGTTTCATAAAAAGAGAAACTGGCGTTTGTGTATCCGTTAATAAGTTTTTATAAACTGGAATTGCCAAACCTGGTTTGGCTAATTCTAAAAATGTTGATTTTTCCATGTGAGCTATCAAAAAAAAACCCACTTCCTATTGGTAGAAAGCGGGCGACTTAAATTTTCTGTGAAAAAGTGTATAAAATTACATACATCTTTAGTTTGACGGAGCCGCTTAAACGATTCGACACCACCAAGAAGAAGTAAAATTTAAACTGTTTTTCATGGATGGCAAAATAGGATTATGTCAATTGAATGTCAATGTTATTTAAGCAAATTCACTAATTTTCTTAGATAGACTTAAACGATTCCAGAGTTACAGATCCATTTTTTTGAAAAGTAAATTGTCAAACAGACTTATTGATTTCTACATTGAACAAGTTATAGCCTATTGAAAAGAATGTTTTCCCATCTGATATCACAACTTTTTCATTGGGAAATGTCGATACTTGTTGTAATGCTTCTATTTGTCTGAACTGCAGAATTAATGGTTTTAAACCTGCTGAAATAATGCGTTGTGCATCTGTAATTCCAGTAGCTTCAATAAGCTGTCTTCTAGCATCTAATTCTTGTTCTTTACTAAAAAATTCCAATCTTTCAGCAGACAAATCAGCTTCTAATTTTGCTTCAATAGCATGCGCCAATCCTCGTGGAAGTAACACACTTTTCATTAAAACTGATTCGACAATAATTCCTTTATCAGTTTAACTAGTTACCATTTGCATCGAATATCTTTTTCAATTTCTGAACATTTGGCAAGATGCACATCCTTTGCAATAAAACGAGCAGACACCTCCTCTACAGCAAATCTGTAAACTGGTAAACTAATATCTTCTACATATCTTTTACCTGAATTTTGCAAAATATCATGCGCTTTGGTCGGTTCAATTTGGTAAAGAATTTAAATTTCGCATTGAACATTGAGTCCTTCCTTAGATGGAATTGGTAAACCAACTTCTAAATTTTCAGTTCTTGATGGTTGTTTAACGACTTTTGTAAACAAAGGATTTACAAATACAACTCTTGGAGTCTGGGCTTTTTGTCCAATTTTCCTTAGGTTCTCTAAACTCGGGTTTGATCTTGATTAACAACTGCACAAGCAGGTAATAAAAAAGCAATATTTAATAATGCTAACTTTGATGATTTCATATAAAAAACCTTTATTTATTCGAATTGTGTATTCCACAAACGAAAGTATATCAAATAAAATGTTCTGTTTGTTGTAAAAAGTGTGTTTCTAAGATAGGAAACGATTAGTTTTTCACCATCTTAACTCATTAATTATTAATCCATTAAATAAATTTATACGCAGCACAAATAACGAACTATTCATCTCCTGTACCCTTTCAGAAATTTTACTATTATTTAAAGTGGGGAGACAAATCTAACTCCATATTTCTTCAACTCAAGACTTCTCTTTTTTATGACATCCATAGTTTTTTGGTTGAGTTCAACTAGAAGTATTGGTTTTTCAAACTGTTCTGCTTTGCCTTTAAAATCTGCCAATTTTCTTTCATATTCAAATACACCGTTTTCAGCATTAAAAGGAATTGTATTTTTAAATTTGAGTACTGAAACGTCAAAATTTTCCAATATTTCTCTAACTTGTTTTTCTTTCGAAATGGATTGATCATCAACAACTAAAGTTAATTTTGAAGAAATAGACGAAAATTGTGGTAGAAAATCTTTCAGCCAAATTGGATTCTTAACAGATTCATTATCCCAAGCTTCATTCAACCATACATAAATAGGACTCATGATACCCGTATGTTTTTTATACCAATTTTGGACACTTGATGGATCTAATGATCTATAAACTAAGGGAGAATATTCCCCTAAATCTCTTACCTGTTCAATTAAATTTACTGATACCGAATAATCAGCCACAAATAATAATGAAGAAGGAAAAGTAACTAGTTTTAGTGAGGTATCAGTTTTCAGTTCAATGCTTCTAATAATTGTCTCATTTGCATATAAGTGAATTAATAAATCTTTTTCAGGAAAAATTATTTTAGCAGGCAAAGTAATTCTCTGTTCCAAAAAAGCATAATGCAAATCTGTTTGGATCTGAGTTTTTGAAATTCCTTTTGGAATTTTAACATCATAATGAATTCTTGAAAAATCTCCTGTTTGAAAATTCTTTGCTTTAATTTGTCTTTTTTTTATCGAATATTGCCCTAACTCATGAAAAATTAAGGAGTCTAACCTCACCAAATCTGATTTTTCAAGCTGTGCTTTTCCACTCCCAAATGATAACAAGAGAACAGAAATTACACTAGCAATCAGTAATAATATAGCTGTGGTAACTTTTTTTTGATATACTGTCATGGTTTTCTTTTTGCAATTCACTTAATAATACCAATGTATTTTACTTTATCAAAGTTACTTCCTGCCCTTATAATGCCTTACATGGTACTATTTTGGATTCTATTTGGATCACTTATACTTCTTTATCAAAAGAAAATTAAATCTGTTATTTCTTTATTATCGATTTCGACTTTCGCATTATACTTTTTGAGCTTACCCTATTTTTCATCTCTTCATCAATCATCAGAAATAGATAAATGGCATTCCTATTTGCTTCCAAATGATACGGTTGATGTGGCTATTGTATTAGGTGGATTCATGAGTCCAGATCCATTTTTTGGGTACGAAGTGGATGCCGCCTTTGATCGATTGTTAACTGGAATTCGTTTGATTCATCAAAAAAAAGCTCGTTTTTTGTTACTATGTGGTGGAAGTGCGAATAAAGATTCAAGTATATTTAAAGCTGAAGCATTACTCATGAAAGACTTTATTCACGAGTTTTCTATGCTTCCTGACTCCTTGCTTCTTATTGAATCAAAGTCTGTTAATACCTTTGAAAATGCTAGATTCTCAAAGCAATTACTGTCTGATTTACACTTATCTAACCATATTTATCTTGTTACTTCGTATAATCATCAAAAAAGAGCAACTCAACTATTTGAGCTACAAGGATTTGAAGTTATTCAAGTTCCAATTGATATTCCAATACAGAAACAGTGGACTTCCCAATTTCCTTTTTATTTACTTCCTAATCTCAATGCACTTAACTATTGGAGTTCTATTTATAGAGAGTGGCTCGGAACTGTTTGGTATTCTCTTTCTGGTAAGCAATAATGTTTATGTATTATTTTTAACACATCTAATGCATATTTATCATCAACAAAAAATGATATTTGGTAGGAAGCTTCAAATAAATATCCAAAAACTTGTACCGAATACAACTCAATCTGTTCAATAATAGTATTAACATGAATTGTACTTAGTTCACTTGTTGTTATTAAGGTGATTTGTGAGCCTTTAACAAAACTCCCATCATCAAATAAAATTGAAAATATTTGAAATTCTTTTGTTTTTTTTAAATCAGATTTAAATACAAGTCCATTTGTTTCATGTTTATAATAAACCTGAATGGAATTATTCTCTAAATATTCAAAATCATATTCTGATAGTTTTTTTCGATGTAAATTCAATTTTTCAACTGATAAAAACGTTTGATTTTTACGAATACTAACTGTTGTACGTTCTTGTTTATACTTATTATTCGATTCTGATTTGAATGTTCTAACAATGGTACCTTTTGCTTTGGGATTGAAGGTATTCTTAATAATAATCGGCGTATGTTTTAATTGAAGTGGTCTAACTGTTCTTGGATGTAAAACTTTTGCCCCATTATCCGCCATTATTTCCATAAATTCATAGGTTAATTCGTCAAATATTAGTGCTTCTTTAACCAAATTTGGATCCGTTGTAAATACACCATCTACGTCTGTCCAAATTTCTACCCAATCAGCGTCAATACTATATCCAACTAAGCCAGCTGTAAAATCTGAACCTGACCGACCAATTGTTGTAATAGTTCCATTAGTATCAGAACCTATAAATCCTGTAAAAACAACAATACCATTGGTTGTAGTTACTATTTCTTTCAGATTTGTTGCAGAACGTTCTAAATCTACAGTAGCGTCTCCAAAATTCGAATCTGTTTTTACTAAAGTATGAGTATCCGCAAAAATTGCAGGTAAGCCTACTTCTTGTAATCCTGCTGAAAATATTCTTACAGATAATCGTTCCCCAAACGACATGATACTATCTAAATCCTGAACAGTACATTCTTGTCTTTCCCAAATTTGTTGAACTTCTGTTTTAAGTGATGAAAGTAAAGGTATAATTTCATCTGTACTAGATTTGGAACTTACACTTGCAAGTTGCTTAATATGTCTATCTTCAATTTTTTGAAGTATTTTCTCTACCGTATCTTTTCGTAATGTAGCTGATTCAGCTAATTCTATGAGTAAATTTGTTGTTCCTCCTAATGCAGAAACTACTACAGAAATAGCCGCTTCTTCAAACCGTTCTTTTGTTATTTGAAGAGCTTGTTTCAACATTTCAGGAGTAGAAACAGAGGTGCCACCAAATTTTAAAACAACATTCTTTCTCATATTTATGCTATAATTTTAATTTAATTCTACTTTTCTACAACTTGTAAGAATGGGCTAATCAATTTTATCATTTGTTCAAACTCTATTAGAAAAGCGTCATGTCCATGAATGGATCTGATTTCTTGATAATAACCTCTAGGTAAAAATTGTGCAATTTCTCTTTGTTCTATGGTCGGATATAAAATATCACTATCAATACCGATAATTAGTGAGGGAATGTTCACCTGACTTAAAACAGCTCTCATTGTACCTCTTTTAAAAGTAATATCATGTGAATCCATGGCTTGAGTTAATCGAACATACGTCATTGCATCAAAACGTTTAACCAATTTTTGCCCTTGATACGAAAGATACGATTCTATGGCGAATTCATTTAAGCCATGTTGCTTATCTCTTCCAAATCGTTTTTGAAACGATAAATAGGTTCTGTAAGTCAACATGCCCATCATTCTAGCAGATGCTAAACCCTGAACTGGAAATGAATCCGCTTCATAATTTCCATTATTCCAATTCTGATCAGCATAAATAGCATTTCTTTGAGCTTCACCAATTCCAATTGCCCATGCAGAATGTCTAGCTGGTGCTCCAATTACGATCATTTTTTCGATACGATTATCCATAATGGCCCATTCTAAAAGTTGCATTCCTCCCATTGACCCACCAATCGCTAATTCAATTCCTTTAACCCCAAAAGCATCTAATGTTAATTGTTGAAGCTTAACCATATCTCTAATGGTAACTTTTGGAAAATCTGATTTGTACTTTCTTTCAGTAATCGGATTTATACTTTGAGGACCACTTGTTCCATAACAGCCTCCCAAAACATTCATACAAACGATAAACTGTTTTTCAGGATTAAAAAATCCTGCTTTAAAAAACCCTGAGAACCAATCTTCCGCATCACTTGTGCCCGTTAAAGCATGACAAATTAATACTACATTATTTCTATCCTCATTTAAAACTCCCCATGAATGAAATGCAACCATAGGCTTTGTAATTATAAAACCACATTCTGTTTCAAAATCTTCTTTATGAGAATAAAACTGTAATAAATTTGTCATAAATAAAAAAAAGACTTCATCGACGGGTTCAGCATCGATGAAGCAGGTTGATGAAAGAAAAGGAATATTGAAATTGAATCAATTCCATTTTTCAAGTGTTATTTTTACTTAATTGAGCCAACTCCGAAAAGTAGTTTTTTAAAAAGAATCGACGATTTCACACTATTTGAATGGGTAAAAACCGACAAAATTGATTTTCTGGAGTGGACTCTTAATTGATTTTTGAAAATGCAATTTCGAAATCTTCAATAATATCATCAATATGTTCTAAACCTACTGATACTCGAATTAACGTTTCGCTCACACCTGAAGTAAGTTGTTCTGCATCACTTAATTGTTGATGTGTAGTTGAAGCTGGATGAATGACTAATGTTTTTGCATCTCCAACATTGGCCAAATGACTTGCTAACTGAACATTATTTATAAATGTTGTTCCTGCATCAAAGCCACCTTTTACACCAAATGTTAAAACTGCACCAAATTTTCCAGGATTTAAATATTGTTTTGCTCGTTCATGATAGGGATGGTCTTCAAGACCTGCATAACTTACCCACTCAACAGCATCATGATTTTTTAACCAATTTGCCAATTTTAAAGCATTTTCCGTATGTCTTTCAACGCGAAGAGACAGCGTCTCTAAACCTTGAATTAACAGAAATGAATTAAATGGCGATTGTGACTGACCGAAATCACGCAAACCTTCTACTCTTGCACGAATGGCAAAGGCAATATTTCCAAATGGGCCACCTTCTCCAAAAACATCCCAGAAATTTAATCCGTGATAACCTGGAGCTGGTGTTGTGAAAAGTGGAAATTTACCATTTCCCCAGTTGAAATTACCAGCATCTACTAAGACACCTCCAATTGATGTTCCGTGTCCGCCAACCCATTTCGTCGCAGATTCAACAACAACGTTTGCTCCATGTTTGATAGGCTGAGCAATTGCCCCTCCTGCACCAAAGGTGTTATCAACAATTAGAGGAATTCCATGTTTTTTTGCTAAAGCAGATAAACCTGCGAAATCTGGTACATTATTTCTTGGATTACCCAAAGTTTCAACATAAATACCTTTAGTATTTTCATCAATTTGAGCTTCATAAGCCTCAACTGAGTCTTCTTCAACAAATTTTACTTGGATGCCTAAACGAGGTAAAGCAACTTTGAATTGATTATACGTTCCACCATAAAGATAACTTGTTGAAACAAAATTATCTCCAGCCTGTGCAATAGTTGTTAATGCTAAGAACTGAGCCGCTAGTCCAGAAGAAGTTGCAACTGCGGCGGCTCCACCTTCTAATGCTGCAATTCTTTTTTCAAAAACATCCGTTGTAGGGTTCATTATTCGTGTATAAATATTGCCAAAATCTTTTAGGGCAAACAAGGAAGCAGCATGTTCTGTATTATTAAAAACATACGAAGATGTTTGATAAATTGGAACTGCTCGTGAATTGGTAGTTCCATCTGGCGTATGCCCAGCATGTAATTGTAAGGTTTCGAAACGGAAGTTCCTTGGTTTTTCGGTAATACTCATGGTTGTTTATTTTTTAATTAAGGTTAGGTAAAGTTTCATTTTTTAGAATTATTTATTCTAGTCCGATTAATTTATTTAACTGTTGGTCTCAACAAAAACTGATGATCTACTTTTATACATCTGTTTTCAAATAGAGGGATTCCAGCATTCTCAGATTTTAATTTCGCCTCATCTTGTTTTCCTGTTCCTAATTGTAACCAAATTGCTTTGGGATGAGTCGAAATCGCTTCTTCAATAAACGATGGGATAAGTTCTGGTTTTAAAAAAACATCAATTACATCAATTGGAAATGGAATATCCTGAACTCGTTTGTAAACCCTCTCACCCATTAATTCATCAGCAGTAGGATTTACTGGAATAATTCTAAAACCCGCATTTTTTAAATATCTTGCAACAAACTGACTGTCTTTATGTCTGTCTTTTGACAATCCGACAACTGCAATAATTTTTGTTGCTTCTAAAACATGAAGAGCAATGTCTGTCTCTTTAGCTAATTCTTCTGTTGCGTACATTTTTCTCTTGTACCAGTCGCGATAAGTAGGTTTCATAATTTTAATTCATCTTTAAAAAAAACCTCTTTCGGCTTAGACCAGAAGAGGCTTTTACAAGACTAAAACTATCAACTAATTGATAAATCTTATAAACCTACTTCCTCATCTTTACCAAAAAAGTGTTAAACACCATTTTAGCAGGATTTAGCACCTGGCCAACAAATGAATAATAGTGTTGCGGTTGCTAAGGTTTCACAGGGCCTGTCCCTCCACCTTTCTTGATGAGAAATCAAGACAAAGAACAAAAAAGCCCTGTATCGCTTAACAACACAGGGCTACTATAATTTTTTAAATATCCCTATGCTTTATGTGATTTACACATACAACACATGGTATAAATTTTATTTGATTGGATATTTTTCATAGTTGCAATAATATATGATTTTAAAATCAAGGTCAAGACATTTTAATAAACTTGTCTAAACTTGTTATTTATTGATTGCTAATTCCATAACGAACCAACTCCTCAATAGTAGCTAATTGCAATCGGTCTTTATTTAATTTTTTCACCATTGAGATGCTTACTTTTGCATCTTTAAGACGAATCAGATCATCTGCGGTAATCTCTTTGTATCCTAAATCGTGTAAATTACTTGTGTAATGCGCTGTTACTTCGTGTGTTCTAAGTCTAATTAAATCTGCTATAGTTAAACTTGTATAACCTAAAGAATGCATCATTGAAGCAAAAGTTGCTGAAACATCATGATTTTGGAGTAAAACCAAATCTTCTAAAGTCGGCTCATACCCTAAATCCCTTATTTTTGACGTAAAAGTCGCTGTAACCCCTTTTTTACGTAAGTCTTTTAATTGATCAACAGTTAATTTCCCGTATCCCATTCTTTCCATCCACGCACCCATTTCACGTATAATTGAGTTACCTCCGAAATCAGCTGTAATTCCATTTGTTATAACTGAGGTCTCTTTATTTACAAGTTCATTATCATTATCGATTTGAGAAATTATAAACATTAAAAATGAAAACAAAAATGCTCCAAATAAAACGCCTCTAACCAAATTTCCAGAGAAATTTGATTTTTTCTCATTTATCTGAGTCAAACTGGAAAAACTAGAAGTAACTCTCCCGGTTGAAACCGATCGTAATTCGTTATTTAATTCATTTTTTAAAGGCATAAGCTTTCAAAATCTCTATAAATTTAAAATCATTAATTATTGAAGAATAGATGTTCTTTTATAAGAACTGTGGTTTAACGTAGTCATAAGATAAAAGATTCACTAATTTCTGTACTATAATTCAATGAATCATTTTATATTGAATCATGCAAAATAATCAAGATACTCAAAAAAATGCCATTCAAAGTCTGGAATGGAGAGGTGATTACCTTCGTATTTTAGATCAGACTTTTCTACCAAGTAGAACCGTTTACTCCGATCTTCGTGATGTTGGAAGAGTTTGGGAAGCTATAAAAAAACTTCGTGTTCGTGGAGCTCCTGCAATTGGAATTGCTACATCTTATGGTTTTTATATGGGATTAAAAGACATTCCCGATGAGAACTTTAGTAGTTTTTGGATTGAAGTTCAACGAATTGGAGATTATTTAGGATCATCGAGACCCACTGCTATTAATTTAGTTTGGGCTATTGAACGAATTAAAAACAGCATTTTTGCAATAAAGGACAAACCAATTGCAGAAATTAAAGTCCAAGTTTTAAAAGTTGCAATTACAATCCATGATGAAGATAGAAGAGTTTGCAAACAAATAGGGCTCAATGGGCAAGAACTGATTCCAAAAAAAGCTAACATCTTAACTCACTGTAACACAGGTAGTCTTGCAACAAGTGAATTCGGAACGGCATTATCCATGATTTATCACGCACACAATGCCAATAAAAAAATTCATGTTTGGGTTGATGAAACACGGCCTCTACTTCAGGGATCACGGTTAACAGCATGGGAATTAACACAAGCAGAAATTCCAATGGCACTCATTACCGATTCTATGGCTGGGTTTGTAATGAAACAAGGAAAAGTCGATTTAGTAGTCGTAGGAACAGATAGAGTTACCGCAAATGGTGATATGGCTAATAAAATAGGAACCTATTCTCTAGCAGTTTTAGCTAATGCTCATAATATCCCCTTCTACGTTGCTGCTCCATTATCCTCTTTTGATAGGAATTTAGCTAATGGCGATTCCATTCCAATTGAAGAGCGTGATAATAAAGAAATTCTTGAAATTGCAGGAACTAAAATTGCTCCTGAAAGAATACAAGCCTATAATCCAGCTTTTGATGTAACTCCAGCTCATTTAATTACTGCATTTATAACTGAAAAAGGTATTATCAAACCTGATTACTCAAAAACCATTAAACAATTATTCAGTTAAGGAAATTAAACAATCAGTGAATTAACAATTGATTCACTGATTGTCTGATTTTTTCAATTGTAATTTGAAAGTGCGAAAAATTAGTTAAAACTTTATTATCTCTTGTAATAATAATTTGTGGTGATTCATGTCTTATCCCAGTTTCAGCAGCAATAAACTGCGAAAAAGCTTTATCATTAATCACATTAATACCAACAATTTCATAATCTTCAGACTTAACTTCAGAAAATCTTGCAATTTCTCGATATGCTTGAGCACTAACAGGACATCTTGTTGAGTGTTTAAACAGAATTATGATTTTCCCTTCATTCTGTTTTTTTAAAAAATCTTGGAACTCTTTGTTGGAACTAACCCAAATCATTTTCGTCACTTTTTTATAATTTCGTTTGAGTCACGCTTGTACAAACTTAAATATAGACAGAAAACTCTGTTTTATTCAAGTTGTCACAAATTCTTTATCGAAAAGAGCAAATACTTCCTCAACTTTTTCAAAACCAATACCTTTTCTGATAATTACGGCTTTATCGCCAGTTAAATCTATAACCGTCGATTCTTGCATCGTTAAATCTTGTTCATCATCAATTATGACATCCACAAACTTAGCCATTACATCAATAAGCTCTTGCCTATCTAAATAAAGCTTGTCTTTTCCATTATAGTCTGGGTGTTTAGCTGTTGTTGCAATTATGGGCTCTCCAACTTCTTCAAGCATTTTTTGACAAATCGGATGATCTGGAACTCTAAAACCGACCGTTTTTCTTCTGGGATGAACTAAAAGCTTTGGTAAATCTTTAGTTGCTGGCAAAATAAAAGTGTAAGGCCCTGGAATAAGTTTTTTAATAATTTTAAAATTATCATCACTTAATTGACCAAATTTAGAAATCCCTGATAAAGAATCACATAATAATGTTAATAAATGCTCATTATCTAAATGTCGAATTTCTCGAATTCTATCAATCCCTTTTTTATTTGTATATAAACAGCCAATGGCATATTGCGTATCAGTAGGAAAGACCAAAACATTACCTGCTTTTAAATAATCAGATGCTTCAAAAATTCTCTTTAAATGAGGTGTAATTGGGTGTATTTTTATCTTTTCTGCCATAAAAACTCCTGAAATTTTAAATTGTATGAACAGTAATCAATATCACTTTGATTAAACTCTATTGCAAAGTACTGCAATTAATCACTTTTGTACAGTACTATTTTCTTTGTTGTGCTATTCTAATTAAGAGTTTCATGTCCTATATTCCACTATAGCTATTAAACGCATTCATAAATAAGTAAATTATTACACCAGTAACAGAAACATACATCCAAAGTGGCCATGTAATTTTTGCAATTTTACGATGTAATTCAAATCTTTGCTGAACAGCTCGAGACAAAGTCATTAATATTAGAGGAACTATTGTTGCTGCTAAAATAATGTGAGAGAACAAAATGGTAAAATAAACAGGTCTAATCCATCCTGTCCCTTTGAATGGGACTGAGCCAACCATGTAATGAAAAATGAGATAATTGACCAAAAAAAGACAGGAAACAAAAAAAGCAGACCACATGATTTTCTGATGTATATGTCTTTTTCCTCTTCTAATTTGAACAAAACCAATGAGTAATAAAATTGTGCTTATAGCATTCAATATAGAATTAATTAAAGGTAAATTAGAAAGTTCCATTTTTTTAAAATTTTAAAGATTATTTTACTAAAGAATCGTAACTTTACTTTCGTGTCAATCGCCCGAACTGTCGATGCAACAAGTATAATTTACCGCTAATTAGATTCATTTTAAATTATTTTATCGAATATAATCGGTTTAAAAGTATCTTATATTTGGCACCTACAAAGGCTCTTTCCTTGTACTCCAAGGCATATCACTATTTTTATAAGTAACCTAACAAACAATCTATGTCTCAATTATTCCCTAAGTGGGCGAATAAAGTACCAATGAAGCTGCAGGCTGTTCTTGTTGTGAAATTATTTGCAATAGTTTTTGGTATTTGGTATTTCTTTTCTCCAAAATACACAGATGTCGGTTACACGCCTGACCAACCGATTCCATATAGTCACCGACTTCATGTTGGTCAATTAGGTATCGATTGTCAATATTGTCATAATACCGTTGCAATTTCTGCTAAAGCTTCAATTCCTCCAACATCTACTTGTATGAATTGCCACACACAAATTAAACCCGATAGTCCAAAACTAGAAGCTCTAAGAGAAAGTTGGACAAATGATGTTCCTGTTGAGTGGGTTCGAGTTCACATGTTGCCAGATTATGCTCAATTTAATCACAGTGCACACGTAAATGTTGGTGTTGGATGTAAAAGTTGTCACGGTCGTGTAGATCGAATGGAAGTTGTTGGGCAAAAAGAACCTCTTTCAATGAGTTGGTGTATTGATTGTCATAGAAATCCAGCTCCTAATCTCAGACCTGTCTCCGAAGTAACAAATATGGAGTGGATAGCTCCTGAAAACCCACAAGCATTTGGCGAGGAAATAATTAAGGCCAAAAGCATACATGCCCCTACTTATTGTAATGGCTGTCATTATTAAACGATTTTATAGAACTGAACGCTGAAATATTAAACTATGAGTACAACATTAGAAGGCAAAACGTACTGGAGAAGTCTTAACGAATTATCACAGACGAAAGAATACCAGCAATTCCTTCATACAGAGTTTCCTAAAAATGCCTCTGAAATGACTGATGGACAAACTCGTCGTCATTTTTTAAAAATTATGGGGGCTTCTATAGCTTTGGCAGGTTTGGCTGCTTGTCGAAAACCTGTTCAAAAAATTCTTCCCTATACTAAAAGACCCGTTGAAATCATTCCTGGAAATCCGATTTTCTTTGCAACATCAGTTCCAATGATGGGAAGTTTAACTGGTCTATTAGTTCAATCAAGTGATGGCCGACCCACCAAAATTGAAGGGAATCCTGATCACCCTGCTTCTTCAGGTTCCACTTCTGTACTTCATCAGGCTGCAATTCTTAATTTATATGACCCTGATAGATCTCGTTTTATTACAGAAAATGGCTCTAAAAAATCAATTTATGACTTTGTCAATGCTGTTTCAGGTATCAATGAGTCTGAAAAAGTAGTCTTCATTTCTGAGGCGAATTCTTCAATGACTTTTGAATCGGTTAAAACTTCAGTTCAGAAAAAATTCAAAAATGCAACATGGTTCGTTTATGAACCATTTAACAGTTCAGCAATTGAATTGGGAAATGAAATAGCTTTTGGGAAACGATTACGTACCATTAATCATTTCGATAAAGCAGAACTCATTATTTCAATAGATGATGATTTCTTAACAGACCCTGTTAATGGTGTTTCAAATACAAAGAAATTCACATCAAGAAAAAAATTAGTTAGTAGTAAAGACTCCCTCAGCAGACTGTATTCGGTCGAAAGTAGTTTATCACTTACTGGTTCTAATGCGGATACTAGATACGCAATTAAATCAAGTGATTTAGATGCCTTTGTGTTTGCTTTAGCTTCTTCACTATCTTCAAATATATCTGGGCTAGGAACTTTTAAAAATTTCTCAAATGAGTTTTTGAGTTCGAATCCTATTAAGACACTTAGTAAAGAATTACTAAGTACTAAAGGCAAATCACTAGTTACAGGGGGAATTAGTTTATCTAAAGAAGCCAATGCTGCAATTGCACTAATTAATTTAGCATTAAATAATACTTCTAAGACAGTTACCTACTCTCAGGTAGAGTCAACAGGTGAATCAGTTTCTGATTTTAAAAAATTAATTGACTCAGTCAAAAAAGAAGGTGCTGATGTTTTAGTATTTATTGGAACTAATCCAGTTTATACTTCAACAAGTGACATTGATGTAGCAGGAGCTATAAAATCTACCAAAACAAGTATTCATCTATCTGATTATGTAGATGAAACAAGCAAACTTTGTAAATGGCATGTAAATCGCGCTCATTTTCTTGAAGCTTGGGGTGATGGAAAAAGTTTTGAAGGAGTTGAATCTGTAATTCAACCCTTAATTCAACCTCTTTTTGATTCAGTAAGCGAAATTGAGTTTTTAAATATTTTCGCAACTGGTAAAATGAGTTCAGGTTTTGATTTAGTTCGTGATACTTGGAAATCACGTGCTGTTTCTCAAAAAGATTGGAATAAAGTACTTCATGATGGTGTTTTAGATGGTTCTAAAATGTACGCATCAGTTAGTGTTTCAACTTTATCTTCCGTAGCAAATAAATTATCTGAAGCTCTTAAAAAAGCGATGAAATTATCAGGAGATTCAATTGAAATAGTTATAAAACCTGACTATAAATTGGCAGATGGTAGATTTGCAAACAATGGATGGTTACAAGAATTACCCGATCCAATTACAAAAATTACTTGGGATAATGTTGCTCTAATGAGTTCTGCAACAGCTGCAAAACTTGGTTTGCCACATGTTGTTGCCAACTCAGCTGAACATTATCAAAATAAAGCTCCAAAAATTTCAGTTAAGACTTCTACAGGCTCTATTATTATTCCAGCATGGATTCTACCAGGACATGTAGATAACAGTATTACTATTAGTACTGGTTATGGTCGTTTAGGTGTTGGTAGAGTGGCCTCAACGTATGAATTCAGTGATTTTGAAGTTGTTGGTTTCGATGTTAAACCTTTAAGATCAAGTTCTTCTGCTAGCACAATTTCAAAAGCAACAATAGAAGCTACTGGTGAATCTTACAAAATAGCTTGTGTTCAAGACCATCATTCTATGGAAGGCAGAGCAATTGTACGCTACGCCAATATCGATGAATACAAAGCTAAACCATTATTTGCCCCAGAAATGGTAAAAACACGAGGAATTAAATCTGGGAAAATGTTTGCTGATCCATTGTTTACTGAACAAAACTTCCCTGATTATGAACCACAATGGGGAATGGCCATTGATTTAACAGCTTGTACAGGTTGTGGAGTTTGTACAATTGCTTGTCAAGCTGAAAATAATATTCCAGTTATTGGAAAAAAAGAAGTAAGTCGGGGTCGTGAAATGCACTGGATTCGTGTTGATCGTTACTTCACTGGTGATGAATCAAATCCTGGAGTTGTATTTCAACCCTTACCTTGTATGCATTGCGAATTAGCACCTTGTGAACAAGTTTGCCCTGTTGCTGCTACTACACATAGTGACGACGGTCTTAATCAAATGACTTATAATCGCTGTATTGGTACTCGTTATTGTGCAAATAACTGTCCATACAAAGTAAGGAGATTCAATTTCTTTAATTACACAAAAGAATACCTCACAACAGGTGATGATCCTGAAGTTGTTCAAATGGCAATGAATCCTGATGTAACTATTCGTTTCCGTGGAGTTATGGAAAAATGTAGTTATTGTGTACAACGTATTAATCGTGTTAAAATTCAAACTAAAAATAAAACAGGATATTCTGTAAAACCTATTGATGGTGCTGTTGTAACTGCATGTCAACAAGCATGCCCTGCAGATGCCATTTATTTTGGAGATATCAATGATGCATCAAGCAAAGTTGCCAAAATGAAAGCTAATGAGCGCAATTATCGTTTATTAGATGAATTAAATACACGTCCGAGAACTTCTTATTTGGCTAAAATCACCAATAAGCTTACCTCAACAGTAACCGCTTAATATAAATCTGAAAAGCTTAAACAAATGAGCAATAACGCATTCGTACCCGAACAGCCACTTGTTAAAGGGAATCATAATTTCTCTAGCATTACGGCATTAATTAGCGATATAGTCGAGAAACCCACACCTATTGGTTGGTATATCGCTTTTGGAATTTCAAATATCCTGCTATTTGTCCTTTTAGGCTCAATTGGTTATTTAGTCTGGGAAGGAACTGGTATTTGGGGTTTAAATAATCCTGTTGGTTGGGGTTGGGCTATTATCAACTTTGTATGGTGGGTTGGTATTGGTCATGCTGGAACCTTAATATCCGCTATCCTTTTTCTTTTTAGACAAGATTGGAGAACAGCCATTAACCGATTTGCAGAGGCAATGACGATTTTTGCTGTTATATGTGCTTTGGTATTCCCTGGTATTCATGTTGGGCGTATATGGGTTGCCTATTATATGTTCCCTATTCCTAATCAAATGGGAATGTGGCCAAATTTTAACTCACCCCTTCTATGGGACGTTTTTGCAGTAAGTACTTATTTTACAGTTTCGCTATTGTTTTGGTTTGTTGGATTAGTTCCTGATTTTGCAACACTTAGAGACAGAGTTAAAAGTAAAATTGGTAGAATTATTTATGGTGTTTTTGCTCTTGGTTGGAGAGGGGCAAATAAACAATGGCAAAATTATGAAAAAGCGTACATGATTTTAGCTGGACTTGCTACTCCACTTGTACTATCAGTACATACAATTGTATCATTTGACTTTGCTGTTTCTATTGTTCCAGGTTGGCATACTACTATTTTCCCTCCTTATTTCGTTGCTGGTGCGGTATTCTCAGGATTTGCAATGGTTTTAACTTTAATGATTATAGCAAGAAAAATCTATGGTTTATCGGATATAATGACAGATGACCACATTGAAAAGATGAATTTGGTTCTTATGTCAACTGGTTCTATGGTTGGATTTGCATATATCATGGAGTTTTTCATTGCTTGGTACGGAGGAGTTGAATACGAAAAGTTCGCTTTTATTAACCGTGCAACTGGTTCTTATGCATGGGCGTATTGGACAATGATGACCTGTAACGTAATATCACCACAGCTATTCTGGGTAAAGAAATTCAGAAGAAATGTAACACTTACTTTTATTCTATCTATAGTTGTAAATATCGGGATGTGGTTTGAACGATTCGTAATTACAGTTACATCTTTAGCAAATGATTATTTACCATCAGCTTGGGATTATTATTCTCCAACTATTTTTGACATAAGTACCTATATAGGAACGTTTGGTCTCTTTTTTACTTTCTTCTTACTATTTTTAAGATTTATGCCAATGGTAGCTATAGCTGAGATAAAAATGATTCTGCCACAAGCCAATCCACATTATTATGAAGAACATCAAAATGATGGGCACAAGCAAGAAGTAACCGAGACTGTTAAACACTGAAAATAATTAAAATGGCAAATACATTATTTGGATTATTAGCTGAATATGAACATCCTGCTGCATTACTAAGAGCAGCGGAGAAAGTTCGTGATGCAGGATATCAAAAATTCGATACTTACAGCCCATTTCCAGTTCATGGAATGGACGATGCGATGGGTTTAAAGCCATCAAAATTGGGTTGGATTGTTTTCATTCATGGTTTGTTAGGTTTAACTGGTGCCTTAGCTATGATTACCTTTATGGCATACTTTGATTACCAAGTGAATATTTCGGGTAAACCTTATTTAAACTGGCCTGCATTTGTACCAGTAACTTTTGAACTTACTGTCTTATTATCTGCTTTTGGTGCTGTTTTTGGAATGTTTTTCTTAAATGGGCTACCTAGGCATAATCACCCTTTATTTAATAGTGAAAAATTTCTTCGTGCAACAGATGACAAATTTTTCTTGTGTATTGAATCAGAGGATACTTTATTTGCTGAAGAAAAAGCGCAAAAAATACTCACCGAATGTGGTGCTATACATATAGAAAAAATTTACGATAACGACTGATCTGTGTTGAACATGAACAAACCAAATACATCTATCTTCATCAAACTGTTTTTGGCTGCTATAATTTTTTCGGCCTGTCGTGGTACGCCTACTAAAAAGACACCGATACACCCAAATCAAAATATGGATTTTGGTGAGCAGTTTGAAGCGCAAGAAGCTAATCCATTTTTTAAAGATGGTAGAGGAATGAGAACACCAATTGCAGGAACTGTTGCTAGAGGCTTTTTAAATGCAGATTCTAGAGTACATGAAGGCATTGAGTCGAATGGGCAATTTGTAAAAGTTATTCCTGCTAAAATTGATAAAGCGTTTATTGAGAGAGGTCAAAATCAGTTTAACATATACTGTTCTCCTTGCCATGGAGGTCTAGGTGATGGTCGTGGAATGATAGTTTCTTACGGTTTAGTTCCACCACCAAACTATCATGATGACAGGCTTAGAACTATTGAAGATGGATATCTCTATGATGTGGCAACGAATGGTGTTAGAAGTATGCTAGGCTACAAATCTCAAATACCCAAAGACAGTGACAGATGGGCTATTGTAGCATATATTAGAGCTCTCCAAAAAAGTCAGTATGCAAGCGAAAAAGATTTACAAGGTTATGAGCTTACAGAAGAGGAAAGTTCTGCTCATCTTGTAAAAGAAGAATTAGCTAAAAAAGAAAAAGAAGCTGAGGCAAAAGCGCTAGCTACCATATCTGTTGAAGAATTAGTTTCAATGGGAAAAGAATTATTTACTTCTAAAACATGTTCAACATGTCATTCATTAGATGGTTCTAAAATAATCGGTCCAACATTTAAAAACTCTTTTGGTAGAAAAGTTGAATTTACAGATGGAACTTCTGGAATAGCTGATGAGGCTTATTTAACAGAGTCCATCAAAAATTCTAATGCAAAAATTGTAAAAGATTACATACCGGCTATGCCTAATTTTAATGATTTGCTTACAGAAGTTGAAGTTAAAGCTTTGGTCGAGTACATAAAAACGGTAAAATAACAGTTTATATAATAGGTATTATAAATGAAAGACAATCATTTACACGATTCACTTGAGTTTCCTAATGGAAAGAAACTTGTACAGGGGCTTTATTCAATTTCTATAGCTGCTATTCTTGCAAGTATCATTGGATATTTCGTTATTGATGAAAAAGCCCAATTCTTCTTCTCTTGGTTAACTGCATTTGCATATATCGCAAGTATAGGTTTAGGAGCATTGGCGTTTTTAATTATTCAACATGTTACTCGCTCTAAATGGAGTGTTGTAATTAGAAGAATTCCTGAGGCAATTTCAGCAAACTTATGGGTTCTTGCTATTTGTTTTATACCAGTAGCAATTGGGATGAGCTATTTATTCCACTGGACTAACGCAGAAGCTGTTGAGGCAGATAAACTACTACTAGCAAAAGAAGCCTATTTAAACATTCCTTTCTTTATAGCTAGAAATGTCATTTATTTCTTGTTGTGGGGCTTTGTAGGATTTCGTTTGTACAAAAAATCTGTCGATATGGATAATACTGGCGATTGGGGAATTCAAACTAGCTTAAGAAGATTAAGTGGTCCTATGATTCCTATTGTTGGATTTAGCATCGCCTTTGCTTCTTTTGATTGGCTTATGTCGCTTGACCCACATTGGTTTTCAACCATGTTTGGAGTTTACTTTTTTGCAATGAGTTTTCAAGTATTATTCCCTGTAATGATTTTGATTACTTTTTATTTGCACTCAAAAGGACTACTTACTCATACAATAGGACAATCACATATTGAAAGTATGGGAAAACTCTTCTTTGGATTTACAGTTTTCTATGCTTATATAGCATTCTGCCAATTTATGTTAATTTATTATGCAAATATTCCTGAAGAAACCTTATGGTTTGAACACAGAGTTGATGGTGGTTATATATATTTATTTATCATTTTATTATTAGGAAGATTTTTAGTGCCATTTGTTCTGTTACTCAGTAAGAATAATAAAACAAATAAAAGCATTCTATTATTTGTATCTATTTGGATACTAGTTATACATGCTATTGAATTATATTGGATTGTAATGCCAACTCATAACCATCATTTACATTTTAGCATTTTAGATATTACAACTTTAATTGGGTTAGCAACATTGTTCTTAGCATTATTCTTCCAAAGGTATAAATCGTCGTGTATGATTCCTAAAAATGATCCATTTTTAGCTGACTCATTAAATCAACACTAAAATCAACTTTTAATTATTACACTAATGTCAACAATAAAAAGTAATCCATTACAAGAACCTGATGCACAGTTTAAAGAAGCAGTTGGATTTGGTGCAGAACACGATCGAGTAAATGTAGCTAACTTGTTTAAATGGACTGTGATTACAACTCTATTCGTTTTAGGTTTAATTTTTACTAGTTTTGAGATTTATACCTATCAAACTTTTAAAATATCTGAATCTCAAGCCATTAATACGACTTACGAAGTTTTAACAGAATCAAAAAAAGCTGTTAATGACAGACTTTCATCTTATGGTATAGTTGATGAAACGAAAAAAGTGTATCACTTACCTATTGAAAAAGCTATGCAATTAACTATAGATGCCTACTCTAAATAAACGATTTTATTTATTTTTCGTTCTTTGTCTTATTGTACAATCAAATAATTCGAGCTATGCTCAATCAATGGCTAACAAACTTGTTCAAAATAATTTGAATGCAATTGGTTTTGATGAACGACTTGGCGAATATATTTTTTCAGATGATAACTTTGCTTTAAGTAGCGGTGATTCAATTAAAATTAAAAATATATTCCATAATAATAAACCAATTATACTAAATCCTGTTTATTACGAATGCCCCATGTTGTGTGGACTTGTTTTAAATGGACTTTTAAAAAGTGTATCTGCCATTGATTGGAATCCTGGAGAAGAATACAACATTATAACATTTAGTATAAATCCGAATGAAAAACATGATTTAGCTAAAAGTAATAAACTCGGTTATCTAGATTCACTTAATAGGAAAAGTGCCGAAAACGGATGGTATTTTTTAACTGGAAACGAAAATGCCATCAAAAAATTAACAGCTAGTTTTGGATTTAGATACTTTTTTGATGAACGTATAAATCAATTTAATCACCCTGCTGGTATAGTAGTTTTGAGTCCAGATGGTAAAATAACCAGATATCTATATGGCATTGAATATGAAAGTATTCAACTTAAAAAAGCTTTAAGTGAGGCTGTAGAAGGTAAAATTGGTACAACAGCCGACAAATTAATTCTTTATTGTTATTCATACAATCCGGATTTAAACTCTTATACACCGGTTGCACTTAACATAATGAAGTTGGGTGGAGTAATTATAATGCTAGGCCTAGGACTCTTTCTTGGAGTTTTATGGTTCAAAGAGAAATATTCATCTACAAAATCAAAATCATAATAACAACACATGGATAAATTAGGAAGCATCTTTTTGCCCCCTGCAAAATCTACAATAGCCGGTGAAGTTGACTCATTATTCAATTTCATTAATGGTACAAGTTTACTTATTCTCGTTGCAATAATGGCTGTCATTTTCTATTTGCTCATTAAATATAGACGCAAATCTGATGATGATGTAATTTCACTTAATGATCACAATACAGCATTAGAAATTGTTTGGTCTACGATTCCAGTGTTTCTTGTTGTTTATATTTTCTATAGAGGATTTACTGATTATATCAAAATAGGGTCTGCTCCAGATGATGCGTACGAAATTCAAGTTATTGGACAAAAATGGAATTGGACATTCAAATATGCTAATGGAAATACATCCCCAAATGTGTTACATGTTCCAGCAGGTCGTCCAGTAAAATTAGTAATGCAATCTAGAGATGTATTACATTCTTTTTACATCCCTGATTACAGGGTTAAACATGATGTGATTCCAGGTCGCTATACTAGCTTATGGTTTGAGGCTATAGAGCCTGGAGAATCTACAGTCTTCTGTACAGAATATTGTGGGACTAGTCACTCAAATATGATGGCAAGAGTAATTGTTCATACAGGTGAAGAATTTGACAAATGGCTTAAGGAAAGTGGTGGTAGACCATCCGATACGCCTCTAGCTGAATACGGCAAACAATTGTATTCAAAATCTGGTTGTCAAACTTGTCACTCAATTGATGGGACTAAACTTGTCGGTCCAAGTTACAAAGGTGCTTTTGGAGCAACGCATACTTTTGCAGATGGCACTTCCGCAGTAGTTGATGAAAACTACATAAAAAATTCTATCTTGAATCCTAATGCTCAAGTTGTTGCTGGTTATGCACCAGTAATGCCTACCTACCAAGGTATATTGAGTAATGACGATATTGATGCAATTATTGAATTTATTAAAGAGTTAAAAGAGTTAAAATAATTAAATGGATAACACTATAACTAGCCCTAAAAATGGACTTAAAATTAAACGATTTACAAGTCCAGATCATCCTAAAGTAAATTTTGCACAGGCAGAAAAAGGAATTAAAGCTTGGTTAACAACAATTGACCACAAAAAAATTGGATTAATGTACTTAGGTTCAATTGCATTCTTTTTTTTCATTGGTGGATTACTTGCATTAACGCTTCGATTAGAATTATGGACACCTGCTAAAACATTCTTAGATGCAGATGCATATAACCAAGTTTTTACACTTCATGGCGCTATCATGATTTTCTTGGTTCTTGTACCGTCTGTACCCGCAGCTTTGGGAAATTTTTTCTTACCCATTATGGTCGGAGCTAAAGATGTTGCTTTTCCAAGACTTAACTTATTAAGTTTTTATATCTACTTAGCTGGTGCATTTTTCTCATTATATAGTATAGTAACTGGAGCTGTAGATACTGGATGGACATTTTATACGCCATACAGTGCCCAATCAAGTACATCTGTAGTTTCTATGACATTTGGAGTCTTTGTACTTGGATTTAGCTCCATTCTTACAGGCCTAAATTTTATTGTAACTATACATAAATTAAGAGTTCCAGGTTTGACTTGGGGAAAACTACCGCTTTTTCTTTGGGCAATCTATGCAACATCTGTTATTCAGATTTTAGCCACACCAGTTCTTGCAATTACACTTTTATTATTAATAATGGAGAGAACTTTACAAATTGGAATTTTTGATCCTACATTAGGAGGTGATCCTGTTCTTTATCAACATTTCTTTTGGTTTTACTCCCACCCTGCTGTTTACATTATGATTTTGCCTGGTTTTGGTGTAATATCTGAAATTATTGGAATATTTTCAAAACGTAGAGTCTTTGGATACTGGTTTATTGCATTATCATCTATAGCAATTGCTCTAATGGGATTTCTTGTTTGGGGTCACCACATGTTTGTTTCTGGGCAGTCAACCTTATCATCAATAGTATTCTCTATGATTACATTTCTTGTTGGTATTCCAACAGGTATAAAAATTTTCAACTGGGTTGCAACTATGTATAAAGGATCAATAAGCTTACGCACACCAATGTGGTATGCTTTAATGTTCTTGTTTTTATTTACAATAGGTGGGTTTACAGGTATAATGTTAGGTACTTTATCTGTTGATGTGCATTTACATGATACATATTATGTTGTAGCTCACTTTCACTATGTTATGATGGGTGGTATGCTTGTTGCTTTTTTAGGCGGAATCCACTTATGGTGGCCAAAAATGACTGGTAGAATGTACAATGAGAAATTAGCCAACTTAGCTGCTTTCTTAATTTTTGTTGGTTTCAATATGACATTCTTTACACAATTTATTCTAGGCTCCAAAGGAATGCCTCGACGATATTACAACTATATTGATCAGTTTCAAAGCTTACACCAATTTTCAACAGTAGGATCTTGGGTTCTTGGAGTGGGTTTCTCCATCATTTTATATTACTTATTACATTCATTAGGTAAAAAAGGAGTTATTGCACCAAAGAACCCTTGGGGAGCACGTTCACTTGAATGGATTACTCAAACACCTCCTGTTATGGAAAACTTTGAATACACACCTGTTGTTATTCACGGTCCTTATGATTTTCATAAACCAATTGCTGAATTTGAATATGGTATTGAAGGAAGTGACTCACATGGTCATGAACATCATAAAGATCAACATGTAAACATACACTCTGTAAACGTTTAATCTAAAATATCTTATACGAATGGCTCACAGTTCAAATTCTACTCTAGCACATCATTTTGTTGACTCTGAACAACAGTTCGATGCTTCCAAAATGGGAATGTGGATTTTTCTGGTAACAGAAATTCTATTCTTTGGTGGTTTATTTGCCACTTATATAATTTACAGAGCATGGTATCCTGATTTATATATAATGGCCTCCTCGCAGTTGGATACAAGTATGGGAGCCATTAATACAGGAATACTAATTCTAAGTTCACTAACTATGGCTTTAAGTATTTGGGCAGCACAACATAATGACAGAAAAAAAACAACAATTTTTTTAGCTGTCACCATTATTTGTGCAATCTCCTTTATGATCATAAAATACTTTGAATACACTCACAAATTTCATTTAGGTATTTTCCCTGGTGCTAATTATACCTTTACAGGAATTGATCACGTGAAAGCCCCTCAATTTTTCTCAATTTATTTTATGATGACTGGTTTACATGGTATTCACGTAATCATCGGAATTGGACTTATAAGTTGGCTTATTTTTAAAAATCAAAAACAGGCTTTTAACAGTTCTTATTACACTCCAATTGAAATCATTGGATTGTACTGGCACGTAGTTGATATCATTTGGATATTTTTATTTCCATTATTGTATTTAATTGATTAATTAAGGAATAATATGAACGGACATCATCAATTATCTCTCAAAGTTTTATTAGGAACAGCTTTAGCACTTGGTGTTTTAACCATTTTAACTGTTTCTGTTGCAAAGATTCACATTCCATCGCCTTTTAACATTGTTGTTGCAATTGCAATTGCTGTTGTTAAAGCTTATTTAGTTGTGATGTACTTTATGAACCTAAAAAATGATAAAAAATTCAATTTATTATCATTTGGATTTTCTATTCTTTTTCTACTCATCCTAGTTGGTTTAACTATGTTAGATACCATGTTTAGAGTTGAAGTTATTCCAGGTTTCTAATTTAAAAACGAAAATAATACTATTTAAAAAGGCTGTCCGTTATTTGACGGCCTTTTTTATTTCACGCAAATTAAGCATTTATAAAACCATCCATTCTTTATGAAGCTGAAAACAGTGTGTTTAAATTGTTTTAGATTCTTCAGTTCTAGTTTTAACTATTTAAAGTAGTACACCAATTTATTTATATCAAATTCTATACTACATAAAGTCTAATTTCAACAACTATTTTTCCAATCCAACCATCTAACATTACGAGTAAAATGCGAGAAAGGAAACGTGAAAAATGGTAGGTCTATCTATTTTTTTTATACTGAAAGTAATTATGCCTCTAAGATGAATAAACTATTTAAAGTACTAACTAATATAAATTCAAACTAAACCCAGACTAAAACAGAGGTAAACTATCTCATCTAATTGAACTGGAAGTCTAATATTGAAGCTTGGGAAACCATATTGCAAGGTATTTTGGTCAATCAGGACAATCATTTCCCATGCTAATTTCACTCACAATTAGACCAATCAGATTTAATAAAATTCTTTCTAAAATTGTTGTTAACCCACCCATCTCAATGATATTTAATTTTTTTTGTCAATATTGCTTTGATGATTTACGTTTATTAATTAGTCAAAAATTCTGAATTTTAGTAAATTTGAAATAATAAAAATTAATTAGAGAATGAGTCAGCAAACAAATACAGTAGAATATAATTCTATAACGGAAACTGTCAGATTATACTTTGAACTGACCAAGCCTGGAATCACATTAATGGTTCTAATCAGCATGATGATTGGTTTTTTTATGGGTTCCTTAACCATTGGTTTTAACTGGATAGTGTTTTTACATGTTGCATTTGGGACTTTCTTAACAGCATCTGGAACTTCTGCTTATAATCAATATGTTGAACGGGATTTAGACAAGTTGATGAGAAGGACTAGCAAACGTCCTTTACCGACTCACAAAATTACTGCAATTAACGCTTTCTTGTTTTCTTCTGGATTAATTTTATTAGGTGTTGCTTATTTAACTTTAAATGTTAATTCTGTTGCAGCGTCAGTAAGTACATTAACTTCTATTTTGTATTTAGGATTTTACACTCCTCTGAAAAGAAAAACTTTCCTCAATGTTTTTATTGGGTCAATTCCAGGGGCTCTTCCACCTGTCGGTGGTTGGGTTGCAGCTACAGGCTCAATGAATGACATTGGAATGTGGTTATTGTTTGGCATAGTCTTTTTATGGCAAATTCCACACGTAATTGCAATAGCTTGGTTGTGCAACGAAGACTACACTAAAGCGAGTTTTGTAATGCTTCCCAAAAATGATAGAAATGGTTCGATATCATCCCTTACATCGCTTATTAGTGCTTCTCTACTTATTCCTATTTCTTTTGTAATTTATTTTTTATCTATTGCAGGCTTAACATTTCTAACAGCTTCTACTATTGCTGCATTATTTTTTACTTTGTATGCTTGGAAGCATTTATCTGAAAAACAACATTTATCGGCTAGAAAATTAATGTTTGCATCATTAATCTATTTACCTGTTGTTTGGATTTCATTATTTATTGATAGATTCATCTCACTTTTTTATTAACTTAATTAAAGAATCAGTTTTTTTAATAACTCATTTGGTCAATTTGAAAGAAATTATCGTTGAGTTTTTTAAAAAGAGACGAGCGTTCAGGGGAACCACTAAAACTTACTCAAATCAATACCACTTTGCCAATTGTTTATGATAATCTCATTTAAAATATGAACTTATACGAAAGTAGTTTTCAAAAAAAAGAGAGCGAATGATAAGGTTTTATATAGCTATATAAGGTAAATAATCGACATTTCAGAGTTGAATTAAATATAAATTACTTTTGCTCGATTGGACTTTCTGATTTTCCCCAAATTTCTTTATTTCTTTTCTTGTTGGCATAACCACTAATGCTAATACTTATTTCATACAAAAGAATAAGTGGCACAGCTACCATTACTTGAGAAATCGGATCAGGTGGAGTTAGAAATGCTCCTAAAATGAAAAATATCACAATCGCATGTCTGCGATAAGAACGCATAAATACAGGAGTTAACAATCCAATTCTGGATAGAAAATACGAAACCATAGGTAATTGAAATATGATTCCTGTTGATAAAACCCACATCGTTAACGATGAAAAATACTCATTAATATCAAAATCGTTTCGTACTAAATCAGAAATTTGAAAATGTGTGAAAAATTGTAGAGCAAAAGGCGTTAGAATAAAATACCCAAATGAAACTCCTACCAAAAATAAAAAACTAATAAAAAATACGACAAATTGGGTTTTATGCTTTTCTGTAGATTCTAATGCAGGTGTTACGAACTTCCAAATTTGATGAAAGAAAAGCGGTGCACCCATTATTATACCAACCATAAATAATGTACCCCAAAAGGTAAAAAATTGACCTGGCAACTTCCTACTTTGTAATGTAATATCTATAGCATCAATTCCTAGCCATTTATAAACGATAAAATCTTTACTTACAGGACCTAACAAGACGTTTTTTATAATAAAATCACTAAAAATAAATGCAATTATGACTCCTATAGCAATCCCAATTAAGCCTTTAAGAATTCTCATACGTAACTCCTCAAGATGATCTATAAAACTCATCTCAGCTTGAGGATCTTGTTTTGGGGCTTTTGCAACAGGTGGTTCTGAGCCCATTATTGCTCTTTTCATTTTATTAAATTGAATTCAGTTTTCTAAAAAAAACGTTCAGTTTGAACTATTATGTATCAATACTGAACGTTTTAATCTTTTTCCAGATTTATAATGGTGCTTTAAACAGTTACGAAATTATACAATGGATATTTAGTACATATCTCGTTTACTTCACTTCCCACTTTATAAAGAATATCTTCATTAGTTGGATTAGATAACGTTAGATCTATCAATTCTGCAATTCGTCTAAATTCCACTTCTTTTAAACCACGTGTTGTCATTGCTGGTGATCCAATTCGAATTCCAGAAGTTACAAATGGCGATTCAGTATCGAATGGAACCATATTTTTATTTACTGTAATTTGAGCTTTTTCCAAAACTTCTTCAGCGAACTTACCATTTAAACCTTTTGAGTGTAAATCAACTAAAATTAAATGATTTACCGTTCCATCTGAAACTAATTTATAGCCTAATTCTTTTAATCGAGTAGCCATAGCTTGCATATTTTTTAAAACCTGAATCTGATAATCTTTGAAACTTGGATGAAGAGCTTCACCAAAAGCTACGGCTTTTGCGGCAATTACATGCATTAATGGCCCGCCAATTGAACCTGGGAAAACAGCAGAGTCTAATAACTCACTCCAGTTTTTTAATCTGCCTGATTTAGGTGCAACTTTTCCTAAGGTATTTTCAGTATCTCTTCCAACTAAAACCATTCCACCTCTTGGACCTCTTAAGGTTTTATGTGTTGTAGTTGTAACTACATGGCAATGAGGCATTGGATCGTTTAATAATTTTGTTGCAATAAGACCTGCTGTATGCGCCATATCCATCCATAAAAATGCTCCAACTTCATCAGCAATTGATCGGAAAGCTGCATAATCGAAATCACCTGTATAAGCTGAGGCGCCAATTGATATCATTTTTGGGCGAATTTTTAATGCTTTATCGCGGATTTCGTCCATATTTAGACGTCCAGTTTCTTTGTCGACGCCGTAAAATTCAGCATTATATAAAATACCAGAAAAATTGACGGGGGAACCATGAGTCAAGTGGCCACCGTGTGCTAAGTTAAATCCTAAAAAAGTATCTCCAGGTTTCATAAATGTGAGATAGACAGCCATATTTGCAGTTGCACCAGAGTGTGGTTGAACGTTAACCCAATCAGCGCCAAACAGCATTTTTGCTCTTTCTCGTGCCACATCTTCAACTAAATCGACATATTCACAACCTCCATAATATCTTTTGCCAGGTAGCCCCTCAGCATATTTGTTGGTTAATGCTGTTCCCATTGCAGAAATAACTGCTTTTGATGCAAAGTTTTCGGAGGCAATTAGTTCAATATTGAAATTCTGACGATCGGTTTCTTTTTCAATTAAACTATAGATTTCAGGGTCTTGAATATTTAAAGGCTTCATGAGGCTGGTTTTATTGGTAAAAATCGACGGGTTATTATTTGTGCTAAATTTACAAGATTAAAGACACTTTATTGAATGATTTAGCTAATATTTTGAACTTTGTAACTTGTTTAAAACTTCATTTTGAATAAACTACATAATGCGCACGCCTAAAAATAGTTTTAAACAAAATAATCGGTGATAGTAATCTTTTTGAAAACGATGAAAACGACAAAATCGACTTACCGTAATGCACTCAATATTAATTGATGACTTTATTAAAATGCTTTTTTCAGTTCATTAAAATTATAAACACAAGTTTGAGCGAAAACTAAACTATAGTTTTCAACAATATCTTTGACGTTTACACACTTTAAAAAAAATATACATCTTGAAAAGCGACTTTTGGAGTGATTCCAAGTTTAATTTCTAGTTATAAACTCAAATTCGGACTTCATTTATTAAATGAGGGTAATGTTTTTCGCAAAAAACAATCATCCAGTACCTTTTTACGATTCGAAAAACCCCGAAGTGCTTTCTGTGTCCAATATCTTTTTACGCTACAATCACTTTTTTTGAATAGATTGGTTTTTTGGATGAGATGCTGGTTCGAAGCCCAGCATGACCAAATAACATCTATGAACTATGTTCAATACGTTGCGAATAAGCTCTTGTTTTTATTAATTTTGCTACATAAAACCGTTAACAAAATCATTCTCTTTACTAAATGTCAAAGTTCGAATTTGAGTAATTAATGATAGAAAATCTATTTTCCTGTTAATTCGTGAATTTTTTCCACTCGTTTTTGATGTCTTCCACCTTCAAACTCAGTTGAAAGAAATGTTTTAACAATGCGTTCAAGTTCACTTTCTGCCAATGTTCTTCCAGGTAAACACATAATATTAGCGTCATTATGTTGTCTAGTAAGAGAGGCTACTTCTTCGTTGTAAACCAAAGCAGCTCTAACATGATCCACTTTGTTTGCTGTAATACAAACACCTTGCCCACTTCCACAAACAAGAATACCTTTTGCAAACAATCCAGTGCCAACACTATGTGCTACTTTATATGCAAAATCAGGATAATCAACTGAATCTGTACTAAATGTTCCCATATCTACAGGTTCAAAACCTGAGGATATCAAAATTTCTTTTACTTTTTCTTTTGCAGGAAAACCAGCATGATCGCTACCAACAGGAATTTTAAGCATTTCAAATAATTAATTTCGGATTTACTTTAAAAATACATCTTTTGTGTTATATTCTTTGCGTTTTTTAACCTTTATTTTTCAGCAAAAAGTTTTATGATTAAATCTCTTTTCATTTTTTGCTCATTGTTTTTGGGTCTGCATACTATAGTATCGGCTCAAGATTTTCTTTTTGAGTGGAGTAAAGGAACTGAAAATCCTGATTTCGTTTCCATTAGTCCCTCAGGTAAATATCTTGTAACTGCAAAAAAAGGAATTGGGTTCAAAATTACGGATAATGACAAACCTGATTTTGTACGTTATCTAGCACATCCACAAATTCCAAAAAGAATTCAATTCAATAGGGATGAAACCATACTCATTTTAAATGCACCTAATGCCCTTTTTGAAGATTCAAGAATCGGTTTTCCCGTTATGTTTCATATCGTCAAAAACGAAAAGAAAACACTTCCTTTCAATGCTGTCTTAACTCCAACACCTTATGCCGATTCAATTTTAGTTCACAAAGATAAAAATGAATTTTCCATTATTGACTTTGAGACTTTTTCTATTGGTTCCTCCTATACCTTACAACAAGAGATTGATGAAGTTGAAGTTTCTGGAAATGGTTCTAAATGGGCTCTAAGACTAAAAAATTCTATTCTTTATGGAGATTTCTTCTCTCTAAATACATTAAAGTCAATAACGATGGAAGATGACTTAATCAATATTATCTCATTTTCATTTTTAGGTGACTATTTATCTTTTTCAGGATTTTCAAAAACTATTTTAATTGAATTAGCGAGTGGAGATGCTTTTTCTAAGCAAACTCCAATGCCAATCGGGCTACAACAATTTGACGATGCTCATACTAATTTCATCTATTTAAATGATGGTCAAACTTTAATTTCAAAATTGTACTCTTGGAACGAAAATTCTTACGTACAAGAAATACCCCTTGGTATTAATAATCACGTCTCCACAAAATCTAGAAAACTTAACGTTTTTATAGATACCGCTAAACAAGCAAAATGGACAAACGATTCATTTGATGCGGGCTTTAATCTAATTCCGTTCGCAACAATTTGCACATCATTCAATATTGCTCACAATACGCTAACAACTGAAACAGCTACATCGTACACTATATTCAATTCAACCTTAAACGAACCATCAATTGTTAATAAACAAGAATATGCTATATACAAATCGGTCATTTCGCCAGACAATTTTGTCCATTTTTTTATTAAACCAAACAACTCAGACAGTCTTTTCGGCTTAACATATTCACCTAAAAATGGACTTAAAGATCAATACTATATATATAAAGTGAGTGACCCAAATAGTTGGGACAAGTCCGAATCTTTCAACTTTTTTCTTGAGTCTTCCTTATCTGCAGCAGTCTGGGTATCTCAAACTAAAAACGAACAAAATATATTTACATCTTTAGCAAAAAAATTTGATATAAAACCCTCAATCATTCGTGCATCTACGAGTGGATCAGCATTTGCAGTATTAGATTCACAGTTGACCACGTTGAGCATTGTTCAATCAAAAACATCAGAAAGTAAAACCTTTTCTATCAATTTGAGTGACTTAGTTGGGATTCAATTTGCCTTTAATGATTCATTACTATTGCTTGATTTTAATCAGGAAGCTACTTTTTTTCTTGAATACGCAACTGGTAAAACATTTTCACTTGGAAATAAATATTCACAAATTCAATCGTTTACTTCATATTCAAATGAAAAAAACTTGTTTTTAACTGGTGACGGAGAACTTTATTTATTTTTTTTAGATAAAAACAACGAAATGTCAATTTCTGATCCTTTATTGCGAAACCCAAGTCTAGTTACTATTAAAATGACAAATAAGTATGTTTTTATGCAACAGGTGAATGGTCAGATTGATATTGCTGAGCTTTCAAATCCAGCCAAAATCTTAGGAACTCTATTTACTACTAGATCAGAGTATTTGTTTATAAAACCCAATGGTGAATATGAAGGAAATAAAGATTTATTGAATTCTGTTTATATAACCGATTCTCAAGGAAAACGAATCAATAAAGTCAACTACCGTTTTAAATCAGGCTTAATGTCACCTTTTTTAAAGTAAACTCAATAACCACTCCACCAATCTTGAAGTTCAGGTAAAGAACTTCCCAATATAATTTGCTCACCAATTTTTGGAATTACGAGTTTAATACCCTGTTTTTCAGCTTCTTCAATTACTTTCACAGCAGGATCGTTCCAAGCATGAAGCGACAAACTAAACTGCGCCCAATGTATCGGCTGCATCACTTTAGCTTTTAAATCAATTGAAGCTTTTACTGTCTCTGATGGTAACATGTGAATTTCTTGCCAACGTGGATCATATTGCCCACATTCCATCATGGCAAAATCAAATGGGCCGTATTGTTCACCAATTTCTTTAAAATGTGGTCCATAACCCGAATCTCCACTAAGATAAATAGACTCTTTTTGTGTCTTGAAAACCCAAGATGACCACAATGTTGAAAATCGATCGATAATTCCTCTTCCTGAAAAATGACGTGCAGGAGTACAAATAATAGCAATATCTCCTATTGAAGTTTCTTCGCCCCAAACTAACTCCTGAATTTTATTCTTGTTGATATTCCATTTTTCTAAATGAGCGCCAATTCCCAAAGGAACAATAAACTGCTTTGTTTTCGGAGCTAGTTTTAAAACTGATTTGTAATCTAAATGATCGTAATGATCATGTGAAAAAACAATAGCATCTATTTCAGGTAAATCATTGATTTCAAATACTTTTTCTGTGGGAAAGCGATTGGTTCCCAACATGGGATGTGGTGCAGGACTTGGTCCAAACATCGGATCTAGTAAAATATTTTTCCCATTCATTTGAATTAAAAATGCTGAGTGGCCTAACCAAGAGATTACTGTTTGCGAATCAGTTTGAGCAAAATCTTCCTTATGTAATCGCATTGCAGGAATTTCTTTTAGTGGGAATCGATTTTGAGCTGTTAAAAAGTCTCTCAAAATAGTATAGATACTAGAGATATTCATATTCATTGGTGTCGGAATCTGATTTTGGAACTTACCGTCTTTGTATAAACCAGTTTCATTATAAATAACCGTTCTATTTTCAAGATGAATTCCACCAAATTCAGGACTTACATTAATGAAAATGGTAGCAGCAATTAGTATTACTAGAATAAATGCAAGAAGATATATCATGATTTTCATTAAAATTATTTTTGTATTAGGCATAAGCTACATAACGTTATTTCTTATATTCTTGTATAAGAACATTTCTCTTTCTTAACTAATAAATTCTTTATGACTTTAGGTAAACCAATTTTTGAGTATTCTAAGCTCATTGTAAAACCTGCTTATTATCTCTATGCGATGGCATTATTTACAATTGGTCTAGCTTTGCAACTAATTTACGGTAGCTATTTAATTTCAACATCAATATTTATTATTTTCGAAATTCTACACATTGCATTTCTTTATTACAATGAAACGAAGTTTAAAGAAACTGGAAAAACCAGAACACTAAGACTTTTTGAAAATAAACTCGAAGTTGATTTGTTCTTTTTTAATAAGCACAAAAACTATTCATTTTCATTCTCTGATTTATCTCACATTTTGCTTAAAAAACCTTCGTTGGTTTTAAAAACTCCAAAACAAGAAGCAATTGAGATTTTAATTACTGGCTTTAATTATAGTGATAAAAAACAAGTTCTTGCATTAATAGAACAATTCGAAACCTCACAGGAATTACAAACAAGTTAATATACTCATACATGACAAATTCAATCAAAATTAAAAATCGAATTACGAGCTTCCGTTTATTTCTTATTTATTTATCTCTCTCCGTTATTGCTACACTTTTTAATATTGCAGTACTCATAAAATTGTTTAATACTCCCAATTATAACTTTTTTGAAAACTATTATAGTTTTAATATTTTGCTTTATTTGGTTGTCCTACCAGTTTTAACAGTTAGAACCTATAAAGAAGCGAAACTATCCCAATTAAAGACGGTTGAGATTTCAGATGAAACAATAAAATTGGATATTTATGAGAACAAAAAGCTAAGTACTTATATTGTTCAAGCTCATGAATGTAGTCGTTTTGAACTCAGCTTATCTAGTTTAATTATAAATTGGAATTCAAAAGAATATATTTTAACAAATCGTTCCTTTTCTTACAGTGAACGCCAATTTTTGCACAAATTGGAAGAGCAAGTTAAAGCATATTTAGAAAAAGAAGCGAATCAGCCATACCAAATTTCGACACTCGCTGTTTGAATAATTTTGGAATCGAATGTTGCTAAAGGAACTGATAATAATTTAGCAGTTGTCACAATAAGTCGATCTGCCGGATCACTATGAAAAGATAAGGGTAATGCTCTCTGAGCAAGTACAAGTTTTGTATCAACGCCGATTACATTCATAAATTCAGAAGAACTTGCTTTTGATATCCATTCATCAAACGGAATGTTCAAGCTTATTTTGGATTTTCGTTCTAACATTTCAGCTTCCCAAATGCTCACCCAAGATAAAGCTAATTGTTTATGTTGAGCTAATTCATCAAGCTTAGTTCTCTGTTTTGTAGAAAGTTGACCTGTTCCTAATAACCACCAAATCCAAACATGAGTATCGAGTAAAATCATTTAACTGAAGGTTCGTTTACACTTAAATAGGAAATAGAATCATCAATCTTATACTCCTCAAATCCACTAGTATTTTCTAGATTTTCTTGAACAGTTCCCGAATTTAACAGACTTTTCCAAGGCAAATCTTGAGATTTTATTGATTCTTTTGTTGTTAATTCATTTTCTAAAGCTTTGATAAAGAACTCTTTTAGGCTTGTACCATTTTGAATCGCAGTCAATTTTGCTTGTTTAAATAGTTCGTCTGGAATTTCAATTGTTGTTTTCATTACTTTACCCATATTTATGGTTTTATGGTTTTCAAAAACTACGATGTTAGCTTGAAAAATCAAAATCATTTTTGTAAATATTAACTCAACAATCGTCCTTCATTTTTTAAATAATTTATTTGAATCAACCTTCTAAGATTATTCTTCATCAGAATTGGTCAAACCTCAGCATAATAGTATCGATTTGAGATTAAAATTCGCTTCACTAACCCAAAGTAAATCAATACTTCAAATATTTTGTTGAATATGATTTAGTCAGACAGCTGAGTATTAAATTGATTTCGACATCATAAACTTAATAAAATCAATTTTATTTGAACTTTTAAATTGAAAATTTAAAATCTATGTATTTAAGAAAAACACAAAAACTATTTATTGAGCGTACTCCGAAAAGTAGTTTTTAGTAAATATTCGTCGAATTCGTAGTATTTGGAAAGGTATAAACCGAAAGAATTGACTTTTTGGAGTGGACTCATTTATTGAATTAATTAGAGCTGCTTAATTTTGGAAATTGTTCACCTATTAATCGTGAAATCATTCATTTTGGTTTAGAAAAGCGCTAAGCAAACTAATCCATTATTGTCTATTGCTTAATCTCTCCCTATTTTGCAAAACTAATTATCAATTAAACGGAGAAGCTTAATGCTTAAAAAACTCGCTGTAATGAGTGCTTTAACTTTAACATCACTTAGCGCTATGGCACAATCAAATCAATTTGAAAAAGTTCGGGAAATGGGTGGTATTGAAGAATACAAACTCACCAAAAACGGACTTACTGTTTTATTAAAAGAAGATCATTCTGCACCTGTTGCAACAGTAATGATTACCTATTTAGTAGGTTCAAGAAATGAAGTTACTGGAACAACAGGTTCTACTCACCTTCTAGAACATTTGATGTTTAAAGGGACTACTAATTTCAATAAAGCAAAAGGAAATGATGTAACGGATGTGTTACAAAACCTTGGCGCCCAAATGAATGCGACTACTTGGTTAGATAGAACCAATTATTACGAAAATCTTCCATCAGAACACATGGAATTAGCGATTCAGATTGAAGCAGATCGCATGAAAAATCTACTTTTGCTTGATGAAGATCGTCAGCCAGAAATGACTGTAGTGCGTAATGAGTTTGAGCGAGGTGAAAATTCTCCTTATTCTGCTTTGAATAAAGCAATGACTCAGGCTGCAATTGTTGCACACCCTTATCACCACAGTACAATTGGCTGGCGTTCTGATATTGAAAACGTAACTATTGAAAAATTACGCGAATTCTATGAAACCTATTATTGGCCAGATAATGCAACGTTAACGCTTATCGGTGATTTCAAAAAAGCAGATGCTTTTGAATATATTGAAAAACACTTTGGTGGAATTACAAAATCTCCAAATCCTATTCCTCAAGTATATACTGAAGAACCAGATCAAGAAGGTGAACGTCGTGTTATTGTGCGTCGTTCAGGTCAATTAGGAGTTGTTGGTATGGCTTTCCGCGCCCCAGAAGGCAAACATGACGATGCTTATGCTTTAAATATTTTGAGTGATATTTTATCAAGCGGGAAATCATCTCGTTTGTATAAAAAATTGGTAGATAATGGTTTAACCACAAGTGCGAGTGCTTCATATTATTTAATGCGTGATCCTTATTTATTCAGTTTATATGGTTTTTTAACACCTGGAACTAAACATGAAGATGTAGAAGCAAAATTCTGGGAAGAACTTGAAAACGTAAAAGAAAATGGTGTAACTGAAGAAGAAGTTCAGCGTGCTATTACACAAAACCTTGCATCTGAAACATTCAGACGAGACGGTGCTTTTTCTATTGCATCATCTATTAATGAATGGATTGCTATGGGTGATTGGACATACTATGTAACATTTGCAGAAAACTTGAAAAAAGTTACTCCTGAAGATGTTAAACGAGTTGCTGAAAAATATTTGAATGAAGATCAATTAACAATCGGTTATTTCATTCCAAAACAAGCAAAAGGTGGACAAAAATCTTCCATGAAACCAGGATTAATGGATGAAGAAAACGCTATGGAGGAAAAACCAGGTTTGTCTTATTACAGAAATCCAGAACTGTTCGAATTTGAAGGAACAGATTCTGAAAATCTTGGAGCTGCTGCTGCAAAAACTTCAATTTCAAAATCCATCAAAATGAAAAAAATCAATGGAATTGAAGTTTACATGAAAGAAATGGCTGTTGAAAATGTAGTAACAATTCGTGGATCTTTCCCTGCTGGTGATGCTTTTTCTCCAAAAACGAATGGAATGATTGCAGATATGACAGCAGGAATGTTAGATAAAGGCACAACGAAACAAGACAAATTTGCCATTGCGCAAAAACTTGAAAGTTTAGGAGCTTATCTAAATTTCTCAACTGATAACATGTTAGTTAACTTTTCAGGAAGAATGTTGAAAAAAGACGTTCCTACAGTAATGGGAATTTTGGCAGAACAATTAAGAATGCCTGCTTTTTCTGAAGAAGAACTAGAAAAGTATAAAAAACAGCAAATTGGCGGTCTTCAAAGAACTTTAGAAAATACAAATGCAATGGCATCTATTGCCTATTCTCAAGCTGTTTATCCAAAAGACCATCCGAATTATGTTAAATCAGTAGAAGAAAGCATTGAAGAAGTTAAAGCAGTAACTGTTGCAGACTTGAAAGCATTTCATTCTAAACATTACGGTCCCAAAAACATGATTTTAGTAGTTACTGGAGATGTTGATCAAAAAGAAATTGCAAATTCACTAGCAGTTTTTAAAGGCTGGAAAGGTGGAGTTAGTTTGCCAAAAATTTCCAAAGCAGATGCTGTTAAGAAAAGTGAAAATGTAGTTTTTGAAATGGAAGACAAAACCTCAGTTACTTTATTACTTGGTGCAACTACAGGATTATCTTACAATGATAAAGATCGCGTTGCATTATATGTAGGTAACTACATTTTAGGTGGAAACTTCGCAGCTCGCTTAATGTCAATCGTTCGTGATAAAGAAGGCCTAACCTATGGAATTTACAGTAGTTTAAGTGGAGACTCATTTGTTGATGGTTCTTGGACAATTAGCGGAACCTTCTCTCCTGCTTTATTAGACAAGGGATATGCAAGCACTATGCGTGAGTTAAAGCGTTTCTATGACGAAGGAATCAGTGAAGAAGAATTGAACAACAAAAAAAGTACCATTACAGGTCAATTCAAGATTTCATTATCAACAACAGGTGGAATGGCAAATAACATTCATACCATGATTAGTCGCGGTCGTAAATTATCTTACTTGGATGATTATACCGAAATGATTAATAAATTATCAGCAAAAGAAGTAAATGCTGCGATAAAGCAATACATGAATCCTGATCATATTATTGTTGTTAAAGCGGGTACTTTGCCTAAAGAGTAAAATTATTCTCAAATTTAATCTTTGAAAGATTGATAGTGTCCCTGATTTGAATTGGGGGCACTATTTTTTTGATATTGATTGATATAAATTTACCAACTGAATGACATAAGTCTATAATTTCAGAGTTCTATTACCTACTTTAAAATCATAATTAACAATAGCTTGGTTTCGGAATAAAAAATTTAAATTAAAATAGGTAAAAATAAACTTCGTCATTCCAGACTTGACCCAATACGGAGAACCACTAAGTAAAATCTCAGCCTGATTTTGGGATTAAATTCGAGATTCCACTACGAAGTCAAATGAGGTTACATCGTTTATTCTGGATTTTAATTAAATTTATTGTAATAAACCATATCACGAACTCAGGTAAAAATAGCTTGGTTAGCTATTTAACCTTTATTACTAGTCTGAATTATATTAAATCTATATCATTCAATTTCAATACATATTAACTATACTGTTAAATTTGCTGTATAATCAGCCCTAATTGGTAATCATTTCTTTAAAATATTGAATTTACACAAAAAACATATTGCATTTACCCAACGACATCTTGATTCACATAATGGTGGTGAAGAACGAAGTTTATATAGTATTATCAAACACTTATCAAAAGAAAATAAGTTTACTATTAGCCTTTTTTATAAAAAACTAGGCGATTATAATCAGACACTTCCAAAATCAATATCTCAATTTAACATTCTTGAAGAAGAGTTATTGATTACTAATTTCCTTGCTTTTTTTTGGAGTATACTGAAAACTATTTGGGCAATAAAAAAACATAAAATTGATCATATTCATGTAAATCACTACAAAGATGTTACTTGGGTCGCTTGTTTAAAAAAGATTACTGGAATTGAACTCACTTTACATCTTCGATTAAATGCTCCAGAATATCTTTCAAGACAATATGCATGGGGTTTAAATCAGGTTGATAAATTTGTAGCAAATAGTGAATTTGTAAAAAAAGACTGGGTAAAAACCATTGATGAAAATAAAATCACTGTTATTTATAATGGCATTGAAATTATAAATGAAGAAATTGAGTCAATCAATGAACCCGTTGATTTACTATTTATTGGCAGACTAGTTTATGAAAAAGGCTTGCATTTAGCTATAGAGGCTTTATCAGAACTACCAACTAGTAGAACATTAACTGTAATAGGAGACTTTCGACATAGTTCAGAACGAGGTGAAAACGAATACGAGCTAGAAATCTATAACTTAATTACTAAGCTTAAACTTGAAAATCGAATTATTTTTAAAGGTCATCAAAAATATCCAATTTCATTCATAAAAAATGCAACTGCTGTTTTAGTCCCCTCATATCATGACTCTTTTGGTAGAACTTACATGGAATCTTGGTCTTTGGGAGTTCCTGCAATTGCTAGCAACTGCGGTGGACTTATTGAATTATGTGAACTTAAGCCCGAATTGAAAAACTATGTATTCAAGGAAGGAGATTTCTCTGATCTCGCAAATGTGATACATTTAATACCCCAAAAAAACGGAAAAATTACCTTATTTTCGATGAAAGAATTAATTGAGAAGTTAAGTGAATTTTTAGATTGATAATAATTTTTCTTTTATTGAGTGTACTCCGAAAAGTAGTTTTTAGTAAACTATTCGTCGAAATCGTAGAATTTGGAAGAGTGAAAACCGAAAGAATCGAATTTTGGGAGTGGACTCTTTATTTAAAACTTAAGTTTATGATTTCAAGCAAATTAAATTATTCCACTAATTCCACTTTCAATAACCATATAAATGTAATAAACTTGCATTATTCATCGAACAATTAAAAAGTAACAAATTGGCATTCGAAAAATTATCCATTGTAATCCCTGCATATAACGAAGAAGATGCTATTGAGTCCATCATAACCAGATGTTTGAATGCCTCTACCGAGATTATTTCAAAAACACCAGTAAACGATGTAGAAATTATAGTTGTTTCAGATGGATCTGTTGATAAAACTGTTGATCGAGCTAAAGCTTTTGAGCCTTCAATAAAATTAATAGCTTATGTTCCAAATCGAGGTTATGGAGCAGCCTTGAAAACAGGATTTCATGAAGCAAAAGGTGATTTAGTTTCTTTCTTAGATGCTGATGGCACTTGTGACCCACTTTATTTCATAGATATGGTAAATAAGATGGAAACCGATAATGCAGATATCGTTATCGGCTCCAGAATGGGTAAAAATTCTAAAATGCCTAGAATTCGTAGATTTGGTAATACTGTTTTTGTAAACCTAATTAAATTTTTATCAAAGCAAGAACTTACAGACTCTGCAAGTGGAATGCGAGTAATTAAAAAAAATCGACTTAATGAGATTTATCCCCTACCAGATGGTTTACACTTTACTCCTGCTATGAGCGTTAAAGCTCTTTTTGATTCCAATTTAAAAATTTCAGAAGTGGATATGACTTATAAAGAACGAGTTGGAGAATCCAAATTAAGTGTTTTCAAAGATGGCTTTCGTTTTTTGAGAGTAATTTTAGAAGCCGCCTTAGGTTATAATCCTTTCAGATTATTAACAAGTATGTCAGTATTCTTTTTCTTGTTTTCAGCTTCTTTTGCTTCTCTTTTAATTAAGACAGTTATCACAGGTGAAGAGTTTGAAGAATGGATGATCTATCGATTTATTGCAGTATTAGTCACGTTTACGAGCGGAATTTTAATGTTAATTATTGGTAGAATCACACAAACACTCATGGATCTTGCCAATAACACAACACCTAGAACATCTTTTTTAAGAAATATCACTCAAAACCTATTCCTTCGATTTGGCTGGTTAACCGGAATTTGTAGCCTTATTGTTGGAATCATAATTTTATGGCCTGGATTATATGAATACTTAACTCATGGAACAGTATCCATGCATTGGGCACTTACCATGTTAGGTTCATTTGTACTTTTATTTGCACTTCTATCTTGGACAACTGGGATACTAAATGTCGGCTTAAATTATATTAAATATAGATTAGGAAGATAAATGAGTACTAATGACTCATTTTATTACGAAGGACGTGATCTTGAAGCAATGAGTTTTGCTCCAAATTATCATGAATGGATATTAGACTATTATGCTCCTTATGTTGGTGATCATTTAACAGAAATTGGGGCTGGTACAGGTACATTTTCAGAAATTGTTCTAAACAGGTTCGAGAAACCATTAACTATGGTTGAACCATCAGAATCAATGTTAAACCAGCTCAAAGCTCGTTTAAGTTCACATCTGTTGTTTTCTGATTCATCAGTTATTCAAGGTTTCACAACAGCTTTAAAAGACTTCCCAAAAACTGACACTTTTTTCTATGTTAATGTAATGGAACATATTGAAAATGATGTTGATGAATTAAAATGGATGTATAATAACTTAGAAAATGGCGGTCATGTTTGTCTATTTTCTCCTGCAATGCCCTTTTTATTTGGAAGTCATGATGAGAGAGTTGGACATTTTCGCAGATATACCAAAAAAGAACTTATTTCTAAAACAGAAAATGCTGGTTTTAAAGTACAAAAAGCGATTTATTTCGACTTACTAGGAGTTCCTTTATGGTGGATTAATTTCGTTTTACTAAAGTCAGCAATGAAGCCTGGAGCAGTTCATCTTTATGACACTTTGATTGTACCTATTTTGCGCAAATTGGAACCTAATGCACTATTACCATTTGGAAAAAATGTTCTGGTTATTGGAAAAAAATAATGAACGAAACAAAGCCTTAGACTTTTGGAGAGCTATTGCAATAATTCTTGTCCTTTTTAGACATGCTCCAATTAGCAATGATGCTAACTTCATTTTTTTAATACTTCAAAAAGGCGGTTGGGTTGGAGTTGATATATTTTTTGTTTTAAGTGGTTTTTTAGTTTCAGGTTTACTTTTCAAAGAATTTAAATTAAAAAAACACATTGATATTAAAAGATTCTTAATAAGACGTGCATTCAAAATATATCCTTCATTTTATCTATTTAGCTTACTTTATTTAATTTATAGTGCTTTTTTTAAACAACTATATTTTAACTATAATCAAATAACTCAACTTTCGGACTTCGTTTCTATAAAAAAGGCAGTGGTTTTCGCAAAGAAACGGTCATCCCGTGCCCTGACACGATTCGAAGAACCACGAAGTGCTATCTCTGTCCAATATCTTTTTACGCAACAATCACTTTTTCTTTGCATAGATTGGTTCTTAGGCTGAGATGCTGGGT
>Ga0210034_1000354_pt1 | contig 52307 bp, 43 predicted proteins | sample CryGeymeta201505_FD_185466 | JGI IMG/M metagenome (GOLD analysis project Ga0210034, IMG submission 185466) | Groundwater microbial communities from Crystal Geyser aquifers in Utah, USA - Crystal Geyser metaG 2015-05 (SPAdes) (version 2) | ecosystem: Environmental > Aquatic > Deep subsurface >... | reverse complement strand
GTCTTTTCTACGCTATCTTCATCATTACTTCGCTCGTGAAAATTACTCTGGCATATCGAAAAAATACATAAGAAAAAATGACGGGAATGATTATTCCGAGTATGATAACAGAGAAGGGGATGGTGAAGTCAATTATCGATGGACGAATATATGAAGAAGAAAAATGATCGAAGTATTTTTATGAAAATCTTATTTCTTAATTATGAATATCCACCGCTCGGAGGTGGAGCAGGAAATGCCACTGCGTATTTATTGAAAGAGTACGCCCACATTCCTGATCTGGAAGTGCATCTCGTGACGTCATCGGTCGATGAAGCAATTCATCATACGACGGTAGACGAGCGTATTTTCGTTCATACTATCCCAATCGGGAAAAATGGGAAAAATATTCATCACCAATCAGAGAAAGATCTCCTCACGTATGCATGGAAAGGATACTCTTTTGCTGATGATCTGCTGAAGAAGGAAATGTTTGATGTCATACATGCCTTCTTCACGGTGCCGTGTGGGTTTATGGCAATGAGGCTGTCTAAAAAATATCACATACCGTATATCGTATCGCTCCGTGGTGCTGATGTCCCTGGATATAGTGAGCGATTTACTCTTCTCTATAATTTCCTCCGTCCACTGACGAGGAAAATATGGAGAGAATCAAGGAATGTCGTATCGAACAGCTCTGGACTGCGTACACTGGCTCTCGAAACAAACAAGGCTCAAGTCATATCGATTATCCAGAATGGCATCAATATCGATGAGTTTAAACCAAATCCTGCAAGAGAAGTCGATGAATACGTGAGAATACTCTGCGTTTCGAGACTCACGCCACGTAAGGGCATCAATTATTTAGTGGAAGCAATGGAGATTCTTTTGGAAAAAAATGCCGAGAGAAAAATAGAACTCTGGATTGTAGGTGAAGGGGATGCGACAGTGTCACTCAAACAATTGGCTATCGATTTGGGTATTGAAAAACAAGTAAAATTCTTCGGTCTCGTCAAACATAGTGACCTCGCCCGTTATTATGAAATGGCTGATATTTTCTGTTTACCATCACTCAACGAAGGAATGAGCAATACGATGCTCGAAGCACTCGCCTCGGGAATGCCGATCGTCGCGACAGTGACAGGAGGAACGGAGGAATTGGTGGGGGATGGTGAAAATGGATTTTATGTGAAACAAAAATCGCCAGAAGATCTCGCAGAAAAATTGGAAAAACTGATAGAAGATGCCGATATGCGGAAACGATTTGGCGAAGCGAGTAGAGCTCGCGCTGAGAAAATGAGTTGGGGAAACGTCGCTAAGGCATATTTCGATTTGTATCAAAATACAAAAGAAAAATAATGAAAAAAAGACTTTTATTTTTGCTGAAAATTGTCGTAACGGCTGGGCTCATATTGTGGCTCATTGATAGTGTCGATTGGCAGAGTGTCCTGACAGAACTGAAAGAGGTTTCTTATCCGCTTCTTTTTCTTTATGTCATTTTCCAGCTTTTGGGCAATGTAATTTCGGCGAAGAAGTGGCAAACTATTGCTCATTTCAAGGGACTTTCCTTTTCTCTAAAGGAAGGATTTTTCACCTATCTTACCGGTTCATTTATTAACAATTTTCTTCCTTCAACAATCGGAGGGGATACGTACCGAGCACTCTGGCTCGCAAAGAAATCAGAAGCGAAGGCAGCTTCTATTTCTACCGTCATCTTTGATCGTTTCATCGGACTCTGGACTATTGCGCTTCTTTCACTTATTTGTAGTCCGATACTGCTTCCTTATGCGAAGGGGCATCCAGCACTTCTTATTACCTACGGAGTACTGGTTCTTTTCTTTTTTGTTGATCTCCTCATTACGTATGTATACTGCAAGCAGTGGTTTCATCAGTTTGTTTCGCATTTACCATTCTTCAAACTCCGTCGTTTTCTTGAAGAGATTATTTTTTATACGAAAAAGCATATTTGGTTTACGACGAGTATGTGGTCTATCCTTTTTATTTTCGTAGGACTCGTGCTGTCGAACTTCACACTATTTCATGCTCTCGGGAGCACGGTACATATTCTCCCTTTTGCGAGCGTTATGTTCCTCGTGGCGATTGTTTCATCTCTGCCACTTTCTATCAATAATATCGGTATCAAAGAGTGGGCATATATTACCTTCTTCGGATTGATCGGAGTGAGTATCGAAACTGCTGTGACCGTCGCCCTCCTTTCTCGTTTTATCCAAATGCTTCTCTCATTCATCGCTCTCCCACATTATCTCGCCAGTCGCAGAAAGTAAGTTTTTTGTTTATAAAAAAGTAATCATAATCTCACGGCCGTGGAATTATGATATAATCTGAATTCGAGAAAAAATCGTAGTGAAAATCGGAGGGGGATTTTTTGAGAAAATGAAAAGCCCGAGAAAACCTATTACGGATTTCTCGGGCTTTTTTACTGTTACACAGCAGGGGCGATGATGAACTTCCCTCCAGTAGAATTCTTCACGTAGGCGAACTCGTGACTGACCATGCCACGAAAACGACTTGGCTATTTGACTCCTCACGAGGTTTTTGTTGAAGGGAAATCAATTGCGTTTCAGGGTAGAAGGTAGGTTCTCCATGTTTTGAGTGCTTGTATTTGAGTTATTTGCTTGAGAAGTTTTGACTTACTGGTATCTTGCCTCATAGCACGTATGTATTCTGATTTGGGACGTAGCGTATAGACTCGCAGTACACCGAAATCCTGTGTGGTTTCTACGGTAAAATGATCAATACCACGAGTGCCACCATCTCTATATTTGATGAGGAAATAGTAGCCTTGCTCATACAGGTTATTTTCATCAATGGTGTCGGTATAGACAATGCCTTGTTTATTCAAGTGATACCAGAACACAGGCTCGTATTCGTGGAAAGTATTGATATAGACAGGAAGAGTCTTGTTTGGCGTGTTGTTTTTGATAGAAGTTGTAATCATTTCTTGTTCTGCAAGGGTGAGGCGTTTGTTGTTCGGGAATATATCTTCGCGTTCTACGGAAGTTGTTTCGAAAGGGTGCGAGAGTGAATAGAAATGACGATACAAACGCATCACATTGGGAGTAATCATAAAGAAGAGTAATACAATGAGCAGTATTTTTCCGAAGCGTAATACAGAAATTTTCTCGAGGAGGATGCCAGGAAGAATAATGAAGAGAGGCACTACGAGAAGATAAAATCGAGGGAAAATCTGAAAATTACTTGAAAGAAGAGAATAGAAGTAGGCTGATGAAATTGTAATACCGAGGAATATGAGGACGAAGAAATCTTTCCGATGAACATCTTTTTCTCTGAGTATATTGAAACACAAAACAATCATCGAAAGGAAAAAGAATACGAGCGCAATAATACGAGGCATCAGATTTTCATCATTTTGAAAGCCGTAGCCTCTGATCCTGCCACCGCTTATATGGTCAATGCCAGTATTTACAAGGAGCGTTCCTGATGCCATATAGTGGGCGTCTACGGTAAATGTGCGGAGGAAGTTTTTGAAAGGATCACCTGATTTGGAAACCTTGCTGAGGAAAAAACCTATATTTTCTCCGTGAGTAGATATGTCCGAGAGAATCATCGGAGAGTAGATGAGCATGATAATACCAAATGCCAGAAACCATGTGCGCAGATGAAAATGGGGTCTTTTATAGAGAAGAAAGAGAACAGCAATAGTGGGAAGGGTGAAAAATGCATTGAAGTGAATTTGCGAAGCGACGGTCGCGATAGCTACGAAGAGGAGAAACCAACGATCATTATGAGGAGTATTTTTTTCGACTGATTTGAGAAGTGTATAGAGGAACGCAGTAACGAGGAATGGTAATATATTGGGACTCCACGAAAATCGTCCATAGAGAACGAGGTAGGATGAAAAAGAGAAAAGAGTAAAAAGAAAAAAAGAAAGAGTGGGTGAAAAATATCGTCGTACCAAGAGGAAAAAAAGAGGAAGCGAGAGAAGAGAACAAAGCAAAATGAGCATTGCGTGTCCTGTTGGCGTATTGCCGAAAATAAGCGCGCTCATATATTCCATATAGTAAAACGCTGGTCCGAGGCGGAGTGCCCTCCCGCCACCGGCTGTTGGTCCGAGAAGGGGGAGATTGCTGATACCATTATCTATCGCTTCAGAAACAATACGGGTGTCATAGGACTGATCGATTTCAAAAAGAAGCCAGTCTCCGAAGTGATAGGTGCGAAGAAAGATACCCAAAGCGAAGATGAGGCCGAGTAAAATAAACTTCCATTTCTTTTTTTGGAATTGTAGAAGGATTCTTTGGATCATTATTTTTTTCCTTCAGGCCTTAGATTGTCCATATCAACAATCTTGACGTAATTATTGGGACGACCGTCAATAGTTACTTTGTAGACAGTATCCTCTGTTTCGTAGGCTTTTGTGAAATTGATAATATCGTGAGCGCTCCCAGACATTTTCATTGATCTTGATTTTCTTCCTGAGGAAACGACAACATAATCAAATGGTACACCTTTAATGCGTTTATTTGTAAATCCGATGATGCAACGTCCTTTGAATACAGCACAGACAGCCCCTTTGTCTGACCAAACAGTCAATTTTTCTGGGTTTGGGAGATTATTCAAATACTCTGCTGCTTCATAACTGCCATCGCCCATATCTTTCAGATTGATGAAATATTGCTCTGGAAGCAGAGCGGATGTATATGCGAAGTAAAACGGTCTGACAGCAAGAAGACTCCAGAGTGAAAGCAGAAAAATGGTGAGATAGGTTACATACTTTGGAATATACCGCTGTATTTTTTCGTGCGTGAGTATATAAGAAAGGCCGATAGCAGAAATGATAAGAGCGAAAGGATAGAGTGTGATTTGGTAGCGTACTGTAGCGACAACATGATTGACGGTTGAGGCGAGATAGTAAAAGAGAATAAATGAGGTGAAATAAAACACAATTTTTGCTTCGTAAGTGTCTACCATTTTTCTTCGAAACACCAGCAATAGACCGGAAAATAAACCAAGAAGAGCGATGGGAGAAATACCGAAGATAAGGCTAAAAGTATCAGCAGTCAGTCTGTCTGCGTAGATGAGAAATACAGAGCCTTTGCCTTCACCTTTGGGCGAAGCGAGTGTTGCCATATGATCAAGTACCTTCATATCTGTAAACGTATTGACGATGACGAAGAGTGATATGAGGAGGAAAAGACCAACAAGAAATTTCATCAGAATCGTTTTGTATGTTCCGAAAAAATGAAGAAGAGTAAAAGTAATCTTGTTTTTGAAGAGAAAAATATCAATAACAATGAAAGAAAAGAGTCCTGCGAATATCGGCCACGTTGTTTCGAAGGCTTTGGAGAGGAATGTACCTTTCAGTAAGGTATTTGGATTGACCCAAGTAGCAGGGTAGAGAATGAAAAAAGTAATCATTGAAAGGGCAACGATGACGAGATACTGAAAGAAAGATTTTTTCAAATAGGGTGTAAGCGTCGGTTTTTCCTTCGCAAACATATATTCGAGAAACGGGAGAAAGAAAAAGAATATATACAGAATATTAGCGACATATTTAGTAAGGAGAGCGAGTCCGAGGAGTATACCGCTTGCGAAGAGATATTTTTTTTCAGCATTTTTTTGGAACACGAGATAGCTCAGTACTGAGAGTGGGAGAAATATCCAGAGAAGTGAATCAGGATTGATAATGAGAGAAATACCGAATGTAATTGGTGAAAGTCCGATGAATATGAAAGCAATGAGCGCCGTCGTTTCATCGAAAAGTTTACGCAGAAAAAGATAAAAAAGAGGAAGAAGGAGTGTACAAAAAAGAAATATCGGAAGACGAAAGGCATAATTGATAGCGTGGACATCGCTTAATTGTTCGTCAGTCTTGATATTGCCACGAAGGCTTTTGTATGGCATTGGATCAAATGAGGCCAGTCCAATGCCCGAGAGAATAGCTACAGTAATCCCTGGTTTATCATTGACGCTCGTCGATTTCCATTTATGTGCTTTGATACTGTCCCAGAACTTGGACGTTCTTCCGTACGTCCAATATGGTTCATCGACAGAGGAAAAGGTAGAAAGCCGTGGGATACCGAGGAAAAGATTGGTTCCGAGAACGAAGAGAATAACAAACAATACCCCGAGCTTTTTCCAAAAGATTTTCATAAAAAATAAGAATCAATAAATTGAATGTGTATGTTTCTTCATAAAAGGAGAAATTCTGCTCTTATTGTACAGGAAAAAGTGGCTTTTTGTAAAGAAAAATCCAGTATTTATGCTTTACGGCAAGTTCTTTTTATGGTACGATTTCTGTGTTAGAATAACGCTTTTTGAGACACACGAGGAATGCATACATACATTGATTTTGTGAAGAAAAATTGGGTTATCCTTGCGCTCCTAGTTGTATTGACAGGAGCTATTTTTGTACGTACCTACCATTTTGATGAATGGCTCTATTTCAAGATGGATCAGTCGAGGGATGCTCTTATGCTGAGTAATGCCATCATTAATGGCCCAGAATATTTACCTCTTCTCGGACCACGCGTGGGAGCGGTGAAACTCGAACATGGTATGCTCCGCCTTGGTCCGATATACTATTATTTTCAGTATCTTTCTGGAACAATATTTGATTCGACTCATCCGTCTGTATTCGCCTATCCAGATCTCTTCTTCTCTCTACTGACTATCCCACTTCTTTTTCTTTTCCTTCGTTTGTATTTTTCGCCACGGCTTTCTTTGTTCATCACGACGATGTATGCTTTTTCGTTCTTGATTATCGAATATTCTCGTTTTGCTTGGAATCCAAATGCTCTGCAGTTTTTTATTCTTTTGAGTTTTTATGGACTCCTCCGGTTTTTGAATGAAGAGCGATCCAGACATAAAAAATGGTGGCTCGTTCTTTTTGTAACAGGTCTCACTGTGGGTTCTCAGCTTCATTTCTTCGGATTTTTCAGTTTACTCGGCATTTCTTCACTTCTCATACTCTTTCATTTGCGAGTATGGAATAAAGAAAGTGTGAAGAAAATGTTTGTGAAACAATCGTTAAAGCAATTTGCTGTATTCTTTACCATCGCTTTGGGGGTATTTCTCGTATTCTATACCCCAGTCATCATGAGTGATGTGATGAAGAGTGGTCAGAATACACATAATTTCTTCGAAGCGCTGGGTTCGAAGGCTGATAAACGTCCGCTGATAGAGAAGGTTAAGAAAGATATCAAAGAAAATCTGACATACTATTGTCTCCTCACAACTTCGGAGTGTTATACTAGTGATTTGCGTAAAAACGCTATTCCTATCAGTGCTACAGTCTTTGCTATGGCATCAGGGTTTTTTCTTGCTCTCTTGAGACTACGAAAAGAGAAAAAAAGTCTTGCTCGTGATTTTCTTATACTCAGTATTATTTGGTTTGGAGTTTTTTCTATTCTCACTCTTCCTGTGGCATTCCAGCTTCGTCCACGGTTTTATATTGTGGTATTTGCTATCCCATTTATCTTTCTTGGATTTCTGTATGAATTTCTCGAGGAACGTTTTGGTAGGAAAGCCCTCTTCGTTACTACTGGCATCACCTTGGCCGTCCTGGCTGTGAATATACATGGCACCGCTGTTTGGTTTGATGAACAGACGAGGGCGCAGATTGATACGGTAGATACGACGCGAACACTTATCTTGAAAAACAAGGATGGCGTAACACTCGGACAACTGGAGCGTGCTACTGATTGGATGTATGCACGTCACCAGGTAGGCTCCTCACTTTTCTACTACGTGAAGCCAGAACATGTAAGACCAATTAAATTCCTCTTTACTTCAAAAAATGAGAAGGATTTCAATTTTATGACAATGAAGATAACTGCTGAGCCACGCGCGCAATATTTCGCCGTCACGCCGGCCAAAAACGGCATTGCCCCAGTGACAAAGAAATTTGGTCACGACCTCGTCATTCTTGATCAGGCACAATTTGGGCAACTTATGGTATATGAAATCAATTTTCCAAAGAGACAAATTTTTGATAATTACCGTTTCAGCAGACGTGGCGGAAGTACCGATAGGATCTTCTGGGGCGATGTACTAGGTATGAAAAAAGATGCGAATGTCCCAGAAGTTGGAGGAGGTGAATAAGTTATTTCCGTGTGTTTTTATGAGAGAATTTTTGAAGTATTTTTTGATGAAGGTTTCGAAGTATACATGGATTTTTATTTTGATTTTCTGTATTGGAATTTTTTTTCGTGTCTATCATTTTGGTGATTGGCTTCAGTTTAAGGGAGATGCGTTTCGTGATGCTATCCTTATTTCCAATGTGTATGATACGGGAGTAGCATCATTACCACTTCTCGGTCCACGTGCCGGAGGGACGATGCTCAGGCTCGGGCCAGTCTTTTATGATTTTCAGTATATTGCTACGCAGATATTTCAGAGTGTGGATACAGTAGTACTCGCTTATCCGGATCTTTTCTTTTCGATACTAACACTCCCGTTGTTTTTCTTTTTCGTGAGACGCTATTTTTCCCAGGGCTGGTCGCTTCTCTTGATGTTGTTTCTTGCTGTTTCATTCCTTGCTATCGAATATGGTCGTTTCGCTTGGAATCCGAATTCCGTGCTTTTTTTCACGTTGATTTTCTCTTTTGCTGTTCTTAGTTTGTATGAGAAGAAAGAAGGAGGTCACCAATTACTGTGGGCGAGTGTCGCAGGTCTTTCTCTGGCTATTGCTTCACAACTCCATTTCAGTGCTTTTCTTGGTCTGCCGATCGTGCTTTTACTTTTCATCGTGTGGAATGTGAAGCAATCAAAACAGGTACTGACATTCAGAGTAGTCTCTATATTTTTTCTTTGTCTCGGTATCGTTTATCTCCCTGTATTCATCAGTGAATTTTTCAAACACGGAGAGAATGCAAGATTATTTCTTTCCGCTATTTCTAGTAAATCATCATCAAATGGCCTCCTTCTCAACATCTATCAAGATTTGCATATGTTCGCGAAGTATTTTGCACGTATCCTTATAGGTCTTGTCGAGCCAAGTAAGTGGATTATTCTTCTCGGAGGACTTTTTTGTGGTCTGGGACTTTTGGCCAATGCATTCCTCCTGCGAAGTGAAACAGATGAGAAAAAACAACACTTCCTCAAATGGAGTCTTCTGCTCATCGTTGTTTATTTTTTTCTGTATATACCTCTTGCCTTCAAAATTGATCGTCCGAGATTCTATCTTCCATTTATGGTTGTACCATTTCTTTATTTCGGTTATATGTGTAGAGCACTGGACAAGAAAGGTTGGTTTGTGAAGTATCGCATTTTTCTTTTTTCACTTGGCATTATCATTATTGCAGGAAGTAATGTTATCGCGACTCTTGGTTGGTTCTCTGAACTTCGAAATTCACAAGAAACGGCGACGAGTACAGGTGAGAGGAATAGTAAAGGGCGGAGCTATTTTCTGACCTGGGGACATTTTGAGCGGACAGCAGAAGTGATTGAGCGGTCTTGTGAGAAAGAGAATAATATTTATTTTCAAATGGCAAAAAATATCAAAGCGTATGACCATTCTATCGAATATGCTCTTCTGATGAAGAAACGATCATGGGAGAGTACGCTTCAAAGTACAGAACAGACAATGCAAGGCGGTTGTTATTACTATATCTCTTTTGTAAAGGAAGTGTTGCCAGACTATTTACTGACAACCAAGCGAGATACACCTGTCGATGTTGGCAATCTCAATATTGTGCGTGTGTATCCGGAAGGGGAAGCGCTCGAAAAGTTTCGAGAAAGAAAAATTACCGTAGAAAGAATGCAGGAACAAAAAATATTTGAGCCAGAAAAGATTACGAGATACAGTAGGGTTTTCTGGGGAGATGTTTGGTATCGATTGAATAAATAAGAAAGAATAAAATGTTTGAGAAAATATTGAAACATAAATGGACTGCTGGTATTCTTCTTCTTTTTGTATTACTGAGTATTTTCCTTCGCACGTATCATTTCCGTGAGTGGTTACAATTCAATCCTGATCAGGCGCGTGATGCAGGTATTATAAGTGCCGTTCTTGCAGGGGAAATGCCACTTCCTCTTCTGGGTGCTATCGCTGGAGGGACACATTTTCATCTTGGGCCTATTTTCTATTATTTTGGTATCGTTTCTGCGTTCTTGTTTGGTGATACTCCAGAGTCTATTGCGTACGTTGATTTGTTTTTCTCCCTCCTTGCCCTTCCTTTTCTCTTTTTCTTTCTGAGGAATTATTTCGAGATGTGTATCTCTCTTGCACTCTCGATACTTATGGGAGTTTCGGCATTTTTTGTGAATATTTCACGGTTTTCATGGAACCCAAATAGTATCCCGTTTTTCACCCTGCTCTTTCTTTTCTCACTTCTTCGTATAATGGACAAACAGAGAGTGAGGCAGTATCGCTGGCCCATCTTTGTCGGTATATCGCTTGGCATAGGTATACAGCTCCATACCTTTCTCCTCCTCATTATGCCGACGACAGTGTTTTTTGTTCTGATTTTTCAATTCATTAAAAAGAGAAAAGTAATGAGGGATGCCTTGCTTATTTTTATTTTCGCTCTTATGGTGAATGGTCCGCAAATAGTGAGCGAGATACAAACGGGTGGAAGTAATATGCAAGCTTTCTTCTCTGGTTCTACTGTTCAAACAAAAGCAAAATCAGAAATAGGAAAAAATATTGGTGTCGTACTTTCGTGTCATATCCAGACGAATGCCAATATGCTCTTTTCGATTGAGAATATGGAGGGATGTAGTGATATCTTTTTTTTACAAAAAAATATCAAAAAATATGCTGATACTCCTGGCATTATCACTCATCCTGGACTCTTCGGTATCGTCGTAGGAATGAGTATTTTGTTTTCTCTTTTTGGATACTTCTTGTTTCTTTGGTATTACAGGAGGGAAACAGAAGAATCTCGAAAGAATTTTCTTTGGCTTTGTACTGTATACACAGTTATTTCCCTTCTTTTCTTTATACCGGTTGCTTCACATATGGAACCGAGATATTTTGTTATTCTTTTCTTCGTTCCCTTTGTTCTCTTTGGTCTTTGTTTACAATTTCTTCTTGGACATATGAGAAGCAATACATTGATAGTTTTCTGGTTCATTATTGGAGTATCTATACTCATCAATCTTTGTGTTGTCTGGAAGGTCTTTATGCCGTATTATGATCATACAGCGAGTGATACGGAACAGAGTATTTTGGGTGAAATTGAGCCTATTGCATGGTATATGACGCTCAATGAGGAGAAGAAGGAAGTGCTCCTCACAGGAGGGAGAGTATACTTGAAACGTTTTTTCGATCCTCTAGAATACTTGATGCAGAAAAGAGGTATCAAGCTGACAGAATATGATGACACCGTTTCAGTGCAAAAAGATACATCCAGTATCTTCCACATCGCACCTGCCTCTTCAATGAAAAAAAGAGTGGGGGACACACTTTCGGATCGTATTGTTCTTGATCAGAAACAATTCGGAAAACTTATCATTTCTTCTATAGAATAAGAGTATGCACAATATTTGGTCTTTTCTTACGTCGCGAACGAAGAAGCAAAAAAGAGTGATTGGTATCTTCCTTCTCATTTTCTTTCTTGGTATTTTTCTTCGTACCTATCATTTCCATGATTGGCTGATGATCAGAGAAGATCAATCTCGTGATGCTTCTCTTGTGAGTAGAATAGTGCAGGGAGGGGAAAAATGGCCACTTATAGGACCCTTTATGAGCTATTCGGGAGAGGGGGCACATAGCGAAGAAAATGCTTTTCATATAGGTCCAATATATTATTATTTTCAGATACTATCAGCGAAAGTATTTGGTGATTATCCAGACAAACTAGCTTACCCAGATGTTTTTTTTGGCATACTGACTATACCGCTTCTTTTTTTCTTTCTCCGTAATTATTTTACAAGAAGCATTTCACTAGGAGTAACATCTCTATTTGCGTTTTCAGCGTATTTTGTTCAATATGCCCGTTTTGCTTGGAATACCAATCTTATTCCTTTCTTTGTATTACTTTTTCTTTTCTCTTTACACAGATTACTTGGGAAATCGGAGAAAGACAGATGGGTTCCTGCTCTTGTTTTTGGATTCTCTTTTGGCGTTGGTATACAACTCCACGTGATAACAATGGCCATCTTCTTTATCACTTCTTTTTGTGTAGTATTGTTTTTACTGAAGAATCAGAGTCTGAGATGGAAAGAATGGACACTTATTTTTCTGCTTGTTTGTTTTTTGAATACTGCTCAGATTGTGAGTGAGCTCCAGACAAATTTTAGCAATACAAAAACTCTTTTGATCTCTACATCAAAGAACAATCCTAGAAGCCTAGGTACTTTGGTGAGAAACGATCTTAATTGTCATATGGAGGCGTACGCCTATTTTTTGTCATCATATGGAGGTAATCGTTGCGCGTATAATCTTTTTGATATATCAACGTATCGTATAAATAAGAATCCTCTCGAGAGTGTCGTTTCACTTGTTACTCTCATATTCTCTCTTTTTGGTTCTCTGTTCCTCTTTCGATATGTACGAAATGAAAAGGAAAGAGAGAAAAAGTATTTTCTGTATCTTGTTATCGTATATACCAGCATCGCTTTTTTTGTAATGCTTCCTTTGAGTAGAAGTCATTTGAGTGATTTCAGATATTTTACCTCGACTTTTTTCGTGCCATTTCTTTTTCTTGGTTTCCTTTTGCAGTGTATTACGCGTAGATTTCCGGGTATGATAAGGGGAATATTTATTTTTGGTATTTTTCTCTTCCCTTTGTATTTCTCTCATTATCAAGTGCTCTATGGACAATTTTCATCTCTTCAGTTAAAAAAACAAACCTGCGCTTCTCATTTTACGACTTTAGGAGAGCTCGAACCAGTAGCTTCGTATATAGCTGGAAATACGACTGGGTTCAAGGAGGTGTATGTGCGTGGAGACAAGGATTTACATGTAATATTTTTTCCCATGCAATATCTTCTCGGCAAATATGGTATTCAGGCTATAGAAATGAAGAGCACTCTAGAGGTGCCAGACAAGAGTGTTCCTGCGTATTTAATCAGCTGTAGAGTTGGCTGGAGAAGTCAATATCCGTATCAGAGCATCGATCGTTTCTCTATTTTCCAGATAAACAGCGAGAGATAAAGGTATACATAAAAAGAAGTTATTATAGAAAAAATATGATTTTTAAAGAGAGGTTAATATCATTGAGAAATCTTATTCATTCAAAGAATTTTTTTCTTGTGTCCTTTTTGCTTATTCTTTGTATCGGTATTTTTCTTCGCACCTATCATTTTCATGATTGGCTTCTCTTCGAAAAGGATCAAGTGCGTGATGCTGTTTTTACGGAACAGGTATTGACTGGAGAGAAATCGTGGCCTGTATTCGGTCCGACGATGCGCGCATCGGGAGAAGACAAAGAAACGCTCTTTCATATAGGTCCGGTGTATTATTATTTCCAAATTCTTTCAGCAATGATATTTGGACCAGAAGCGGAGGTAATGGCATATCCAGACCTTCTATTTAGTATACTTTCTCTCCCACTCTTTTTCTTTTTTTTGAGAAAGTATTTTACAGAAAATATTTCTCTTGCACTTATGGGAGTGTATGCTATTTCATTTTTTATTATTAAATATTCTCGTTTCGCCTGGAATCCAAACCTTATTCCATTTTTTAGTCTACTTTTTCTTTTCTCAGCTCACGAGTTTTTGATAAACAAGGAGAAAACGCGGTGGTTCTGGGTAGTTAGTTATGCTATTGCTCTTGGGATAGGTGTGCAACTACATGCCACCACACTCATTCTGTTTTCGGCTGTATTTATTGTAACGACACTCTTTCTTTTTTATAAGAATCGTGGTATCTGGAAAAAGATATTCGTCATTATATTTCTGGCTCTTTGCATCAATGCCCCACAGGTTGTCAGTGAATTTTCTACTGGTTTTACGAATACGCGGATTCTCTTTCATTTTTCTGAAAAGAACGATACCTCAAAAACACTCTCTCATAAGACAACCAGCGCTATTTTAGCAGACACACTGAGCTGTCATCTAGAGAATAATGCCTACATCTTTTTCTCCTTGGGTAATAAGGATTGTAGTTATTCTTTCGTGAAAGTATTAGAAAAAAGTCCGGCTGGTAATCGGTTCCGATCTACAGTATCGTGGATAGGACTTTTAGGAATTTTCTTTTTCTCTTTTCTTGGGTATATATCTTTTTGGTACAAATTCTTTCAAGAAGAAGATAGGAATAAGAAATATTTTCTTGGGTTACTTATTTCCTTCTTTAGTCTCTTTTTTGTCATTATGATTCCTATTGTGGGCGGATCAGAGTTCAAAGAATTTCGATATTTTAGTCCAGTCTTTTTTGTCGCGTTCTTTTTTGTCGGTTTTTTTATTGAATGGTTTGTTTCATCTCGAAAATTGAAATACGCAGTCCTCTTTTTATTGGTAGGTGTCGCTAGTATCGGAAATATACAAGCGCTTGCTGATCAAGTTACCATTCTTTCTTCATATGAAGGAAACAATGGGCATGCTGTTTACTATGGTGAAGTGGAGAATATAGTGAAATATATGCAGGAAATGACAGGCAGTGCGAGGAAAATATACGTGATGAGCGAAAAGATATATACTGGGAATATCTTTCTGCCTGGAGCATACGTAGCCAGGAAGACTGGTTATGAATTGATAAGAACGTTTGAGATAGAGGATGTACCTCTTGGATCACCACTTTTCTTCCTTGCAATCAATCGAGGTGAAAATGAATTAATAATAAGAGGTTTACCTGTGAAAAGTGTCAAAAACTTCGGGAAGATGAGAGTATATCAGTTAGAGTACTGATCTCTTTGAATGAAAAGATTATGAAATTATTACGTCTCAGAAAAATACAAACAGTACCGAAATATGTCTGGATTTTACTCCTGATTTTTTGTGTAGGATTTGCTTTTCGTACCTACGAGTTTCATGATTTTCTTCGATTCAATGCAGATCAGTCACGTGATGCAGGTATTGTGAGTAGCCTCATTGATGGAGAGGGAGATATTCCGCTTCTCGGACCGAAAGCTGGAGGAACAACCTTTCGGGTCGGGCCAGCGTTTTATTATTTTCAGATTATTTCTGCGAAAGTATTCGGAAATGCTCCTGATAAAATGGCTTATCCTGATCTTTTCTTCTCACTCCTCACTATCGTGCTTCTTTTTTTCTTTCTTCGTCAGTATTTTGATATGAAGAAATCGCTCCTGCTTATCGCTCTTCTAGCTGTTTCCTTTTATGCTGTCAAATATGGTCGTTTCGCTTGGAATCCCAATTCACTGCCATTCTGGACACTGCTCTTTCTCTTCGGATTGTATAAAATGATGACCGCAAGGGAGACGGCGTGGAAATGGTGGACTTTTGTCACGGGTCTTGCACTCGGCATCGGTATACAACTTCACTCGCTTTCACTCATTCTTTTTCCTCTTCTCGCATTCTGTGTTTTCGGCTTCTTGATATACCAGAAGAGGGAGTATTTGTGGAAGAAAACTCTGCTTATCCTTGCACTTATTCTTTTCCTGAACATACCTGTCCTGATTAGTGAATGGCAGACAGGAGGAGTAAATGCCAAGGCCTTCATTGAGAGCATCGGCATGAAAGAGAAAAAAGGGAGTGGATTTGTTGCTAATATTGAAAAAAATATTGTATGTTTCTCACAGAGTAGTACCTACATACTTTCTGGATATGATAGTTCTGATACCTGCGAACGGAAAAGTGTGATGCATGGTCTCAATATCCAAGCCTTTTTGTGCGGTTTTATTCTTTTCTTTGGTGGTTTACTTTTGGCAATACGTGCCTTGAGAAAAGAGAAAAGGTATGAGAGAAGAGTTTTTCTCGGACTTATGATTCTCTTTGTGAGCATACTCTTCTTTCTGCTTGTGCCTCTTGCCAATGAAATATCGATGCGTTTTTTTCTTATCTCACTTTTTATTCCGTTTGTTTTCCTCGGACTGTGGTTTGATTTTTTCGAAGAGATATTCCCGCGTACGAATATAATATTTCTTTTTGGTATCACTATTGTTCTTGTCTGTATGAATATATTCTTTGTTCTTGCTTCATTTAAGGAATATCATTCGTATCTGACAAATTCTTCCGCAGGAATGGATAATGTTCTGCTGAAGGAAGTGGAAGACTCTGCATCGTTTATCGTGAGTGAGAGTAGGGGTGCGAAAAAAGTGGTGCTGACAGGGGACAAAAAATATATTTTCAAGGCGATGAAATCGATGGAATATTTCACGAAACGATCAGGCATACAAATTATCGAGAAGAATAAGAAAACCGATCCATCACTTCCTGTATTCCTCGTAGAGAATACGAAAAACAAAGAGAAGGTTTTAGCGAGTGAGAAAAATATTGCTCAGTATCTGTCTTTTGGTAGATTTACTCTTTTTTCTTTGAAACTATAACGTATGCCGATACATACTTTTGCAAGGGGAATAATAGAAGGAATAAGAAGGGTACCACCGTACTTGTTCATTTTAGGTGCGATTCTCGTTTTGGGAATATTTCTTCGAACGTATGAATTCCGTGACTGGATGGCTTTCAATCCTGATCAAGCACGTGATGCTCAGATTATGGAAGATGTCCTCTCAGGCAAAAGAGAAATGCCTCTCCTTGGACCACAGTCTGGCAATACGAAATTTTCTCTCGGACCAATTTTTTATTATTTTGGTATTATATCTGGGAAAATTTTTGGAGCACTCCCGGAAGTGTTTGCGTATCCAGATGTGCTCTTTTCAATCCTTTCGTTACCACTCTTTTTCTTTTTTCTACGAAAATATTTCAGCCTCCGAATATCGCTTCTACTCGTACTCCTCCTTGCTGTTTCATATTTTGCTCTTCGCTATGGTCGATTTGCTTGGAATACGAACTCTATACCATTCTTTTCCATTCTTTTCCTCTATGGCGCACTCGGAATGATGAATGAGAAGAATCGAAATGCGCTCAGGTGGCCTGTCTTCGTTGGTATCGGACTTGGCATTTTGATACAGCTTCATACTGTACTCCTTCTTACTCTTCCCCTCATATCATTTCTTGTTCTGATCTATTTATGGAACAAAAAACTTCTTCGTTTGAAGTCCCTCGCTCTTATTTTTGGCATCGTGATGCTTCTAAACAGTGGTCAAATTATGAGCGAAATACAAACAGGCGGTGCGAATACGAGTGCACTCTTTGGAGGTGTATCTGACCAATCTGGATCAGATGCGAATCGTGTACGGAACACACTGTTTATTTCTGCGTGTCAGATTCAATCCAACATACATATCCTTTCGTCGCTTTTTATGGGAGAACGGTGTGGACGAGGATCATTTTTTTCTCAGTCAGATTTCTTGCAGAACACCTCTTTGCGCGATCAGTTTCTCGCGGATACAGTTGCTGTTACGCAAGTATGTTTGAGTATACTTTTTTCAATCGGTGGTTACATACTGCTGATAAGAAAAATACGAACAGAGAAGGATGAAGAAAAGAGAAAGTTTTTGTCGCTTATTTTTATATTCAATATACTTGTCCTTCTCGTGCTTATCCCCGTAGCTTCTGAAATCACAATACGGTATTTTATTATGCTTCTCATCGTTCCTTTTGTCCTTCTCGGACTGTGGATGGAATGGATCGAAGAGAAAATACGATATGGAAAAATGATAACAACGTCTTTGGTGATTGTGCTTGTAGGATGGAATATGTATACCAATCTCACTACAGCACGCACGCTTATGTCACACTCTGCCAATAACGCGGATAATGGGGTACTCCGTGAAATAGAAACACTCGCAGATTTTCTTCTTTCCATAGAAAGACCATCGCGTACTCTCTATATGACAGGCAATGCAAAATATGAGAAGAGATATCATCAGCCACTTGAGTATATAGTAGAGAAGCAAGGGCTCAGACTGGCGGAAATACGGAAAAAGACGCGTATTCCGAGTGGAGCAACTATCGTGTATATTACCGGGAAAGATAAAAAACAATTAACTATTGGAGAGGAAATAGATGATGCTCTCGTGCTCTCCCGACATGACTTCAATGATGTTGTGATCTATATACTGCGTGAATTCTAGGAGGCTATTTTTTTTGTTCTTTGGGAAGAATGTTGATTACTACATTCTCGAATGCCATATTTTCTGCATATTCTCTCTGTCCTTCGCTCTTAGCACCGATAGTGATATTGCTGAATTTGATGTTTTGTATGGGACTGTTTTCTAGGCCTCGAATGATAATAGCCTCATCAGTCCTCCGACATTCGATGTTCTGAAAATGAAGCGTATGAAACGCAGGAAGGAGAGAGGATAGAGGATCGATAGGTGTTCCATACTGCATATCAACCAAAATAGCCTGATTACTTGCTCTGCGTATTTGTATATTTCTCATCCAGATATTTTCTACGACGCCCCCACGACCACGCATCGATTTTATTTGCAGTCCGAAATCCGTGCGATCGATAGAAGTGTCTTCGAAAAGGACATTACGTACACTGCCCGACATTTCACTGCCGATAGCAAAACCGCTATGGCCATTTTTTATAGTGCTATTGCGTACAACTATGTTCTCGGATGGTTTGCCTACGCGGAGTCCATCGGCATCTTTGCCAGATTTGATGACGATAGCATCATCACCAGAATTGACGTATACATTCTCTATGATGACATTTTTTGATGAATCAATGACGATACCATCCGTATTAGGACCATCGCTATCAACCTTGATATTTCGCATCAGAATATTCTCGCTATAGAGTGGATGGATAGACCACATTGGACTATGTATAAACGTCACGCCTTCGAGGAGAATGTTTTTGCTTCGTACAAATTGGATGAATGACGGGCGGAGTGCATCAGATGGTGTGCCAAAGATTCGCTGTTTTACCGGGGCGTTGGTGCGAGTGAAATCATATAATTTGAGAACAGCCGTACCTTGTTTAGTTTTCCAGGGATACCAAGCTTCCCCATTACCATTGATCACTCCTTCTCCTGTGATGGCGATATTTTCTGCATCGAGAGCATAGATGAGAGGGGAATAGTTGTAGAATTCCATTCCTTCGAAGCGAGAGAGAACAACCGGTAAATACTCATCAGGATTGGTACTAAAGAGAATTTCTGCATCTTTTTCTAAAAGCAGATTGATATGACTTTGAAGGACGATGGGTCCGGTGAGCCACGTACCTGCAGGAATAATTACTTTCCCTCCACCATTTTTGGCGCAGTCAGTGATAGCTTTCTTGATGGCTTCGGTGTTGCTCGCTTTACCATCTGAAAGAGCACCATAATCTGTGATACGACAATTCCTATCGGGGAAGGTTTGAGGGTCAAGAACGGGTATATCGAAAGAAATATCTTCTGTAGGTACATTTTTTCTTTCGAGAGGCGCATGACTTTTCTGTGTGAAAAAAAAGAAACTTATCACAATAATCGAAATGAGAAGAATGATCAGGAAAGAGCCATTTTTGAGGGATATTTTCATAAAAATGTCAGTATGTTATAATAATGAAAGAGCGAGGATTATTCCTATGCTCTCTAATATATCATATTGTACCATATTGCCTATGTCTCTTTCATGGAAAAATACACTGATTGTGCTTTTAGCTATTGTCATTCTTGGGACAGGAATCCGTCTCTATAATCTCGATAACAACTCTTTTGTTGCCGATGAATTCCTCGATATCAACTCCTCATACGGATATACGCAGACGGGGGAATGGAAGGCATGGGATTTTAATTTCGGAAAACTTTCAGAGGTGAACAAGAATGTACCGAGAGATGAACGTGCAACTATTTATAAATGGCAAGTCGCACAGGTTTTCCATTTTCTCGCACCTACTGAACGCAATGCCCGTTTGATCAGCGTGCTTTGGGGAGCAATTTCTATAGGAGTGATTTTTTGGTCAACATTTGTTTTCACCAGAAAGAAAGAGATTGGACTCATTGCATCATTTCTTTTCGCGTTTTCAATCAGTGGCATCATATTTGATCGGACACTCCGTATGTATGCAATGTTCCTTCCGATGTATCTTGTAGCAGCAACCTGCACCTTCCTCGCTCTCGAAAAGACGTATCAAGGGAAAAGAATGCTTTTGAAGATGATGTGGGATAAAGGAGGACTCAATCTTCCTTATACTCTTCTCGCGGTTCTCTTTTTTATTCTTTCTCTTCTGACGCATCAGCTTTCAGGCACACTGGTATTCTTCGTCGCTGTCTATCTCTTGGTGCGGGCAATACAGGAATTTCTTTCCGGAAAGGGACTACGAAATAAATATGTATTTTTCTTTTCTCTGGGAGCGATACTTATTTTCGTAGTAGCTCTTTTCTTTTCAGATTTTTTCCGTTCGTATGCTGCAGGTCTCATCTTCTTTGATAATAACTATGGATACGTGAAATATTTTTTCAGGGAATATTATCATCCATTCGTTGGATTATCGCTCGTGGCTTTCGGGTCCTGGTGGCTTGCTACTCGTGAATCTCTGAAGAAAGAATCGCTTTTTCTCACCCTTTCACTCATTGTGCCTCTCGTGATGGCTATATGGCTTTGGAGAAGAAATATGGGTGCTCAGTACATCTCTTTCGTACAATCCTTCCTCATTATCCTCTCATCGATTGGCATCTTCGGATTATGGAGAATCTGGTGTGAGCGATTTGCATATAGCACGAAGCAATCACTTATCGCTCTTGTTTTTCTTATTCTTCTTGTTCCCAATTTTGGTTATTTTTTCCTCGAGAACAATACGTTTCACGAAACATCGACGGGTGATAATCCGAACTATCGAAAAGTATTTACTTATTTTAAGAAGAACCACCTTGAAAGCGATGTCTTGGTAACGCGTAATATGCGTAACTATTATTTCGCTGATGCCAAAGTACCGGTATATGATCTCGGTGATGAAATATCCAAAACAAAACTTTCCCAAACAGAGGTGGAAAAACTAATGGCAGAATACCAGACTGGTTGGATCATCCTTTCTGACAATGATTATGATTATGTCGCGAAAGGTATGAAAGAATATCTAGCAAAGAACTTGACTAAAGTCAGTAACGATCAGGTACGTGGTTCTATTGATGTCTATACATGGGGGAGATAGAGAAAAGATAGGAAAAGAGTGTATAAAAAAACCAGTAGCAGTGTGCTCTGGTTTTTTTTATGATGCTTATGATTTCTTGAGAAGTGTGCGAAAGGGTTTCAGATCTTCACTCGTCAGTTCCCCGAAGAGTTTGAGGAGCATAAAATAACAAAAGAAAAGAATAGTACCAAAAATCATAAAGCTGTAGGATCCGTGTGGTAGATGACGACTGGCAAGAGAAATAATGACAGCAGAGATGTGCGAAAAGAAAATGGTACGGATGGAGATTTTCGTATGAAATGTTTGTTTTGTATAAACAAGAATACTCACCATCAGGAAACAAGAAACGATGGCTGTGGCAAGTGACGCTCCGATGAGGCCGAAGGTAGGGATGAGAAGGAAGTTGAGCACAATCATTCCGAGGAAACCATAGAAAGCGAGCTTCATTGGAATTTTCACGAGCCCGGCACCGTTTAATGCAAACGAAAGCACATAAAAAACAGTGAGGAACCCAACGCCGATAGTGAAAATGCTCATTGGGAGAGTTGCTTCGAGATAGGCTGTACCATAAAAAAGAGTGAGTACTTCTGGGGCATACGCAACGAGGAGAGTGATCATCGGAAAGAGGAGGAGAATAAGTAAACGTAAAGATTTTTTTACCAGCTTTTCGGTCTCTACGGTATCGCGTTCTGCTGTGGTTTTGGAAATAGCAGGAAGGAGAATAATAGTGAGGGCATAGAAGAGATAATACGGTATACGACCGACGGTGATGGCGGCGTTGTAAATACCTGTGAGGTAATCGCTCTGCAGGAGTCCTTTCACGAAATAGAGATCGATCGTCAGTATGAATTCATAAAAAAGTAGAAACAACGTGAGTGGTCCAGCGTACGCTAAAATCGTTTTTCCAGAGAAAGTAACAACTTCGGATTTGGATTGCTTGACGGCTGGAAAATATTTGTGAGTAATGTAGATATCACAGAGAAGCGCAATAAGGAAAACGAAGATTGGTGCAACGATATAGCCAGATACTGCCCCTTCTACACCGAAGAAATAAGCGAAGCTGACGATAAAAAGAATTCGACCGAGTGCCCGCATCGTTTTCAGGAACGCTTGTAAGCGAAAAAAGTGCAGTCCAGTATAGTAATAAAAATAAAATGAAGCAGCAGCGAAGGCAGGGATGATGAGTGAGGAAAGTTGAAAGAGTGGCGTGAGAGTGGCATCATGTAAGGTCCAGGCAATAAAAGGAGAAGCAAAGAAGAAAACAGCGGTTACAGAAAGCATGAGTATAGCCTGAAGCTTCATCGCTTTGTATTTGATCCCGAGTATCTTCTCTGGAGCACTTTCAAATATCTCTGCCAGATACTTCGACATCGCTGTCGGGATGCCATTGCCGATAAGAATGATAATCATAGTGGTCATCGTCACAATCAGGCTGAAACGGCCATAATCGGCAGGACCTAAGATTCGGCCGACAGAAGAATGAATGATATAGCCTGCGATATTGAAAATGATTTCAGACATCGTGAGCCACACGAGTGCGGTAGAGAATTTTTTCATATGTTTCAAAGTAGTGAGTAATATTTTTCCAAAACTTTTTTATTTTCTTACCCTTTTGTTTCGCCGAACATTTCTGACTCGCTCTGCCGAACAGGGAGCTGTCCTATCGAGACCATCCGTCACGCTCGACTGTTACCGGCTTACTCATCAGAAATGTTACCGACGTAACCCGGAGAAAGAAAATAAAAAAGTTTTGGAAAAATATCAATCGTTATTTTTTTCTGTTATTTCTTGGAAAATAATTTCTTTTTCTTTACTCGCATCAATAACGGTCATATTCCAATCCTTAATTTTCTTTTGAAAAAGTTCTTGCTTCGTACGGAGATACTCGATACCTTGTTCCGGGGGATTGATGCGGGACATAATATTTTCTGGCATGGCATCGAAGTAGAGCGCGAGATCAGGACGAGGTATGAAAGCATCGATGAAAGAGAGAAACAAGAGGTATCTTCCTGAGGCGAGATACTCCATATTGATCACTGAATCATAGAAATATCGATCTGAGAGGAGATAATCACAATTTTCTTTTTTTAATTTTCGCAAGAACAGATGAAAACGAAAGATATCAATAAGAAGAAATTTCTGTCGTATGATGAGGGAAAAAAAGGAGGCTTTCGTCACAGCTTTTTCTTTGCCTGGTTCAAAGGTTTTTTGCCCTTTGAAAAAACGAGCGATTTTATTCGCCAGTGAGAACTCCGTAGCATGAAAATATGCGACGTTCCAGTTCTCGCGCTCAAGCTTCTCTCGAAGCATTTGTAGTTGTGTGGATTTGCCCGAACCGTCCACTCCAGAAAATGTGATACACTTCATATACCGAAGAGTAGCAAAAAGTGCTATTCTAGGCAATGTATGATGATGAAAAAATATATTCAAACAGCTTTTCTCTTCTTTCTCTTTCTGCTTCCTTTTCAGACGGTATATTTGTTGCGGGAGCCGTTTATTGAGGGAGTGAAGTGGCAGTACGGAACGATAGGTATCTATATTTCTGATCTCTTGTTGGTTTCAATATTCATTTCCTTCATTGTACAGAAGTTCTTTCAAAAATACACGAACAAAGATTGGGAAAATATCGTGCTCAATTTCGTACCGTCACCTGCTCATCCTGTATCAATCATCCTGTATCAATCATCTCTTATTCTTTTGGTTACTTGGTCTTTCTTCTCAATTTTTTGGGCAGGGGAGACATGGCTCGCACTTTCTACTTCATTTGTTCTTCTTCTTGCTACAGGACTTTTCTTCTTCGTTCGTGCTCTGCCGAGAGAGTATATCAAAAGAATAGTGTTTGTTTTACTCTTCTCCGGTGTTGTTCAGTCTGGTATCGGGATAGCACAGTTTTTGTATCAACAATCGATCGATTCCTCTCTTTTTGGGATGAGCAGTCACGTAGCCTATGAAGCAGGCTCCTCAGTGCTTAAAATCGATTCTGGGAGGTTTTTACGTGCTTATGGTACTTTTTCCCATCCCAATATTCTCGGCCTGTATTTGGGGGTTATTTTGGTACTTGGCGCTTCCTATTACGTTTTCCTGAGTACATTCGAAAAAACCTTTAGAAAAGCCAGAGAAAGAATGTTTCTTCTGGCGAGTCTGCTTGTGATTTTTCTCGGACTCATTTTGACATTCTCTCGATCGGCATGGCTCGGAGTACTTTTTGGGATGATGGTCATCAGTGTCGGTATTTTCCTTCAAAAAGAGAAAGGCGTGCGTATGCGATTTCTGAAAATACTGTTTGTCTTTCTCCTTGCAAGCCTCGTCTTTGGGACTCTGTTATCTCAGCAAATTTTCCCACGTTTCGATGCGATCACGATAGATCGTGAGGGATCAATAACAGAAAGAGTGCAGTCACTTCATGATGCGGGTATCATCATAGGAGAAGGGAATATACTTCTCGGAACAGGCATCGGTAATTTCACCGCACAAATGATACATTTCCAGCCAGAGCGCCCAGTCTGGAGTATTCAGCCAGCTCACAATGTCTTCGTGCTTATTTTGGCAGAATTGGGTGTCGTCGGATGTATGTTATTTCTCTTCTTTCTTTTTTCTGTGGTGATGTATATTTTTACATCACTGAAAGATATCGATCACACATCACTTTTTTTCACCTGCGCACTTATGACCATAATCCCAAGTCTGTTTCTTGACCATTTCCTCTGGTCATCACATTTTGGCCTTCTCTTTCTCTTCTTTCTTTTCGGTATGGTATCTCGTCGATAAAGAATTGTATTGAAATATGCACGATTCTGTTTTCCGAAAGCAATCTTTTTTCTCTGCTCCAAACTCAAAAGCTCTTCTTTATTTACGAAAAATATTCCCTCACTCTACGGCATCCATAGGAAATTTTTCGAATAAAGAATGCTTTCTCGGACAAGTGGAGCAACCGAAAAAAAATTCTTTTGGAAAACAGAATCTAAGAATTGCTTACAAAAAAACCTAGTACATAATCACCGCAATTGGTTGCATTTTGACTACGGGTTTGACGACGTTGTTGTCTCTGACGCTTTCGATGACATCTTCAGCACGCTTGTAATGTGAAGAATCTTGCTCGATAACTTTGGAAGAACGGCCGTTATAGAGTTTCACACCTTTGGTGGCAAGTTTTTTGTCGAGTGCTTCTTTGCTTTCTGGTACGAAAGCATCTGTTTTGGTAGCTGATTTTCCCGCACCATGATTGCAAGAATAGAAACTCGAATCATTACCATCTTGTCCAACGCAAAGATAGGCCTCGGTACTCATCGAAGTTGGGATGAAGGCTGGTTCACCGGTTTCTTTGAAAAGTGGATGAGAGGACATTTTGCTCTTGCCGTATGCACGACTGGTACCGTTTCTGTGTACCCAAATATTTTTTCCATAATGTTCTTCCTGTGAAACGAGGATATGAGGCATATCGTAGAGGAGATCCATTTCGATATCACGCCCGAGCACACGCTCTGCAGTTTTGGCGACATTGTGTGTGATGACCGCACGATTGGCATGAGCGAAATTGGAGCAGGCATTGCGAGCGGACATATAGAGTTTGCCATCTTCACCTTCACCGTCAAAGGTGATGAGTGGTTCTTTCTTACCAAAATCTGAAGCGCGGATTTTTTCGGCAATCCGTGTGACAATTTTCCTATAAGGAGTGCTCCAAAAGAAGCGTCCGATATTCATCAAAATGGCGGTCGAAATATGTTCGCGTTTCTTGGCAGTGTACATATACATCGTGTATTGCCCGAGAATGCCAGAGCCACAATGAATCATAAAGAGGTATTGTCCTTTGTGAAGACCAAATTTTTCGGCAGTTTCAGAATCAAGTGTGTCGGTCACTTTCATCAAATCAAGAAAATGATTGCCGGCAGCACCAAGTACTCCCGATCGGAACTGAGCAAAGAATAAGAAAAGTTTCGGTAAAATATGATAGATATCTCGTTTCGTCATTTCGTGATCGAAAAAGTTTCCTCGGTCGAGGGAATTTTGTGCCTCGTTCTTCGTCGTGATACCAAGGTAGGAAATAAGGGGAGTGATACCAGAGCGACAGATATCGACGATGATATGAAAGGGGAGATACGTTCCGATAAGTTTTTTTGTGGGAACGGTTTCCGTGAGGGCGGTGAAAAGTTTTGCTATTTCTTCGGGTGTCGTATTGGTATCATCGAGGTTCGTACGGACGAGACGCATACCGCAAGCAGGATCGCTGTCATTGAGTTGTGGAAGAATATATTTCTCTGATGTTACTGTTGTACCAGTGGCATTCTTTCGACCAGGTTTCGAGTGTACATCAGCCATAGCAGCGATGTGATGAAACAGCATATCGTTACTCCCAACGCTTTCGAGTTGCTCCATCGTCGATGCCTCTGGCATGAGATTTTCCCCAACGTGAAAAATAACAGGGACCTTCATCTTGTCCGTTTTAAATTCACTTTTGTGATGGGTAATCTGAGTAATATATTTTTTGAACATATCGTGAGTAAATAATGAGTCATTCTTCGCTAGAGCGCATCATATATTGCTTCATACTCCTTGGCTGTCTGATGAAGGTCAAAATATGTTTCTGCGTACCGACGTGCCTCATCTGAGATGCGGGTCCGGAGTGCTACATTTTGCTTTAATTCCGCTATAGATTTGATCAGTTCCTCGCTGGAACCTTTGGGAATGGTAACACAAATATGTTCATTTGAAAACTCTTCAAAAGCAGGGAGAGAAGAGAGAATAACTGGTTTAGCGCAGGCATAGGCTTCGATAATCACGAGCGGTACATCAAATTTTCCATGAAGATCAGTAACGGGGAAAATAATCACGTCTGCTGTGTTGTAAAGTGCTCCCATATCCGAAACGGTATCAGAAAAAGTTATGTAACCGAGGACGTTTGCATCGAGGAGACGTTTTCTCACCTCCTCTTTTTTCTTCTTATCTGCTTCATTTTTGACACGACACGCAAAAACAAAACGGATATCTGTTTCAGGATTTTGAGAGAAGAAAGAAATGAGGGCGTCAGTGATCATATCTGTCGCTCCGAGTCTGACGTATTCACCTGGATACATCACAATAAATTGTTCTTTGGTGATATCGAATTGTGAAAGAAGGGTTTCCGATTTTTCTTGTGGGCGAAAACGCTGTAAGTCGATACCTGGATAGATGGTGTGTACATTGTGAAAACCGAGTGCTTCGAGTTTTCCCTTAGTTTTCTTTGTATACGTGACGAGGGCGTCCGCAAAAAGCATCGAGCATATATCGTCTGCGGAGTAGAGATCGTCTCTTAGGGTAGCGATTGTCTGGATGGTTTTTCCTTTTCTTGGCAATGCAAATTTGCGAATGAGTGAAGTATTTTGTTTCGTGGGTGTGAAAAGATAATGCGTAATATCAAACGTATCACGAACCTTTCGTAAATACTGAAAGAGATTCCATTTGGCACGAAGATTGAAATGACCCGAAGGAAACAGTGGTTTTTCTGTTACGGTTTCTGGTAGTCCTTCGAGCGCTGTTTTTGTTGTGAGGAGAGTCAGGGCGTGATTCTTCACTTCTCTTCCGAGAAAATAGGCAAAGTTTTTGGAGGCTTCATCCCACGGAGGAACGAGAGGTCTGGTAGCGAGGAGTACTTTTTTTGACATAGTATACTATATGATTACCGATAAATTTCTTTTTTTTCATCACCTGTCGTCACAATAATTTTCACCCGTTCGGATTGCTTACGGAGAAGAGGAGGAGTGATGGTGGTTTTTTGTTTCTTCGTTGCTTCAAACGATTCTTTGGCAATAGTGTTTTTGCCTACCATAATTTCATATGTGAATGCCTCATTGGTACTATGATTGTCGACGGTGAAAGCCAGACTTTCTTCTTCTGCGGGAAACGTCAGTGAAAGCGTCCACCAATTCTTCCCAAGATTAGGATCGAGTTCCCTTGTGTTCTCTCGAAAAAGGAATATGACGGCAAGAACGAAGAAAAGAATACAGAGCGTGAGGATTTTTTTATGTGGCATAGAGATTATTGTTTGCGTGCGTAAATATGAATATCATCTGAAGCATAAATGCGAGAGAAATCACGTGATTTCTCAAACTGAGCTGTATCAAGATGAGGGTTCACAATGACGAAGCGGACCGAAAGATCAGTATAACATTTTTTTCCGTTTTCAGTATTTGGAACAGATATCATCAGGCGAGTACATTGTTCACGATTGGGGTTATCCTCGTAACGTTTGAAGAAACCGCGTGAGAGTGGGTAGGAGTAATCACGGAGGAAGAAGAGCTTTATCCAGGCATCTGCCACGATGTAGTTATGGTCTTTTAGAATGATATCTTCTTTGGTGCTATTTTTTGCAAGATATGAGGAGGCGGAAAAGGTTTGTAGTGCACCGAGAGATTTGCTTTGCGGGAGTAGGGTATTGTTATTGTCACTTGATCCATCACTGATGATGAAAACAAAAGATGCAAGGCATATGAGGAATACAAATGTACTCGGTAGTCTCAGTTTCGTGTTGGTATCCCTCAGTGTGGACAAGAGGGCGGTCAGAGCGAATGCAGAAAGAATACCGAGAGGAAAAGAAAGATAGGTGACGATACGATTAGACGGAATATTGATGAAGAGCCAGTCTGGATGAAGGGTCATAAGAAGAAGTATGCCAATCCAGCTCATCAATATCGCTCCGCTATAGCGTCTGTATTTTCGGAGGAAAAGAAAGAGGATGAAACCAGCTATTCCGAGGGCTGTGCGAGCTGATCCAAGAGAATTATTCATTTGGAGAAAAGAAAGACCTGTACGCGTTGTTTTCGTTGGTGTACCGAGGGCTGTGCCTACGGCATTGGTCTCTATGTATGTAGGCATAGCGACGATGAAGAAGAAGACAATGGCACAAAAAAGAAGCAGTAGTGGTGCCGGAGCAATGATGAGTTTATACCAGGAGTGAAACACTGCTTTTTTCTCTCCAAAATGAGCAATACTGTAAACAATGACAAAGGTGGTAAGGGCAAAAAGTATCATCAGTGTGCTGAGATGATGCGTATATGCCAGAGTGAACAGAAGGAAAAAAGAAAGAGCAAGGAAAGAAGATTTCTTCTCTTTGAGTGCACGGAAAAGCGCCAAGAGTATGAGCGGAATAAAGAAGTTACCAAACATATTGCCTACAACACCGCCGGAAACAAATTTCGCTTCTGGTGAAGAAAGTGTGTAGAGAGGACCGAAAAAAAAGAGTGCTATGAGGGCGATGTTCTGTGGGGTAAATGTTTTTCGTGAGAAAAGTGAACTATCGATGCTCGTCGCAATACGAAGTGTCAGGGTAACGATGGCTGTGAGGCCAAGCAGGTTCACAAGGAGCAAGAAAAGCACAGGAAAAGCAGAGAGAAAATCCAGTGAAGTGAGAATATGTATCGCAGAAAAAGGTAAGTGCTCCCCGATAATGAAATCAGGGATAGGGAGAGGCTCCGTCAGAGTGTATACATCATCGGTTCTGATGATATTTTGTTTGGCGTAAAAAGGAAGTGTACCAGTAATAGCGATCATTTTGGACCAATACATATGATGCCCAAGATCAGTGCTTGTAGGCAAGATAGCGTGAGAAAGATATATTACCTTGATAAAGAGTGTGAGTGCAAAAAGGAGGATGAAGAGCGCTCCTTGCAACTTTGTGAAAGAAAGTTTTGGAGTATGTGCATATTGAGGAGTGTATTTCTCCCTCCCCATAAAAAAGATTTCCGACACGATAAAAACAATACCGAGCGTGACAAAAACCCCGAACATTATCGAGAAAATGGTGAACGGTACATGGAGTTTCCCTAAAATAATCATCAGGAAGTCAATAACCCCGATACCAATACCAAAAGAAAAAATAAGTGTTTCGAAAGGCGAAAAAAGAATAGTGTTTCGGAAGGCGAGTTTCAGTACTGACCAGCCCGGAAAGAAGAAAAGTACCGAGACAGCGAAGAAGAATAAGAATGTATCAAGGAGAATATTCATTTTATTTTTTTCTGAGTGATTCTAAAGTATGTATATAGAGAGGAGCGATCTTGTTCCAATGATAATGATTTTCGGTATAGATCCTGGCTTTCTTGCCAAAAGCGATTCTCAAGGCGTCATCAGATAAGAATGTTTGTATAGCTTCTCTGAAACCTACTGAATTTTCTGATGCAACCAGGATACCATTTTCACCGGTAGTAAGAGCATCTTTCAATCCTTCTATATTAGAAGCGATGACAGGTCTTCCACATACAGACGCTTCGATGACCGCGATACCAAATCCTTCCATATCTCCGTCGACATGGATATTTGGTTGGACAAATATATCTGCAGTATTGAGAAGTAGATTGCGTTCCTTGTCGGAAACTTGTCCGAGCATCTGTATTTTTTCTTCAGTATGTGTCTCTATAATAGCACGTTTGATATTCTCTTCTTCGATACCCGTACCCGAGACGACGTAGAGTACGGAAGCAGGAAGAGAGGGGAGTACATTACGGATGAACCATTCGACACCTTTTCGTTTTGCGAGGCGTCCTGCAGTGAGAAGTACGGAAATATCTTTCAAATCTTTGCCGAGGAATTTTTCCAGATCTTCTCGTGTGTCGTTTGTTTGGAGTGTTTCTGGGTTGATACCATTGGGGATCACGGTTATTTTTGCTTCTGAAATATGCTTCCCTAAGGCGAGTTTCTTTGTTTCTTCACTAACAGCGATGATACCATCAAGCGTCGGAATGAAATGCTCCACCCACCATTTTTGATAGAAATCATTCCTCCATGTGAGGTCGAGTCCGTGAATGACAGATGCAAATATCTTCCTTGGAAAGAAGAATTTACCAATAAATCCTACGATAGAGAGTACGCCGTCACCAAAAAGAACAACATCGTATCGATGTAGAGTAAAGAGTAATCGGAGTATGACGTACGGTAAGAAAAGAGGCAAAAATTTCTTGCCATACGGGTTGGCGAGCGTCGTGACTTCCGCAAACTTTGGAAGCCACACCGAAAGCTCATAATTCTGATTTTCGATGCCACCCGTTACTGGCGGATAAGCACGTGAGATGAAGAGGAGTTTCATTTTATTTCTTGTATTTCTCAGCACGCATACGATAGAGGACTTCCTCACTCAGCATTCGTGATCCCTTGATCATATCAGCGATAAGACCGAATATGACGAGCTGAAGACCAATAAGGAAGAAAATAGCAGAGGCAAAAAGATAATTCCGATACGGGGCTACTTTCATATCTGGAAAATAGAGGCCGAAGAAAAGAGTGAGGAGAATAATGGCAAGAAGAATAAGTATGAGTCCAGGAGTAGCAAAGAATTTCATCGGTCTGATGTCACGTATTGCCTTCAAAATAATACGGACACTATTGTTGATAAAGCTAAAAGCACTTTTCACAATTCTTGATTTTCGATTTGCGAAATAGGTTACTTGCACAGGGACCCAGGTGACACGAAGATTTTTTCCGATAGCATCAATAATTGTTTCTTGGGTATAAGTAAAACCAGTTGGATTGTTGAGACGAAGGAGTGTTTCGCGACTATGAGCACGAAAACCACAAGTAATATCATTTGTTTCGACATTGAGGAATGAGCCGACGAGTGATGCTCCAAGACGATTAAAAAAGTCTTTAATCCAGGGAATATTTTTAGCACTTGATTCTGAAAAACGATCACCTACAACCATATCAGCCTTATTATTAAGAATAGGATCGATCAATTTTTGTATTTCACTTGAATCAAATTGACCGTCAGCATCAATATTGATCATAATATCAGCACCACATTTCAGGGCGTTTTCACTTGCGGTTGCAAACATTACCCCAAGACCACGGTTACCATTCTGTAATATGACAATATCCGCACCGCCTTTTCGTGCTTCCTCTGCTGTATGGTCAATCGATCCATCATCGATTACTTGTACGAGTACTTCATCGATACCCTGAAAAGTTCTCGGGATACGACCGATAGTTTCGGCAATTTTTTCCTCTTCGTTATATGCAGGGAGGTTTACAATCAATTTCATACGTTTGATTTATGGCTTAACGATATTTATTTTTTCTTGATCAGTACTTGAGGATTGAGACACTGGAAGTCACATTTTTCTTTGGCACCCTGAATACCACTCTGTATCAAATCTTTCTGGCACTGAGTGAGTTTCTCCTGGCATGCAGATTTTCGTTCGTTCCAATAATTTGTATTCACTTCATATCCGAAATAGGGCAACACGAAATAAGCAATAACAGCAACGCCAGCAAGCCAAATGATGAGTTTAATAAGTGAGAACATATATTATCGGCCGATGCCTTTATAAATAATACCTGATTTTTTGAATGCTGATCTATTGAGGCAATTCTTCCCATCAACGATGACTTTGATGCCGTATTTTTTGAGGAGGGTTGGTGTGATGGCTTCTATGAATTCTTTGTGATTGGTTGCTACGATGAGTGCCTGTGATTTCTTCAGAATCGCTTCGAGCGATTTCATACTTGATTGTGATTTCACATACGGATCATATGTTTCCACTTTGCAATAATGTTTTTTCAGATGTTTGATGATTTCAAATGACGGGGACTCGCGCACATCTTCGACATTGGCTTTATAAGAAAGACCGAGAACACCAACGGTAGTGCCTTTCATCGGCATTTTGTTTTCATTCAAGGCGTCTTGCAAACGCTCGACAGTGTATTCTGGCATCTCATCATTGGTTTTGATAGCGAGTTTGAGGAATTCGTGATCGAAGCCAGATGCTTTGGCACGTTCGACGAGATAATGAGGATCAACAGGAATGCAGTGTCCGCCGATACCGCAGGAAGGATAGTGGGCCATAAAGGCGAATGGTTTGGTTGCGGCACCGTCGATCACGTCTTTGACATCGATATCGAGCTTATCAAAAGAGCGAGCGATTTCGTTCACAAAAGCGATATTGATATTGCGGAAAGAATTTTCAAGGATTTTTACTGCTTCTGCTTCACGAATGGTTTTCATCGGTCTGATATCAGCATCCACGATACTGCGATAGAATTGCAGTGACATTGCGAGTCCTATTTTGTCGAATGATCCGACGACGCGAGGAATATTGGTGACATTCCACTTGGGATCGCCTGGATTGATACGTTCTGGACAGTGTGCAATGAAAATGTCTTTTCCTACTACGAAGCCGTGTTTTTCGAAAATTGGTTTGACTATTTCTTCAGAAACATATGGATTGACGGTTGATTCGAGAATGACGAGCGCACCTTTCTTCGTCTCTGTAGCCACGATTTCACAGGCACCAATAACGGGGCCAAGATCTGGATGATGGGCTGCATCTACGGGTGTTGGGACACAGATGATATGAACATCAGCAGAAGCGATATATTTCTTTTTGGTTGTCGCTTTGAATGGATAAGCAGAGAAATTTTCTTCGAGGTAGGCATCTTTCCAAATACGTTTTCCTTCTTGAAGCGTTTTGATTTTTTTCTCGTCCAAATCAAAACCGATAACTGTATACTGTTTTTCGCTGGCACGCACAGCCAAAGGGAGTCCGACATATCCGAGTCCGATTACCGCCACTGTCTTCAAATCGTATTGAGCCATAAAATATCCTTAAGAGATAAAATGATTACTCCCTCATTGTACGAAAAAAACCTTGTATTGGCAAATGAGCATCAAGAAAAAGTGACGCTTTCCTGTCTTTTTTATCATTGACTTTTTATCGAAAATGTGCTATTATATAAAAAGAGTGCTTATAGAATACTCTAGTATCATTTTTTCTCTAAAAAGGCTATAATGATACATATGCAGTATTCTTTTTACTTTATATGATATGTTTCTCACGAAAAGAATTGAACAGGCTATTGTACGAGCGACCATTCTTCATCAGGGTCAGAAACGTAAGATAAGTAATGTTCCCTATATCATCCATCCTTATTCGGTGGCTTTTTTGTTGGCACACTACAGTGATGATGAAGATGTGATTATCGCGGGACTCCTTCATGATACGCTTGAAGATGTGCCAACGTATACCGAAGAAAAGTTACGCTCAGAATTCGGAGATCGTGTGGGTGATATTGTGAAGGAAGTGACAGAAGATTTCACGCAGGCAGAGAAAGAAGATCATAGCATTCGAGCGCATCATTGGCGAGCGCGGAAAGAGAAGTATCTTAAAAACCTTGAGAATGATAGTGAGGAGGCACTTCTTATTGCGACGGCTGACAAAATTCATAATATGCGGAATGCTGTGGATGAATATTTTCTTCACGGTGATGCTGTATGGGAGAAATTTCAGAGGAATGTCGAACATATGCTATGGTTTTATAGTGAGACTGCCAGGATTATCAGCGCAAAACTCACTCACCCGCTTGTTGATGAAATGAATAGAATTCTTACGGAACTGGAGAAAGTAACGATAGCGAAGAATAAAAAATGATCTTTTATTTTTGAAGAAAAAAGAGATATGCGCATCGGTATCAATGCTTCATTTCTGAGAAAACCTGGAACGGGTATCGGACAGGTCACACTGAATGTGATACGAGAACTCGCTCGTATGGCCAAGCAAACATCAATCAACGATATTCGTCATGAGTTTTTCTTGTACTGCGAAGAAGTGCCGGAAATTGATTTTTTATTACCGGAAAATTTTCATATCCGAGTTTTTTTGCCGTTTTGGAAACGCGATGATTTGATACGGAAAATGTTGTGGGAGAGAAGAGTTGTTAATCAGGCTTTGCAAGATGACTGTGAAGCATTCCTTAGTGTGTATCAAAGTACCTCCGCTTTTCCGCACTCGATACAGCATAGTATGATTGTGCACGATATTATCCCGCGATTTTTTCCTCTGTATAGGCAAACACTGAGGCAGAAATTCTTCTGGCATCGTGTCGAGCAAGGAATACGGAAAGCAGATCATATCATTGCAGTGTCTGAGTCTACGAAGAACGATATGATGCGCGAGCTCCGTCTCGAAGCGAAGAAAATAACAGTCGCGCTTATCGATACGGATCCACGTTTTCTTATGCCGATTTCTTCTGAAAAATCAGCAGAGGTTTTGAAGAAATATGATCTGCAGGCGGGGTACATATATCACGGAGGAGGACTCGAGATACGAAAAAATACCGAAACACTCCTTCGTGCATACAAAATACTTCTTAATGATGCAGAGCTGAAAGGTCGTATACCAGTGCTCGTCATTTCAGGAAAAATATTTGATGCAGGAAATATCCTAGCAACTGATGTGCGAAAGATTATCTCAGAGTTACATATCGAAAAAAGCGTACGTTTACTTGGGTTTGTACCCGCTTCTGATATTCCTGTGCTGTATAAAGAAGCTCTTTTCTTTGTGTATCCGTCTCTTTATGAAGGATTTGGACTGCCAGTTCTTGAGGCACTCCGTATGCGATTACCCGTACTCTGCTCTGCAAATTCTTCTCTGCCAGAAGTCGGTGGTCACGCTGCGCTCTATACGAATCCGCGGGATACAGATGCAATGGTACATCAAATGAAACGTCTTATTACGGATACGTCCCTCAGAGAAACTATGATTGCGCAAAGTGATGCCCAGGCGTTATTATTCAGTTGGGGAAAAGCCACCAATCGTATTATGAGCGTCCTTCTAAGAAAATAATCTATGTTGCAGACAAGTACGCTCCCATTTGGATGGAGTAACAATAAATGGTCTCTCATCCTTGCCAATATAGTGGCAGGTATTCTTTTTATTGTTCTTTCCCATACAGGGGTGCTTCCAATTGAACCAGTGAATTTCTTTTTTTTCTCTTTTCTTGGATTACTTTTTTCGCTGTATAGACCAGGCTGGACATTTCTTCTTCTGATAGGGATGTTGCCCTATGAAATTATCAATATCGCTCCGCAAGGCATTTCTTTCGTTCTGCGTCCGTATCAGTGGCTTCTGGTTTTTCTTCTTATTTCGCTTGGTATCAGATTTGTGCTTAGGCGTTTTCCATTAGAGAAACTCTCCCTCACTTGGTTTGATGCCAGTCTGATTGTCTTCACTCTTGCTTCTCTACTTTCAGCAATACTGAGTGATGGGAAGATAGTTGCTCTGAAGCTCTCCCTTATTCTCTTCTCGTTTCTTCTCCTTTATTTTGTGACACGCTTGTTTGTTCGTTCGATAGAAGATGTGAAGATGATTCTTCCATTTCTTTTTTCTTCTTTCATTGTGGTTGCCTTTTTTGCTCTTATCCAAAATATTCTATTTATCAGTGGTAAGGAAAGTTATGAGGTGATGGCAGGGCGACCGAATGCTGTTTTTGCAGAAGCTGATTGGATCGGTTTCTATATTGCTTGCATTATTGTATTGTTTTCGTCTCTGCTTTTGTACTGCAAAGAGAATAGAGTTTTTCGTATGTTTATTTCTGGATCCCTCATTTTGGGCTACAGTGTACTTCTTATAACGGTCAGTCGCAGTGCTTGGCTGGCTACTGTTGGAGGTATGATGACGCTTTTTCTGACGCTTTTTTTTCGAGAAAATATATGGCAGGCGCTCAAAGAAAAGAACACGACCGCACTTATCAGATCCTTCTCTCTCAAAGCCTCTCTCGTAGTACCATTCTTTATCGCCATTATTGGTGTCTCACTTTTTTCACTGAGTCCATTTGATTTGCTGGATCGTACTAAAAGCACTGCCACAGGAGAACAAAAAATAACAGTGTCCTGTGAAGAAGAAAGTACTCTCTCTTTACTTCCTGAAAGAATACAGACTATAGATGAGCTCTCTTCATTTCACTGTAAGCATATTCTGCTCGAAGAAATCGATACAGAAAGAGTATTAGGCAGATTTGTGTCTACGGTCTATCGGAATGATCCGAATGTACATATCCGAAAAGACATCTATATTCAGGTAAAGAACATTCTGAAAGAGCATCCATTTTTTGGTATCGGTTTCGGAAATATTGCTTCTTTCTTGGGTAATGATGGGAGAGGGGCAGGACTCAATGCCAGTAATATTTTTCTTGAGATATGGCTGGGATCAGGTATTGTCGGACTTTGTGCTTTTCTCTTTTTCTGGCTTGGCACCGCACTTCATATACTGGTTCGTATAATCAGGAAGCGTTCCTTGGAAGATTCTATCCTTCTTTCGCTCTGGGTGACCATTACCATATTCAATTTTTTCAATTCTGGACTTTTTCTTGGCTTCTTCTTTGTTTTTCTTGCTTGTCTTATGCTGACATTTTATGACCATGAATAAAAAAATATTTGCTATTGATATACGACTTATTGGGAAGAAACGTACGGGTGATGAGACGGTGTTTTTTCATTTGACCAAAGAATTGATACGTCTTGATTCCGAAAACGAATATCATCTTCTGACTGATGAGATGAATGAGGATGTTCTTGCAGACATAACGGAGCGTCTTGATATTGCACATAACTCCAATGTAAAGATTGTCTCACTTCGAGCACGGAATCGGTTTATATGGAATCTTCTTACCGTACCGAAATACCTGTTCCAAAATACCATTGATGTTTTTCATACACAGTACATCGTGCCATTTTTCGTGCCTCGGCGTACGAAGCTCGTGACGCACATTCACGACGTGTCTTTCTGTGCATATCCAGATATGATTGGCAAGGGAGACCGTTTTTTCTTGGCAATACTTATACCGTATGCCCTAAGGAGAGCGGATACTATTATTACTCCTTCACAATTCACCAAAGATGAGATAGTGAAATATTATAACGTATCAGAAGAGAAAATAGTGGTGATTTACAATGGCATCGGTGAAGAGTTTACGAAGCCACACATATTCTCTTCCGAAAATGGAGTACTTCTCAAAGAAAAATATCGTTTGCCGGAACATTTCATACTTTCTGTGGGGACGCTTCAGCCGAGAAAAAATCTTCCTTTTCTCATTGAAGCATTTGCACTTTTGAAAAAACGCCTTCCAGAAATAAAACTTGTCATTGTCGGGAATAGGAAGGCTCATCATATTGATCCTCGTATCGATCAGACAATTCTGACGTACAATCTTACGAGTGACGTTATCTTTCCTGGGTTCATTGATGCAGAAGATTTGCCGAATTTTATCAGTATGACACACGTTTTTGTTTTTCCTTCACTCTACGAAGGCTTTGGGATTCCGCTTCTCGAGGCGATGAGTCAAACTGTTCCTGTGTGTGCTTCCGACATTCCAAGTTTACGGGAAATAGGAGGGGAAGTGGTTCTCTATTTTGATCCAACAAAACTTGCTTCGTGTGAAGAATCGTTGTATAATCTTTGTACTAATGAAGCCTTAAGAGAGAGTATAAAGGAGGCAGGAAGAGAGCGAATGAAACTCTTTTCATGGGAGAAGAGCGCGGTTCTGCTTTTAGAAGAATATAAAAAATAACGTTTTTTACAGCATTTTATCATTAGTAATTATGTATCTCTATGGCATTTTTTAAAGATGGAATAAAGAATATGCAAGAAGAAGTAACTATGCCGAAGAAACATCGTGCATGGCGTATAGGAGGGTTTTTCCTCATCCTTTTGCTTATCGCAGGAGGTGTTTTTGCTTGGAAAACTGGATTTGTACTCAATAAAATTTCGCAAGGAAATGCTCATATTTTTACAAGCTTGCTGAGTTCTTTACCTGGAGTAGAGAGCAAGCTCAAAGGTGAAGAAGAAGGTCGTTTGAATATTCTCTTCCTGGGGATGAGAGGAGAAGGTGTCGAAGGAGGAGGGCTCCTCGCTGACACGATTATGGTGCTTTCTATTCATCCAAAGCAAGATGATACTGATACGAGCAAGGTATCACTGATCTCAATACCCCGTGATACTTATGTCACTGTTCCAGGCCGAAACGAACAAAGAAAAATAAATGCAGTATATGCTTTGGGAGAAGAACGTGCTCTTCATAAGGGTGGTATCGAAGATATGCGAACGATTGTTGGTGAAATTACCGGTCTTGATATTCCTTATGCCGTGACTATCAATTTTCAGGGATTCAAAGATCTTGTGAACGCTGTTGGTGGTGTTACTGTCACACTTGATCAATCATTTGAAGAAGGTGTCCAGTTTAGAGGGCTGACGGCTCGCTGTGATGGTATACGTTATACGGTGCCTTCTGGTGAGGTAGAAGTAAAGAAAGGTGTCAGACGTAATGGCTCGGTGTACTATAGGCACTACGATATGTGCTTTGAAAAAATGACTACAACAGCCATCGCAGACCTCGAATGTGGCGGTGATTTCAAATTACCAAAAGGTGAGAATCTTCTCGATGGCGACAAGGCTCTCTGCTATGTCCGTTCTCGTGATATGACAAGTGATTTTGCTCGCGCAAGAAGACAACAGGAAGTGATTGGTCTGATACGATCAAAGGCGCTTTCGCTGGGTACACTGACTGATTTCTCCAAAGTGAATATGATTCTGGATAGTCTCGGAAAAAATGTGAGTACCAATATGGAAGCATGGGAGATGAAAAGACTTTTTGATCTCTACCAGAAAGTAGGTGAAGTCAAGATCAATCAAAAAGTACTAGAAGATTCTGAGGAAGGACTTCTGTACAATCCGCCAGTGAAACCAGAATCTGGCTATATTCTTCTTCCACGCGGTGATAATTACAATCGTATCCACGAGCTCTTTCAGAACTCACTTCAATAAAAATAGTGGTTCCTATGGATACCAAAGAACTTACAATTGCCATTAATGGATACAGGAGTCCTGAATTACTCAGGCTTTGTCTTCGATCTGTCGAAGAGCATCTTTCGCATTCTGGCGTTGATTTCGAAGTGATAGTCACCGATAGTGCTACCGAAGAAGATACTGAGATACTGATGCGTGAAGAATTCTCGTCCGCACGTTTTTTTCCTTTCAAAGAAAATGTCGGGTTCAAAACACTCATCAATACTTCTCTTCATGAAGCGAGAGGAAAATATATATTCCTTATCAATAGCGATATCGTACTGACCAAAGATACATTCCCTTCAATGCTAGAATATTTGAAGTCACATCCAAGCATTGGTATCATTGCCCCCAAACAACTTAATTTCAATGGTACTCTTCAGAAAAGTTGTTATCGATTTTATAAGTTACAGACTATTCTCTACCGGCGTACATGGATAGGGAAATTGCCTTTTGCCAAGAAACATTTGCACTGGTTTCTTATGAGTGACTACGACCACAAAACACCCAAAACAGTTGATTGGGTAATCGGTTCATCGATGCTTGTCTCAAAGGAAAATGCTAAGAAAGTTGGACCGATGGACAGTCGATTTTTTATGTATATGGAAGATGTGGATTGGTGCCGAAGATTCTGGGAACAAGGTTTAGAAGTGGTATATTATCCTGAGGCAATCGTCTATCACTACCATGCGAAAGGTAGTGCTCGTGGGGGATTTTTTGGTTCTCTTCTCTTTAATCGATTAACTTGGTATCATATACAAAGTGCCTACATCTATTTCGTAAAATATTGGAATAAAGAAACCCCTAAACATCAGTAAAAAAATATGGAAGAAACAAATATTACACAGCAGGAAAAATATGACAAAGGCAGGCATATTTTCAAGAAATCAATTTTCATTTTTTCCATTATTATTCTCTTCTTTGGAGTATTTACATTGGGTTACGAAAGAGGAAGAGAGAAAGAAAAGGGTGGTAGTGAGAGTGCTTTATCGCCAAAAGATGCGCTGATTATCAATAAAGAGGACAACGATAGAACGATTGATTTTTCTCTTTTCTGGCAAGCGTGGAATCTGCTTCAAGAGAAATACGTGGATCGAGGCAATCTTGATGCGCATACGCTCTTCTATGGTGCTATTAAGGGGATGCTTGCGGCTACTGGTGATCCTTATACTACTTTTTTTGATCCAAAGGAAAATCAAGCCTTTCAAGAAGATATTTCTGGTACCTTTGAAGGTATCGGTGCAGAAATGGGTATGAAAGACAATATTCTGACCATTATAGCTCCGCTTGAAGGTATGCCAGCTGAGAAAGCGGGTCTGATGTCTGGCGATAAAATTATCAAGATTGAGGATGAATCTACAACGAATCTTTCTTTGGAAGAAGCGGTGAAAAAAATTCGTGGACCAAAGGGTACGGAAGTAAAACTCACTATTTTCCGTGTTGGTGAAGATGATTACCTAACAATAACTGTGAAACGTGATCAGATTCTGGTGAAAAGTGTTCGTTTTGAGATGAAAGATAATGCAATTGCATACATCAGAGTCAATCGTTTTGGTGATGATACAGAGAAGGAGTTCAATATGGCAGTCAAACAAGCACTTTCTGCCAATGCCAAGAAACTTATCATTGATGTACGGAATAACCCAGGAGGATTTCTCGAAACAGCAGTGTCGATGAGTAGCACGATGCTTCCTTTCGGTAAGGTAGTGGTGATGGAAGAAAATGCCAAAGGCGATCGTAAGGAACTCAAGACTCAAGGAAGAGACTTCCTTAGTCACTTGCCTACCGTAGTGCTGATCAACGAAGGAAGTGCGAGTGCTTCAGAGATTCTCGCAGGAGCACTGAAGGATAACCGTGATGATGTTACACTCATTGGCGAGAAATCTTTTGGAAAAGGATCTGTACAAGAACTGATACCACTGAGTAAGACGACAGCGATGAAGGTGACTGTAGCACGCTGGCTCACTCCTGCAGGACATCAGATCAATACAGTCGGCATAACACCTGATATCGAAGTGGAAATTACGAGAGAAGATATCGAAAGCAAACGCGATCCACAGCTCGATAAAGCTCTCGAAATATTAAAGTAAGGAAGCATAACAAAACATCTTACGAAACACTTGACTTGCGCACGAAGAATTTCTATACTTATATATGAATTAATATGTTGAGAATACATCTATGAAAGAAAAACTGACTATAAGGCCACTGGGCGAAAACATACTTATTCAGGTAGAAAAACCAGAAGAGAAAACTTCGGCAGGTATCTATCTTCCTGAGACCGCCAATCCTGATCGTCCACAGATTGGCAAAGTGATTGCAATAGGAGAAAGTGATAAGATAAAAGTGAAATCAGGAGAGAAGGTTGTCTTCAAACGTTATGGAGGTGAAGAAGTGAAAATAGATGGTACCGAATACCTTCTTTCAAACTATAAAGACGTCTTGGCCGTGATTGCCTAAGAGGAGAGGATTTATCTTATTATGGCTCAAGAGTGAGTCCAGATTCAGGAAGAAGGTGTTTATTACTACCACTCAGAGTTTTTGCAGTAAAAATACCGAGATCGGAAAGGAGTACACCTCCTTCAAAAGAACGTGTATCGTTTTCTCCATAGACGATAATCAAAGTGGCAACAGGAAGTTCTGTAGCACGTTTTTCGAGTTCAGAGAGAGGAATATTGATTGATCCTTGTATGTGTTTTTTTGCATAATTTTTTTCCGTCTGGACATCAAGCAGAAAAAATGATGCTAACTCCTTCTGCATTTTTTTGAATGCTTCGAGATCGATATAGGTTACCTTGGATTGATCAACAAAAGACTCAGTGTTCGCTTGAGAAATCATTGGTGCATATATATTCTTCCAACCGTTTATACCCCCTTTTAGAAAGAAATACGGAAATGATTTTCTAGCGAGTATATTTTTCGCAGTCTCAAAAGTTGTATTGTCAGATTCATCGGAAATAATAATGAATGTTGTTGATGAATCAGGGGTAATATTCTCCAGATTGTTTATAGAAATGTTCCGAGAATGTGCAATATGCTCATTATCAAAGGCATTTCTGGTACGGATATCAAGCATGGTAATTTTCTCACCTAACTGAATTTTCTTCATCAGTATTGCAGGTTCTATAGAAGGAATATTCCCTTTGGTGCTATCGGAAATTGCAGCCTCAAGAACATCGTTTCGATCAGTAGTGTTGGTATAAAAAAATCTTTTACCAATAAAATACACTCCAATCAAAAGAATAAACAGGAGTCCAATAAGAAGAGCTTTTCTATCGCGCGTATTTTGCTGGGTTGGTGAAGCCATACTTTTTTATTGTAAGAAACTTCCAAGCAGTGTTTTATTCCCTCGGAGGAAATCTTCTATGGAAACCCTTGATTTTCCTTCGAGCTGGACTTCTTCTAGGAATATGATGCCTTCACTCGTTTGTACCGCTATTTTCTCACCCATTTCAAAAACTTCTCCAAGCATATGAGGTGATTTTGGTGATTGTTTCTGATACGATATTTCCATAAGTTTGAGCCTCACCAGTCCATCTTCCGTCTTCCAAAGTGAGAAAAGTCCTGGCCATGGATAGAGTGCTCGATAACGGTTGTAGATATTAGGCGCTCCTTCAGTCCACATCACGTGACCATCTTCTCTTTCAATGAGTTGACACAGTGTTGCCTCTTCATTCTTCTGAGGGACAGGAGTAATAGTCTGTTCGATAATTTTTGGTAATGTTTCAATTAAGAGTTGTTTTCCGAGCTCAGTCAGTTTCGTGTACAAAATATCTTTCGTATCTTCTGGTTCTATATCAAGAGAAGTCTGAGAAAAGATAGCACCTGTATCCATACCAGCGTCCATCTGCATGATACTGATGCCTGTTTGTGTTTCACCGAGAAGGAGCGCGTTTTGAATAGGGGAAGCACCCCTGAATTTTGGGAGAAGCGAAGCATGAACATTGATACAGCCGAATCCAGGAAGCGCGAGCACCGCATCAGGGAGGATTTTGCCATAGGCCGCTACGACAATAAGATCAGGTTTCAAATCCCGAAGTTTAAGAATGGCTTCTTCATCAAATTTGGCTATTTGGAGCACGGGGATGTTATTTTTTATGGCTTCTTTTTTTATCGCACTTTCCTCGACTTCTTGTTTGCGTCCTACTTTCTGATCAAGCTTTGTCACAACACTGACGATATTGTATTTCTCCTTAACAAGAGCAGAAAGGATTTCTGCAGAAAATGCTGGTGTACCCATAAAAATGGTACGAATCTTTGGACCGCCGATAAAATTTTTTGGCGTAGCAGTTTGTTTCGGGAGGACGAAACTTTTCTGGTCTTTGTGTTTTTTCCCTGTGAGTAAATCGAAGAAAGTAACCATTATTTTTTGTTTAAAGAATTATCGAGGACTTTTTCTGTTGTTTTTTGTAACGATTGATAATAAGTATACCATCCAAATGATCCACTTCGTGTTGTATGACAATGGCAAGGAATCCCGTTGCTCGCATTTTTTTTGGCAGACCTTTTTCGTTCTGATAGCGCAAGGTTATCTCTTCCGAACGAATAATCGGAAAGAATTGACCTGGTAAACTGAGGCATCCTTCTTCAAAGACGATTTTCTCTTGTGAATAAGAAGTGATTTCTGGATTGATAAAATAGTACACTTGGTTATCTACTTCTGCAACAGCAAGACGGAGAGACTTATCAATTTGCGGAGCAGCAAGACCAACACCGTTTTCCTTGTGCATCGTTTCTATCATTTGAGGAAGCAAAGCCTGAATCTCTGGTGATAAGGGATCCTTTACCAGAGCTGTTTTTGTGAGGAGTATTTCGGTAGTATCACCAGTAATGAGTTTGAGCATAGTTTAAAGAAAAGAAAGTGGATCAACATCTATAGTGGTTGTCATATCAATCTTTTGAAGATATGAGCGGACATCATCTGGCAGGGTGTCCTGTGAAGCAATACGAATAATCATTGATGTTTCAAAAAGTTTTTTTGTTGTCAGATATTTCACTTTCTCGGAGATGCTGATACGGTGTTTTTGTTTCGTCTCTGAGAAAAGAAGTACGATGTCTTCATATATCTTCTGCATCTTTTTCGAAACAGCCTGCTCTGTTTTCTCAGAACACGTAATCGCGAAGAGTCTGGAGTATGGAGGGTAGAACAAATCTTCTCTCTCAGTCATTATTTTCTCTAAAAATGCCGTAGAGTCAAACGACTGCACTCTCTGAAAAAAAGTACTCTCCGGATGGAAGGTTTGCACACAGACTTTCAGAGGCACTGTCTTTCTCTGACCCTCTTCTTGGAAGCGTGTCAGTATCTGGAACAGCTTCTCATCGGAACGAAAATCAGCGAAAGAAAGCAAACTATCTGCGTCAATCATACCAATAAGTGCCAGTTTCGGCAAGTGGTGGCTTTTCAAGACCATCTGGGTTCCGATGAGGATATCGATGTTTCCTTGCGAGGATTCTTCATAGAATTTTTCTATGTCTTTCATCGTTCGGAGAGTCTTCGCATCAGCACGGAAGATGCGTGCTCCAGGGAAAAGTTTTCGTACTTCTCTCTCGATACGCTCTGTGCCAAATCCGACATGACGAAAAGTGAGGTGTCCGCAGTGTGGACAGCTCGGAAAAGCGTCTGTCTTGTAAGCACATCCAGTACACCGGAAAATCCCATCATTTTGTAAAGAAAGAATATGCGCTGATTTCGGACAACGAAAAATATTTTTACAATGTTCACATACCGAGAAAGCGTTCATACCTTGGCGATGAATATAGAGGAGCGACTGTGTCTTGTGCATATACGATTCAGTCAAGGCAGTGATAAGCTCTTGTGAAAGTGGAGAGTAGTTTTTCCGAAAGCGTTCAAGACGAAGATTGATGATGTGCATCGTTCCAAAAAGTGGCGGAAGTACTTGCATGGTATTCATCATCTGATAGCTTTGCTCTTCCGCTTTCGCAGAGAAACGACTGTCTACTCCTGGCATACCAGAAACAAAAAGAAGTTTACTCGAAGAGCAAATAGCTAATTCCTTGGCTACTTTCCGAGCATCGTATCTTGGACTCATATTCCATTGTTTATAACCATCATCTTGTTCTTCGAATATGACGATACTTTTGAGATTATTAAATGGTGCAAATAAGCCTTGTCTTGTGGCGAATATGAGTATGGCTTCACCAGATCTGATATGTTCCCAAGCGTGAAAATATTCTCGATCGGTAAGCTTACTATGAAGCGATACTATTTTCTCTGAAGGAAAATACGTCTTTGCAATTTTCTGTAAGGCAGGAAGAAGCACAATTTCTGGGACAACAATGAGCACTTGCCCTTTTCTCCGTGTCATCTTCTTCATAAAATGAGCAAGCCAATGTTCGAAATGGTGCAAAGAGAACATATCGAGGTATGCATACGATACGTCTTTCAATATACAGCAGTCTTGAAGAATGCCCTTGTCTGTAGATGAAAGCTTTGGGAGAGGAGGGAGCATTTCTGTAGACAGATGTACCGTAAGAGCGGTTGTCTTTTTTGGGAGAAAATGTTTCAACACTTTGCCGAGTGATGTGAAATATTCCTCACTGATGTACTGTGCGAGTGCGAGCTGATGAGGAGTAAGAAAAGCAGGAATGATCATTTTGGAATATGATTTCATCCAAAGAGGTTTTGTTCCTGGGAGCGTCTCACACGCAAACACAACGCCTTCGAGAGATCGTTTACCAAATGAAATAGCAATAAGAGAACCGATAGGAAGAGGTTTCTCTGAAGCATAACTAAAAAAAGGTGATTTCCTGAGAGGGAGAATCAAAAGCGGAGCCACTTCAAGTCGATACAGAGATGTTTCTTTCATAGAGAAGGAAAGTATAAAACACTCCCTTCATTCTAGCAAATTTTCTCTCATCGGTCTTTCTTTCTCTACCACTTGATTTTTTGGCTTTTTTAAGCTACGCTCATAATACCCTTATGAATAAAACACGTCGATTATTTGTTGGTATCCCGCTTTCCTCACCGCTTCGTAAGAGACTTACGCAAGAAATGGAAACGTGGCCTAAAGAAGCAGTACTCCGTACGATGGAAGAAAATCTCCACGTGACGCTTTTTTTTCTTGGTTTCGTTCAGGAAGAAGAAGTAGGGGAGATGTGCCGAAGAGTCGGAGAAGTCTGTCAGAATGTTGAATCGTTCGATCTGGAATTCACAGGGATCAAGCTGATGGAGAGTGAAGAATCTCCGAAAATGATTTGGCTCACAGGAGAGGCGAGCGACGAACTTCGCATTCTTCTTCAGAAAATCGAACAAGCATTTTCATCATTTATAAACGAGAAAAAAGTGTATCGTCCTCACATCACACTCGCGAAAATCAAGAAATCCAAGTGGCTCAAGCTTGAGACGAAGCCTGTACTGAAAGACAAACTTTCTTTGATGGAAACGGTAGAAAATATTGCTGTGTTTGAAAGTTTGTCTCTTGATGGGAAGCGTCGTTACGAAGCGATTGATACGTTTCCGCTCATATAGCTTTCCTTACCAAAAAATCTATGGAAATATTGGGAACCATCATCGACAATCATACTCGAGAAGAAATTTTGAAACAGGTAGAAACATTTTTAAGCAAACCGATGTTTCACCAAATAGCAACTGTCAATCCTGAATTTCTTCTTGAAGCAGAAAAGAATAGAGCATTTCAAAATGTGCTGAATCAGTGTGATTTACGCATTGCGGACGGTTTCGGTATCACTCTTGCCTTTCTCTTCAAAGGTGAGAAATTGCGGTGTCGCTTCCCTGGAGCTGATTTGATGGAAGCAATGTTGCATATCGCCAATGAAAAAAAAATGAGCGTATATCTCGCTATCAATAAAAATGGGCTGAGTTCTTTCGAAGAAATAAAAAATGTTCTCTCAAAGGAATATCCGAATCTCATATTGAGTGGTACAGATATCGATAGTGTTCAGAGAGTGAATGAAAGTGCTCTCACATACGATATGCATCATACAAAATATGATATACTTCTTTGCAACTTTGGTGCTCCACGGCAAGAAATATTTTTACAGAGTTTCAAAAAAAAAGATACGGTTCGACTGGCTATGGGCATTGGAGGATCATTTGATTATCTGACTCGCAAACAAAAGCGTGCACCGAAGTGGTTACGAACTATCGGTATGGAGTGGCTCTGGCGTTTCATACTTCAGCCGAAAAGATGGGTGCGTATATGGAAAGCGGTCGTTGTTTTCCCTTTTCACGTATTTTTCGCTACAATAGAGGAACGAAGGAAAAATCTCTAAGTATTTGTAATGTAAAACTCTATGTCTGATACAAAGAATGTTCGCGCGCGTTTCGCACCATCACCGACAGGTCAGCTTCATGTTGGTGGTCTCCGCACAGCTCTCTATAATTATTTGCTTGTGAAAAATCTTGGTGGAAGCTATATCCTGCGTATCGAAGACACTGATCAAAATCGTTTTGTACCAGGAGCACTGGAGAATCTCATTCATATATTAGATGAGATGGGTGTTCATCATGATGAGGGATTATTTTTTGACAACGACGTGCTCATCCAGAAAGGGAATTATGGTCCATACATCCAATCTGAGCGCCTCCCGCTTTATAGGGAATACGTAGAAAAACTTCTTGAAACAGGAAAAGCCTACCATTGCTTTTGTTCTATGACCCGTCTTACGACACTTCGCGAAGAACAAACACAGAAAAAGATGGCTCCTAAATATGATAAATATTGTCTCTCTTTATCTCACGAAGAAGTCGAAGAAAGACTTGCTTCACACGAACCATATGTTATTCGTCTTAATGTGGATGAAGCTCGTGGTGAAATTGTCTTTGACGATTTGGTGCGCGGGCGGGTCTCTATTCATACAAAAGATATTGATGACCAGGTACTGATGAAATCAGATGGGTTTCCGACCTATCATCTCGCCAATGTGATTGATGATCATCTTATGAAGATCTCCCATGTTATTCGTGGTGAAGAATGGATATCTAGCACACCGAAGCATATTTTGATATATGAAGCTTTGGAGTTTCTTCTCCCAAAATTTGCCCATTTACCACTTCTCCTCAATCCGGACAAAAGCAAACTTTCCAAGCGTCAAGGTGATGTGGCTGTTGAAGATTATCTCGTCAAAGGCTATCTCAAAGAAACACTGGTCAATTTTGTTGCTCTTCTTGGTTGGAACCCTGGAGCTGGTAGTACTCAGGAAATCTTTACTTTGGATGAACTGATAGAAAAATTTGATATTTCTCAGATACATAAATCTGGAGCCGTCTTTGATATCAAAAAACTTGATTGGATGAACGCGGAGTATATCAAAAGATTGAGTCTTGATGTGCTTTATGAACAAGCACTCCCTTTCTTTAGTGACAAAGAATTTTTTCGTGCGTGGGAAGAAAATCATCAGCAATTAACAGCTGATGAAAAGAAAGACTTTATGAAACGAGTACTCGAAATCGAACAAGACCGTCTCGTAAAACTCTCTGACATAGGCGAGAATAACCCATTTTTCTTCACAGATACTCTGACGTACGAAAGTGCACTTCTCAATTGGAAAGAGAATACTCCTTCACAAACGAAAGAAGCCTTAGAAAAAGCTCTGACTATTTTAACAGACCTTGCTGATGAAAAATGGCAGATGAGAGAAGTGTTAGAAAAAGTCCTTATGGAAGAAGCAGAGAACCACGCCAAAAGTTTAGGGGGCGCTGAGGCAGGCAAGGGCAAAGGGGATTTCCTCTGGCCACTGCGTGTCGCTCTGACGGGGGCACAGCGTTCCCCATCACCCTTTGATGTAGCTTTTGTCATTGGGAAAACAGAATCAATACGTCGTATTGCTTTGGCTCTTCAAAAACTCGGGTAAATATACCATCAGTGTATGGTATAATAAAAAAATGACATCTCAAAAATACCAATATCATATTTTGTTTTTCATTGCTTGTTTTGTACTGGGAATTTCTTTTTCCCACGCTGTTTTTTCTGACGACACGAGTATTACCAGTCTGACTGATAGCGAAAAAAAAGATCTTGCTAATAAACAAGATCAAATTGATGCTATCAATGCTAAGATAAAAGCCTATAAACAAATTGTTGACCTCAAACAAAGACAAGGATCGACGCTTGCTGATCAAATTACTTCTCTTGAAGCGCAAGCAGGAAAATTAGAGCTTGAGATACAAACGAATAAAGAAAAAATAACTACTCTCGAAGAAGAAATTCATTCTCTTTCAATTCGTATTTCTGAAAAAGAAAGCTTGTTTAATAAACAGAAAGAGATCCTTGCGGAACTGATGCGAGTATATTATGAGGATTACTCCAGTGAAAAAGTAGTCCCAGTGTTTTCGTCTGCAGAAACACTCACCTTTCTCAATCAAGAAAACTGGACAACAGAAGTAGGAGGAAAAATAACCGAATTTCTTGTTTCTGTTAAAGAGCTCAGGGAAAGTCTGGCAAAAGAACGTATCAGCGTAGAAGCAAAGAAGAAAGAAGCAGATGAACTCCATACAAAACTTACAGCACAAGATGATTACCTCGCAAGCACCAGGTCAAACAAAGCCTATCTACTCACAAAGACTCAAGCGGAAGTAAAAAAATATGATTCGCTCGTAGATGATTTACAAAAACAACAAGAGGAGATTCAACAAGAAATCGATTCCATTGAAGCATCAAAAATAAATGAGCTTACTGGTCTTCCGAGTGGAGGGAGTGGAGTACTCTCCTATCCTGTTTCCAAAATAACAATCAGTCAAGGATATGGTAAGACGTCATATTCTTCTCATTATGCTTCAAAAATGCATAATGGTATTGATTTTGCTGGTTCTGTTGGTACATCTATTCTTTCAGCTGGTGATGGGAAAGTGATTGGTACAGGAAACCTTGGTCTCCTTGCTTATGGAAGATGGATCGCTATTGATCACGGTAATGGTCTCACGACGCTCTATGGACATTTGAGTGATTCTGATGTGGATAAGGGTGATACAGTCAAACGTGGTGAGGTCATTGGCAAGATGGGTGGGAAACGTGGTAGTTCTGGCGCAGGAGACTCCACAGGACCACATCTTCATTTTACTGTCTATGGTACAAACTCTTATGAAGTTATTGGTTATAGAGGAAAGCCTCTTCCTGTAGGAGCGAGTATTAATCCAAAAAAATATCTTCCTTAGATACGAAAGAAAAATGCTCTTTAAAATGAACAGCTACAGGTGTACATCTATGTATCCAAAATTTCTTCAAATATAAGCATTTCTCTGTATACATTTCTATCCTCTTTTTTAATCAAAAATGAGTGCACTCTGGTATACATCTATACCTCCTTTTTTCATTCAAAATGCACAAAAAAATATCCTCTCATAAAAACGATATTTTTCTAGGCAAGACTCCCCCGAGAAAATAAAAAAGGGGAGACAAAGAAAATGAAGAGAGGCAGGTATACATCTATGCCCTCGAAATATAGTCAAAACGAAAGAAAATATATCATCGAAAACATATACTGTATAACGTGAGACGAAACGTATACAAAGAAGTGGTATAGATGTATCAGAAATTATTATGAGGGCCTCATACGCGATTATACGCATTCGTTTTTGATGGTTTTTCTGAGGGTAATCGAGGAGGAGTGAAACACTATGGTAAGTGCGATTGCTTTGGCAGAGTTCTTTTATATAAAGGCTTTCTTTTTCATTGTATGTCGTATAAGTTACATAAGTCGACATTACATCAATAAAACGAAAAGGTAAAATTTTATCATACAAAATATACTCCTTTCCTTTTTTTCTTCATTTGTAGAAAAAGAATGCCCTCTCTTCTGAGAGTATTGTACAAAAGGTACAGCACATTTTTGTATCAGAACATTTTCTTCTCTTTGTATGTAACTTTTAGTTTACCAAACATTCACTATGAAAGAAGAAATAAAATTTCTACAATAAAAAACCGGAGATTCTGTGGTTACAGAATGTTCCGGTTCTCCGAAGACAGACCTAGACTTTTCTCTAGTAATAATAAACAACTCGATTTTTTCCGAATATTTTTCCGACACGCATCGCCTGCTCCGCTCGATTAACTGTTCTCTTGGCTTTTTTCCAGAAAAGCCTTTCATTATGGGTGATGATGGGCTCAGAGAACTGCGTTACGCCGATACTGGCGGAAATACCTATTGTTGACAGTCTTTTTTGTAACGCCTCAATCTGAAACTTTACTGAGTATAAGTGTGCATCCTGCACAACAACAATAAACTCATCGCTACCCCACCTCCCACAGATATCCACTCTTCTGAAACAATACTTCAGTATTTGCCCAACTTTTCCAATAATAACATCACCAACATGATGACCTTGCAGATCATTAATGGTTTTGAAATTATCAAGATTAATCAGAATCACCGCACAGTGTTTCGAAATATCTTTCTTAGCATTGCGTTTGTCAATCGCAAGAAGAATACTGCGTATCTTATACTCCACACCCATTCTGGTATAGAGCCCGGAGAGAGGGTCGATGAATATGTGGCTAATGACCTGCGAATGGTCATATGGAACTAGATATTCTTGCCTGAATATCATCATTTTTGTCTCCTTTTTGTAAAATTGTTAAAACAACTATTTTTATATCATTACATAAATGAGCCATTTTGTCAATGATACAAACCTACATTCTACCCACAACTGCAACATCATGGTAAAAAAGACACCTCCTACGATACAATAGATAATGTACCACCATTATCATTAATCGATACAGAGATGTCTTGTAAACATATTACCGCATCCCAAA
>Ga0210034_1000351_pt1 | contig 52502 bp, 45 predicted proteins | sample CryGeymeta201505_FD_185466 | JGI IMG/M metagenome (GOLD analysis project Ga0210034, IMG submission 185466) | Groundwater microbial communities from Crystal Geyser aquifers in Utah, USA - Crystal Geyser metaG 2015-05 (SPAdes) (version 2) | ecosystem: Environmental > Aquatic > Deep subsurface >... | reverse complement strand
GCACGCACCCGTCCGACCGGTGCCTCGCCCCACGGGACGGGATAGGGGCAACCGGGGCCGGCCGCTCCGCCGGGGGCGCACCGGACGGCCGAGGGTCTGAGGTGGGGGGCGCAACGAAGGCGGTGTGGCCGACCCCGCCCTGCCCCCCCGCACGCACCCGTCCGACCGGTGCCTCGCCCCACGGGACGGGATAGGGGCAACCGGGGCCGGCCGCTCCGCCGGGGGCGCACCGGACGGCCGAGGGTCTGGCCTCCTCCCCGGTGGCTGGCCGGCCGCTGGGGTCAGCGGGCAGGCGGGGCGCACCGGCGGTCCGCGGGTCTGGCGTCCTTCCCAGGCTCAGTTGCGCAGGGCCACGGTGAGGCTGTAGCTGGCGCGCAGGCGACGATCAGCGGCGGAGGCGCGGGTCGAGTCCTGGCCCTGCGGGAAGGGGGCGGGGGCGGGGAGAACCTCTTCATCGCTGCGCGCCACCACGGTGATGGTCACCGCGGTGACGTTCGCCGCCCCCACCGCCGCCAGATCATCCGCCACCGGCGGGGCGCCACCGAAGCGGAGCTGGAGGTCGTCGATGTCGGTGGCAAGCTGCTGGCGCTGGGAGGTGCGGTTACCGTGGCTGTCGAAGCGCACCCGCTCGCGGTAGAGACACGGGATCTGCTCCCCGCTCGCATCGACGAACAGCCCCACCGTGTACACCACCTCCATAAGCTCCCCCGCCATCGGCCGGTCGTAGCTCCCCACCACCCCCGGGGGACGGAGGGTGAGGAGGTTGCCCGCCCGCCCGATTGCCTGGACCCGCTCCAGCCGCTGCCCGAAGGGGCCCTCGCTCACCACCATGTCGACCACCTTGTCGTTGGTGAAGTCGTCGCCGTCGAGGTCGTCACGGCCGTCGCCGTCCCAGTCGAGGGAGGCGAGAGTGAGGGTCGGCGGCAAGGTGGTGATCGTCGCCGCCTCCTGGCCGGCGACATACCGCACCGTGAGGGTGTCGGTGCCCCCGACCGGGCCGGTGTTGTTATCGCTCTCGACCACCGTCGCGGGGTCGAGCACGCGCGCCCACAGGCCGGCGGCGTGGAGGTCGCGGGCGATCGCGTCGAGGGAAAAGCGGGCGCGCTGGCGCACATCAACCATGGCGTCGTGGCGCTCGTGGCCCTGGCGCTGGGCGGAGAGGAGACGCAGCGCCCCGCCCACCACCAGCATCGACAGGGCAAGGGCGACCATCAGCTCGATGAGGGTAAAGCCGCGCGTGCCGCCGGCGGCGACCATCGACCCGGGGGGGCGGAACCACCTCCCCCCCGGAGGATGGCAGAAGCGGCGACCGCGAGGGCTCCGGTGGGCTATGTCACTGCTCGTCATGCAGCTCCTCACGGAGCGGCGAACCGCTCGCTGGCGCTGAACTGGAACGGCGTGTCGCCGCGCCCGTGCCACGCCACGGTGACCGTGAGGCGGCTGCCCCGAACGTCGTCCAAGGGGTCCAGGAGAATCCGCAGGCTGCCCCGCGGGAGGGTCGCCGCCTCCGCCTGCCAGGCGGCCACCCGCACGGGATCGAGCGCTAAAGCGCCCAGGGGGGTGAAGGCGCCGGGCACGCGGGCGGCGGCGGTCGCCTCCTCGAGGATCGACTGGGCGAGGAGGTCGGCGCGGGTGCGCATCTCATCCACCGCCGCGGCGCGCTGGGCGGTTACCACCATCGCCCCGATCCCCACCAAACCAACCACAAAGATCGCCAGAGAGACGAGGACCTCCACCAGGGTGAAGCCCGCCGCGCCGCCTGCCACAGGGAGCGCCCGGCTCTGCCCGGAGCGACCCGGGGCAAGAGCCTGGCGCGGCCACCGGACCCACCTGCCACGCCGCGACCCCATGGCGCTACCGATCGAGGCGCACCCGGCCGGTGGCCATCACTAGGGTGATGGTGGTGGTCTCGCCGGCGTGGTCCGGCCCCCCGCCGCTGAGCTCGAGGGGGCCGGTGGTGTCACAGCTCCCGCGCGGGGTGAAGGTGATCATCCCGCGCGCCGGGAAGCGGGAGAGGGTGACCGAGGCGGGGAGGTCTACCGCCAAGGTCGCGTCGCCACGCAGCGCCACCCGGTTCGGGGCCAGCTCGACGATGACGTCGCGGCCGCTGGCGATCGCCCTCACCCGTGCCGCCCGCAACAGGGTCGCCACCTCGCGGCTCGAGGCCTGCCACTGGTGCACCGGCGCCATGTTGCGCGCGGTGGCGGCGAAGCCCGACAGCAGCAGGACCAGCAACGCCATCACCACCATCACCTCCACCAGGGAGGTCCCCGCCTCGGAAGGGGCAAAGGCGTTGGTGATGCGCGCGGCCATGGTGGCCGACGGTAGCACACCCACCCATCTCGCGACCCCCGCGGGTCTGGGGTCAGGGTCTGGGATCAGTCCTGCCAACACGCAAGTTGGCGATCCGACGACCGCGAAACCGCTTGGGCCGCGCGGCCAGCCGACAATCTTGCGCCGCTCGGGCCGACCACCCCTGCTGCGCGGATCTCCCCCCGCGTGGCCTCGGCTGCCGCTCCCCACCCGGGAAGGCAGGTGGCACACGAAGGCGCGAAGGCGCAAAAGGCCGCGGTCTCCCGGCGACCGCCGCCCACGCCAAGTTGCCACTTTGCAGGACTGACCCCGGCGCTGTTGAAGTTGCCAGTTTGCAGGACTGACCCCCAGCACCCCCAGGACTGCCCCGGGAGTTAGTCGCCGGCGATCTCTTGGATCTGAATCTGGATGCGGAGCTGGTCGTGGAAGTCGTCGAGCTTGAGGCGGTAGATGAGGTCCAGGGGGGGGGCGTCGCGCAGTGCCTCCAGCCGGTCGCCGGCGTGGAACCAGACGCCCGGGAAGGTGGTCCCGCCCTCCTCCACCGCCACCGCCAGGTGGCTTCCGTCCCCGATCCGGCGCAGGCGGCTCAGGCGCGCGCCGCGGGTGAGGAAGAGGGGCTCGCGATTGCCCATGCCGAAGGGCTCCAGCCGCTTCAGCTCCTCCATCAGCCGCAGGGTGACCTCGGAGAAGCCAAGGAGAGAGTCGACGCGCACGGTGCGCGCCCACCACGAGGCCGCCACCTCGCGCTCCAAGGTGGTGTGTAGGTAGTCGGCAAGCTCGTCGATCCGCGCCGTCGCCACGGTCAGACCGGCGGCGTACGGGTGGCCGCCGAAGCTCTCCAGGCGGCCGGCGAAGCCGGTGAGGACGTGGTGGATGTCGACGCCGGGGATGGAGCGCACCGAGCCGCGCGCCCGCTCACCCGCCACCGCCAGGACCACCGCCGGCCGGTGGTAGCGCTCCACCAGGCGCGCCGCGACGATCCCGATCACCCCCGGATGCCAGCGCCCGGAGGCGACGACAATGGCGCGCCGCGCCGCCCCGCCGGCCGCCTCCGCCAGGGCCACCGCCTCCCCCAGAATCTGCGCCTCGAGGGCGCGCCGCCGCTGGTTCTCCTCCTGGCACCGCTCGGCAAGCGGCGCCGCCTCCTGAAAATCCACGGTGGTCAGCAGCGCCACGCCCCCCCCCGGGTCACCGAGGCGGCCAAGGGCGTTGATCCGCGGCGCGAGTTGGAAGGCGACTTGGCCAGCGGTGAGCGGTTTGTGGGCGAGGCCAGCCACCTCGGCCAGGGCCCGCAGGCCGGGCCGGCCGCGGCCGTTGATCAGGGCCAGGCCGCGCCGTACCCAGGCGCGGTTGACGTCGATGAGCGGCACCATGTCGCCGATCGTCCCCAACGCCACGATGTCCAAAAACGCCTTGAGGTCGGGCACGACGCGGCCGCCAAAGTGGCCGCGCTCCACCAGCACGGCGCGCACCGCCACCGCCAGGTTGAAGGCGACACCGACGCCGCAGATCTCCCGGAAGGGGTAGGCGGAATCGGGACGCTTCGGGTTGACCACCGCGAAGGCGTCGGGCATGGGCTCTACCACCTCGTGGTGGTCGGTGATGATGAGGTCGAGCCCCAGCTCCTTGGCCCGCTCCGCCGGCCCACGGCCGTTGATCCCACAGTCCACGGTCACCACCACCCCACAACCCGCCTCGGCAAGGAGCTCCAGGCCGTGGCCGTTGAGGCCGTACCCCTCCTTGAGCCGGTCCGGGAGGTAGCGGTGACAAGGGGCACCGCAGGCGGTGAACAGCTCAGTGAGCAGGGCGCACGAGGTGACCCCGTCGACGTCGTAGTCGGCAAAGATGCCGATCGCCTCCCCCGCCACCACCGCGTCCGCCAGGCGGGCCGCCGCCCGCCCGAGGTCGGCGAGGAGGAGCGGGTCGTGCATCTGGTCCAGCCGCGGGGTAAGAAACGGCTCCACCGCCGCGCCGGTGATCCCGCGCGCCACGAGAATCCGCGCCACCGGCAGGGTGATCCCGCGGGCCACCGCCAGGCGGAGCGTCTCGTCCTCCAGCTCCGCCGCGGGCAGCTCGATCCGTGGCGGCGCGGGGGCGGTGGGGTCGAGCGCTCCAGGCGGGATCATGGCTGGCGACTGTTGCACCGGCCGGGGGGTGACTCAAGGCGCGGCGCCCCTTGCACCCGCAGTACCGCAACCGCACCGCCTTCCGCGCCTCCCCGCTCGGGCGGTGCGCCACGGCGGTTGGCGAACGCTGGTTGCGCCACGCGCCGCTTGTCGCTCTTCCCAGCCGCTGCCTAAGATCGCCCACCCCCTCCGTGATCCACACCGTGGCCCAAACCCCCCTCTCTCCGGAGATCCTCGACCGGATCGCCCAGCTCGATCCGCAGCGGGTGCCGCGCCATGTGGCGATCATCATGGACGGCAACGGCCGCTGGGCGCGCCGCTTCACGTTGCCGCGCCTCGACGGCCACCGGCGCGGCGCCGAGGTGGTGGAGGGGATCGTCGATGTGGGAAGGGCGCTGGGGGTGCAGGTCATCACCCTCTACTCCTTCTCCACCGAGAACTGGCGACGGCCGAAGCTGGAGGTGGCGACCCTGATGCAGATCCTCAAGGGCTACCTCAAGAAGATGGTGCCGGCGATGCAGGAGAAGGGGGTGCGGCTGGAGGCCATCGGCGCCCTCGAGGAGCTGCCCAAAGACGTGCAAGAGACCCTCGCCTGGGCGCGCGCCGCGACCGCCGGGGGCAAGGCGATCGTCCTCAACCTCGCCCTCTCCTACTCGGGGAGGCAGGAGATCGCCGCCGCGGCCCGCGCGATCGCCGCCGAGGTGGCAGCGGGCAGGCTGCAACCGGCGGCGGTGGATGAGGGGTGCGTCGCCCGCCACCTGCAGACCGCCGCCTACCCCGACCCCGACTTGATGATCCGCACGAGCGGCGAGCTGCGCCTCTCCAACTTCCTCCTCTGGCAGCTCGCCTACGCCGAGCTCTACGTCACCGACACCCTGTGGCCCGACTTCACCACCGCCGACTTCCTCGACGCGATCCGCACCTACCAGGGCCGCGAGCGCCGCTTCGGGCGCACCGGGGAGCAGGTGGGTAACGGCTAACCGGGACCTGCGCCGCGCTCTCCATGGCCCGCCTCCTCACCGGTCTGTGCCTCGCCACTGCGACGCTGGCGGCGCTGTTGCTGGCACCACCGCCGCTCTTCGCCCTCCTCCTCACGGCGGTGATCCTCGCCACCCAGTGGGAATACTACGGCCTGTTCGCCGGCCGCCCGGAGCACGCCAAACGGACCCTCGGCCTCGCCTTCTCCGCCCTGGTCGCCCTCTCCTTTTATTGGGGGATCGAGCGCGCGGCGGCGACCTACTCCCTCGCCGCCATGGCGATGCTCACCTGGATCCTCTTCCTCGAACGCAACCGTGAGCGCGCCATTCAGACCACCGCCATCACCCTCTTCGGGATGGCGTACACCGCCTGGAACCTGGGCCACCTCATGCTCATCCGCGACCTCCCCGCCGGCCGCGGCGCCCTGCTGGTTCTGTTGTTCGCAATCTGGGGGAGCGACACGGGCGCCTATTACGCGGGCAGCCGTTACGGCCGCCACCGCATCTTCCCGGCGATCAGCCCGAAGAAGACGTGGGAGGGCTCCGTCGCCGGCCTCGCCGCCGCGGTGGTGGCGGCCACGCTGGCGACCGCCCTCTTCTACCCGCCCCTCACCGTCGCCGCCGCCCTCCTCCTCGGCCTGGCGGTGGGGGTGGCGGGGCAACTCGGCGACCTCTTCGAGTCCATGCTCAAGCGGTCCGCCGGGATCAAAGACTCCTCCCACCTCCTGCCCGGCCACGGTGGCCTGCTCGACCGCCTCGACTCCCTCATCTTCGCCGCCCCCGCCTTCTACTATCTCGTCGTCCACTGGAGCCCGCGGTAGGGCGGCGGCCCCCACTCACCGGCGGCAGGCGGTGGCGCCACCCCTCCACCACGGAGTCGAAGCGCACCGCTCAACCCGCGCAGAGGAGCCTCACCCATGGCTGTCCACGCCACCCTCTTCACGACCCCCACCTGCGGCTACTGCAGGCAGGCGGAGGAGTACCTGAAGCGGCTCGACATCCCGGTCAAGAAGCGCGACATCAGCCGCGACCCGCGCGCCCTAGAGGAGTGCCAGCGCCGCTCCGGCGGGTCCGCCGTGCCGGTGATCGTCCTCAAGGGCAAGACGATCGTCGGCTTCGACAAGGCGCGGATCGACCGCATCCTCGGGATCGGCTGACCACCCGTTCGCTATCTTTGGTGAAGGGGAGGACGGCAAAGGAGAGACACGATGGAACGGCGCAACCGTTGGGTCGAACGGGTCCTCGATGCGTATGGGAGCGGGGTGGAGCTCCTCGGCCATACCACCGACCGCCTCAGCCGCCTGGCGCGGCAGGTGGTGCCGGAGGAGCGAGCGCGGCTCCAGCGGCTCGAGCACGAGGCGCACCGGCTGATCGAGGCGCACACCGGGCAGGCGGGTGACCGGCTGCGGCCGGCGGTGCGGGCCCTACACCACGAGGTGGCGCTGCTCGAAGCGGCGGTCGTGGCGCGCCGCTTCCGCCACCTGGCGCGCACCGGCGCCTACGAACAGGCGGGCGAGACCCTGTTGGCGATCGACGAGACCGTGGAGCAGGCGGCCGCCGCCCTCGGCGACGACCACCCGGAGGTGGAGCTGGCACGCCGCGCCCTGCGGACCCTCCTCGACACCCTCCACGAAGAGCTGCGCGTCAGCCGCGACGGCGCCACTTGGCTCATGGCGTGCATCGGCCGCTTCCGCGAGGAGGGGACCACGGCGGTCTGGCCCCCCTACCCGGGCACAGAGGAAAGCGTTGCGGAGGAGGACGTGGACGGGATGTAGCAGGGGTAGGGGGTAGGGGAGGACGGCCCGGCGGGGTGGCTCCAGCCCCCTATCCCCTACCCTCCCGCGCGATCTGCACCACCGCCGCCACCCACGCCGGGTCTCCGTTAAGCGACGGGACCAGGGTGAAGCTCTCGCCGCCGGCGGCGAGGAAGGCAGCGCGGCCGCGGAGGTTGATCTCCTCCACCGTCTCCAAACAGTCGGCGGTGAACGCGGGCGAGAGGACCGCCAGCCGCCGGACGCCCGCCGTGGCGAGGCGGACGATCTCGCGGTCGGTGGCCGGGCCGATCCACGGGATGCGGCCGAAGCGCGACTGGAAGGCGGTGGTCGTCTCGCCTTCGCCCAGGCCGAGGGCGCCGCGCAGGGCGCGGGTGGTGGCGAGACACTGGGCGCGGTAGCAAAGGCGGCCACCCCCGTCGTCACCGTCGCAGCAGCCGGCGGTGAGGCAGCGGCCGGTCGGGTCGGAGCGGCGGATCTGGCGCTCGGGCAGGCCGTGGTAGCTGAACAAAACGAAGTCGGGCCGCGCCTCGTCGAGGACCGGCCGCGCCACCGCCACCCACGCCGCCACGAAGGCGGGATGGTCGAAGTACGGCAGAATCGCCTCGATGTGGGGCGGGTCCCAGAGGCCACCCGCGATGCGGTAGACCTCTTCGAGGATGGCGCCGGTGGTCGACGCCGCGAACTGGGGATAGAGCGGCAGCAGCCGGATGCGCCGCACCCCCTGGTCGTAGAGGGTAAGCAGCGCCGATTCCAGCGACGGCGCGCCGTAGCGCATCCCGAGGGCGACCGGGGTCGCGGGGCCGAGGAGGGCCGCCACCCCCTGGGCCAAGGCGCGGCCGTGGACGAGCAGCGGCGACCCCTCCGGGAGCCAAACCTTGCGGTACAGCTCCGCCACCCGCCGCGGCCGCCACGGGAGGATGACGAGATTCAGGAGCGCCGCCCGGCCAAGGGGGTGCATGTCGAGCACCCGGCGATCGCCGAGGAAGGCTCGCAAGAAGCGGCGAACGGCGGCCGGGGTCGGCGCCGCAGGGCTACCCAGGTTGGCGAGGAGGAGGCCGGTCAAGGGTGGAGTGGACATGGCAGCCGCAGCTCAAGAGGGGGCGCCATCCTTGCGGTTCCCCGGCCGCGGAGCAACCAACCGGCGGCCCGCATGGGCTCCCCCAACCTTGATCAACGACACGCAAATCCACGACCATCGCGCCTCGCTGTCGTTTCTCTTCCCCCCTTTTTTCCGCCACCGAGGACCACGCCCATGTTGATCGAGCTCGACGCCGTTCGCTCCCTCTACGACTCTCTGGAGGCGACCCACGCCGCGATGCGCGCCAAGCTGGGCCGGCCGCTGACCCTGGCGGAGAAGGTCCTCTTCTCCCACATGGATGACCCCACCGCCGCCGACTACCGGCGTGGCACCACCGACCTGCTGCTCCGCCCGGACCGGGTGGCGATGCAAGACGCCACGGCGCAGATGGCGATCCTCCAGTTCATGACCGCCGGCCTGCCGACCACCGCGGTGCCCGCCACGGTCCACTGCGACCACCTGATCCAGGCCCACCACGGCGCCAGCAAGGACATGACCCTCGCTTTGGACACCAACCGCGAGGTGTACGACTTCCTCTACTCCGCGGCGATGAAGTACGGCATGGGGTTCTGGAAGGCGGGCGCCGGGATCATCCACCAGGTGGTGCTGGAGAACTACGCGGTGCCCGGGATGATGATGGTCGGCACCGACTCCCACACCCCGAACGCCGGCGGCCTGGGGATGATCGCCATCGGCGTCGGCGGCGCCGACGCGGTGGACGTGATGACCGGCCAGGGGTTCGGCACCCGCGCCCCCAAGCTGGTGGGGATCAAACTCACTGGCAAGCTCGCCGGCTGGACCGCGCCGAAGGACGTGATCTTGAAGGTCGCCCAGCTCCTCACCGTGAAGGGCGGCACCGGCAAGATCGTCGAATACTTCGGCGCCGGCGCCGAGACGATCTCGTGCACCGGCAAGGGGACGATCAGCAACATGGGGGCGGAGATCGGTGCCACCTGCTCGATCTTCAACTATGACGACGCCATGGGCCGCTACCTGCGCGCCACCGACCGCGGTGCGGTCGCCGAACTCGCCGACGCCCACCGCGCGGCCCTGCGCGCCGACCCGGAGTGCCACGCCCACCCGGAGAAGGTCTACGACGAGGTGTACGAGATCGACCTCTCCACCCTGGAGCCGCAGATCGTCGGCCCCCACACCCCGGACCTGGGCCGGCCGGTCTCCCAGTGGGGCGCGGACACGGAGAAGAACGGCTGGCCCACGGCGATCTCCGCGGCCCTGATCGGCTCGTGCACCAACTCCTCCTACGAGGACCTCACCCGCGCGGTCTCGATCGCCCGCCAGGCCGCCGCCCATGGCCTGAAGGCAAAGGCCGACTTCTTCGTCTCGCCGGGCTCCGACCGAATCCACGAGACCATCGACCGCGACGGCATCCTCGCCGACTTCGAGAAGGTGGGGGGGGTGGTCCTCGCCAACGCCTGCGGCCCGTGCATCGGCCAGTGGAAGCGCGACAACAGCGGGGGGGTGAACACGATCATCACCTCGTTCAACCGCAACTTCAAAAAGCGCGCCGACGGCAACCCGGACACCCAGGCCTTCATCGGCAGCCCGGAGATCGTCGTGGCCGCAGCGATCGCCGGCACCACGAAGTTCAACCCGGCCACGGATGAGCTCACCGGCGCCGACGGCAAGCGGTTCAAGCTCCAGCCACCGGTGGGCATCGAGCTGCCCGCGGCCGGCTTCGCCACCAAGGAGGGCGGCTATGTCGCCCCGACGAACCGCGGCACGGTGACGGTCAACCCGCAGAGCGCGCGCATCGCCCTGCTAGAGCCGTTCGGGCCGCGCGACCCGAAGAAGGACTTCGAGAATCTGCCGATCCTGGTGAAGGCGCTCGGCAAGTGCACCACCGACCACGTCTCGCCGGCCGGCCCGTGGCTCAAGTTCCGCGGCCACCTCGATGCCATCTCCAACAACATGTACATCGGGGCGGTCAACGCCTTCACGGAAGAGGCAGGCAAGGGGACGAACGTCCTCACCGGCGAGACCCACCTCGACTTCAACCAGGTCGCCCGGAGCTACAAGGCGAAGGGGCTCGGCTGGGTGGTGGTGGCGGATGAGAACTACGGCGAGGGGAGCTCGCGCGAACACGCCGCCATGGAGCCGCGCCACCTCGGCGGCCGCGCCATCATCGCCCGCTCGTTCGCCCGCATCGCCGAGGCGAACTTGAAGAAGCAGGGGATCCTGCCCCTCTGGTTCAAGGACAAGGCGGATTACGACCTCTTCCAGGAGACCGACCGAGTGACGATCGAGGGGGTGGCCGGCCTCGCCCCGGGCCAGGAGGTCACCCTCACCGTCCGCCACGAAAACAACACCACCGCCAAGGTGGCCTGCACCCACACCCTCAACCAGACGGAGATCGCCTGGTTCCACGCTGGCTCGGCCCTGAACTACCTGAAGCAGCAGCAGGAGAAGGCGCGGGTTTAACTCCCCCGCCGCGCGAAGCGGAAGGGCGCCCTGCCACCGGCAGGGCGCCCTTTTTTTTCGGAACCCACGAAAGGGCAGGAAGAGCGCGAAGCAAAGCGGCGCGCTGGCTCGGGTCGGCGGACCAGGTGGCTCCCGCCTGGGTCGGGGAATCGAGGCGCGCTCCCGCCCTCGGTAGGAGCCCTCCCTTCGGCGCTTCCGGCCCGACCGCGGAGGCTGCGCCAGCGGCGCGGGTTGCCGCGCCCGCTGGCAACCCGGGGGGTACGGCCTACTGGCCGCGGTTGCGCTGGCCGAGGAGGTCCGGCCGCTCGGCGCGTTTGATCGACTGCTGGCGGACGATCAGCGCATTGGAGTCAAGGATGGCGCGCGGCAAAAGCTCGTCGCCACCGCGATCGGTCTTGTTGGCCACCGCCCGCTCCAAGGTCCGGGCGAGGATCACCCCGGGGAGGAGGTCCTCGGCCACGTCGACGATCAGCGCCTGGGTGGTGACGATCCGATCCGCCATCTCGCCGACGAGCTGGCCGTAGAAGTTGAACCCCTCCAACATGCCGAGGGCGACGGTCTCGCCGTGGTTCATCGCCTGCTCGATGAGGGCAATCCGCCCTTCGACGATGAACGCCGGCACCCGCAGGGGACAGAAGAGGAGCTCCGCCCCCTTGCCGCAGTTGAAATCAAACTTCGACTCCGCCTGTGCCACCCGTAGTTCCACCACCACCCCCAGGAAGAGGGAGGCCGCTACCACCGACACCCTACGCAGCCACGCCATGGCGCCGCCTCTGGCCGTCGAGAAGAACAGCTACTGGATCGACCCGACAGAGGGAGCGGCCACATCCTCCGTCTGGTCGTCTCGACTCACCCCAACGGGGCGAGCTCCACGCCCTCCTTAGAGAGGTGAGAAACGAATCGTGGGATCCCCCATGTCATCCTACTCGGACGCCGTCCACTGACAACCGCAACTCAGTAGATCATCGTGATCGCCGACGACACGGCGCCGGCACCGGGACAGGCGAGGAGGATGCGGTCGCCGCGCACGATCTGCCCCTCCCCCACCGCGTGGGCGAAGGCCATGGGGAGCGACGCGGAGGCGGTGTTCCCGAAGAAGGGGAAGGTGGCATAGACCTTTTCCAGGGGGATCCCCGCCACCTCCGCGACCCCGAAGACGCCGTGCTTCGCCGCCTGGTGGGGGATGACCCAGCGCAGGTCGCCGGCGGTCCAGTCGGTCGCCTCCAGGACCGCGCCGACACACGGGACGAAGGTCTCCACCGCCTTGGTGTAGAGCCCCTGGGGGTCGGTCCAGAAGCTGTAGTTGGCGATGTCCGCCGGCACCCCGTCGTGCTCAAGGCAGCGCGAGCCGCCACCCAGGATATGCACGAGCTCTTTGCCGGTGGGGTCGACCCGGTGGATGCCACAGACGAACCCCTCGCGCCCGACGTTGTCGGTGGCGCCGAGGACCATGGCCGCGGCGCCGTCGCCGAGGACGCCGAGGTTGTAGAGGTGGGTGTGGCCGTGGTGGAGGAAGGGGGAGTTCACCTCGGAGCTGACCACCAGCACCGGCGCCACCTCCGGGTGGGCCTCGATGAACTGGGTCGCCACGTGCAAGCCGGTGGCGAACGAGGCGCAGATGTTCTTCACGTCGAAGGAGAAGGCGTTCACCGCCCCCAGGCGGTCCTGGAGAAAGACGTTGTTGTGCGGGATCGCCTGGTCCTGACCGGTGGAGCAAAAGAGGAGCATGCCGAGCTCCTCCGGCACCAACCCCGCCGCCTCCAGGGCGCGCTCCGCGGCGGGCAGGGCGAGCTCGGAGTTGGTGGTCCCGGGCTCCACGTAGCGCCGCCTCCGCACCCCGGAGACCTTGGTGATCGCCTTGAGCTGTAGCCGCTCTTTGGTGGAGAAGTGGTGCCACTTGGCGAGGGCGTCGTTATCGAGGTCGTGCTCGGCGAGGTTGATGCCACAGCCGAGGATGCGGGCGGTGGTGCCGGTGCGTTCGCCGTAGCGGATCGGCCGGGGCAACGTCCGGGCGACGGGGCACGCGGCCGACGACGATGGGGGGGGTCATACCTTCTCCTCTCACGTAGGGAGTGCCACCGCACGCCGCGGCCACAGGGTCCCTTCGAGCTAGAGCCAGTTAGGGGGATTGAGGTGCCGCCCACCACGCCGGGGGGGGGACACACGAGGGGCCGGCTCCTGAATCAGTAGAACCAGGAGCCGGTGACGAAGAACGAGTCCAGGGTAAGGGAATTCTTGCTGTCATTGTACTCGGTCGCCACCTTGCTCACCGCGGTCGTGATGGACTTGCGGAAACCGTGTTCCCAGGCGCCGTCGAGCTCGAAGTTCTCCCACCGGTAGCCGAGGCCGAAGGTGGCGTGGGTCTCGGTGATCGCCGGGAAGATGGGGATCACCGTGTCCTCTGGCACCGGGTTTTGGGCGTGGTTGAGGCCCGCCCGCAGGGTCCACACCGGGCTGAGGAAGTACTCGGCGCCGATGGCGAAGATCCACTGGTCCCTCCAGTTCATCGGCACGGCGATCGACAGGTGGTTGCTGCCGGTCATCCGGTTCACCGCCCCGTTGCTGCCGTGGGTGAGCTCGATGCGCATGGCGTCGAAGCTGTCCTTCCAGTTGATCCAGGTCACGTCGGCGGCGAGCAGCAGCTTCTCGGTGGGCCGCCACGCACCGCCGCCACCGAACTTCCGCGGATAGACCAGCTCCAGCTCGGTGTCGTAGCTGGCGTGCAGGTCGCCTTGCGGGTCGAGGCCGGTGCCGTAGCGCACCACGGTGTTGAAGATGCGGTTGTAGAACCGGCCGAAGTCGGGGCTGAAGTAGCTCGTGAAATCGGGAAAGGCGGTCTGCACCTGGGAGTTGAAGTCGAGCTCGGTCTTGCCCTTGAACTTCAGGGTCGAGTCGCTGGTGTAGGCGAGACCGAGGGTGAGGTTCTCGTTGTAGTCGTAGAGCATCCCCAGCTTGTAGCCGTACCCCCAGGTATCCGCGTCCTGCAGGTCGATGTTCGCGGTCGCCTGCTTCATGTTCAGCAACAACGGCGAGCGGAAGAGCTGGGCGAAGGTAAAGGCGTGACCGAGGAGCTTCGGCCGCCCCTGCATGATCGCGGTGGAGGTGGAGAAGGGCAGGGCCATCTCCAGCTTCGAGTAGCCGGCGTTCACCGACGCCCCGAGTGACAGGTTGTAGCGCACCTGGTACGCCACCGCCGTCGCCAGCTTCAGGTAGATCAGGTTCGAGTGGAACTTCTGGTCCCGGAGTTCGCCGGTGTCCCGGTCGCGGAAGACCTCGTGGCGCAGGGAGAGGTCGGCACCGAGCCCCCCCTGGGCGTAGGCGCCGACCCCATACGACCACGGTCCGAGGTGCGAGTCGTCCACATACCCCATGACCGGCAGGGGGAAGGCCTGGTGGCGGGCGTCGGAGTCATTGAGCTCGTTCTTGAAGTGCTGATCCGGGAGGATCACGCCCAGCCCCGCGTCCAGCCGCTTGCGGTTCACCTGGGTAATCCCCGCCGGGTTGGAGTTCATCGCCGTGGTGTCCGAGGCGACGGAATAATCTGCGCCCCCCATGCCGGCGGAGCGCGCCCCAAACGAGGTCTGCTCCACCCCGTTGTTCGCCCACCCGAAGGTGGCGACGAGGGGCAGGAGCGAGGCAACGAGACCGAAAAGGAGGCGGCGGGCGATCACCGAAGGAGCCGACGGAGGGGGTCCAACCACGGGGCGACAGCCACAATGCCGCCCGGGAAACCCTCACCACGGAGGACAGAAGGCCCCTGAAAAACCAACGATTTCGACCGTAACAGAGGCGCCGATCGGGTGTAAAGAAACAGGTCACCCGGCGGCGCGGCCCGCTTTCCGGCGGCGCGCCCCGCCCACCCCCCCCCGAAGGACCGCCCGTGTTGGTCGCATCCAACCGGTGTGATAGCTTGAAAAGTGAGTAAAAACCGTTACTTCCATGGCCACCCCCCAGACCCAACGCCTCCAAACCCGCCCCGAGGCGCTGATCGAGGAGATCCTCGAACGCCACCCCGAGGCGGACGTCACCCTGTTGCAGAAGGCGTATCTCTACGCGGCGCGGATGCACGGCGGCCAGTTGCGCCGCTCGGGCGAGCCCTTCCTCATCCACCCCCTGGAGGTCGCGAAGATCGTCGCCGACCTCCACCTCGATGACGTCACCATCGCCGCGGCGCTCCTCCACGACACGATCGAGGACTGCGAGGCGACGATCGACGACCTCCGGCGCGAGTTCGGGCGCGAGATCGCCCAGATCGTCGCCGGCCTCACCCGCATCCAAGAGATCTCCTTCACCTCGCCGCAGGAGGAGCAGGCGGAGAACTTCCGCAAGATGCTGGTGGCGATGAGCGAGGACATCCGGGTCCTGATCATCAAGCTCGCCGACCGCCTGCATAACATGCGCACCCTCGAGTACCTCCCTGCGGAGCGGCAGATCGAGATCGCCCGGGAGACGCGCGACATCTACGCGCCGCTCGCCAACCGACTCGGCATCGGCCGGATGAAGAACGAGTTCGAGAACCTCTGCCTGCGCTACCTCGAGCCCGAGGCGTACCGCTCGCTGGTCGAACAGATCCCGGCGAGCAGCAAAGAGATCGACGCCTACATCGAGTCGGTGAAGCAGATCGTGCGCGCCGACATGGAGAAGGCGGGGATCCCCGGGATCATCCAAGGGAGGCCGAAAAACCCGGCCTCCATCCACGCCAAGATGGTGCGCCGCTCCATCCCCCTCTCGCAGGTGTACGACCTGATCGCCCTGCGGGTAATCACCGACACCCCGGGCAACTGCTACGTCATGCTCGGCCTGCTCCACGCCCGCTGGAAGCCGATCCCGCAGCGGGTGCGTGACTGGATCGCGGCGCCAAAGTCGAACATGTACCAGTCGCTCCACACCACGGTGATCGGCCCCGAGGGGCGCCATGTGGAGTTCCAGATCCGCACCCACGAGATGCACCGGATCGCCGACGAGGGGATCGCCGCGCACTGGAAATACAAAGAGGGCGACAAGGCGAAGAAGTCCACCGAGGCGCAGTTCCTCTGGCTGCGGCAGTTGCTGGAGTGGCAGCAAGACGTCACCAACAACCGCGAGTTCATGCGCTCGGTGCGCACCGACCTGTTCGAGGAGGAGGTCTACGTCTTCACCCCCACCGGCGAGGTCAAGGAGCTACCGCGCGGCGCCACCCCGGTGGACTTTGCCTACGCGGTCCACTCCGAGGTGGGCCACCACTGCGTCGGCGCGAAGATCGACGGCCGCCTCATCCCCCTGCGCCAGCCGCTCACCAACGGAGTCACCGTCGAGATCGTCACCTCCCCCACCCAGCACCCGCGCAAGGAGTGGCTTACCTTTGTTGTCTCCTCCCGGGCACGCAACCGGATCCGCCACCACCTCAACCAGGAGCACGCTCGGCGCGCCGAGGAGATTGGCCTCGAACGGCTGGAGACGGAGAGCCGCCTCCACCACCTCAGCCTCACCCGCCTGCGCCGCCACCCGAAGCTCAAAGAGGCCCTCGCCGAACTCGGCCACGCCCACCTCAAGGAGTACATCGCCGCGGTGGGAGCGGGCCACGGCGACCCCGCAGCGCTCCTCCACCTTCTCCTCGGCGACCAGGAGCCGCGGCCGACGCTGATCCAGCGAGTGGCCGACAAGCTGCCCCGCCGCCCGGCCACCGACGGGGTGCGCGTGCGCGGCAACGACGACATCCTCATCCGCTTTGCCCGCTGCTGCTCGCCGGTCCACGGCGACCCCATCGTCGGCTACGTCACCCAGGGGCAGGGGGTCTCCATCCACCACCGCGACTGCAAAAACTTCGCCGCCCTCACCGCCGACGAGGCGCGGGTGGTCAAGGTGGAGTGGGACACCCACGACGAGACCGAGCGACCGGTGCCCCTGCTCCTCGACGCCTCGGACCACCGCGGCATGCTCGCCCGCGTCTCCGGCGCAATCGCCGAGGTCGGGGCGAACATCCGCGAGGCGAAGGTCATGACCAGCGACGACGGCCGCGGCCACATGGAGTTCATCATCGACGTGCGCAACACCCGCCAGCTCGACAAGATCATCCACCACCTCCGCCAGATCCCCGACGTGGAGCGGGTCGAGCGCAAGTAGGCGCCGCGCGTGGGATCGGGATGGGGGTTAGGGGGATGGGGCCGGCGGCTGGCCGGCGAGATGGTTCGTTCAGGGGATCGCCCCTGTCACATGCACCACATCGCTGGCATGTCCGCGAGTTTCGAGGCTGGTCGGCGAGATGGTTCGTTCAGGGGATCGCCCCTGTCACGACCGCCCCCCGCCGGGGAGAGCTCCCCCGATCCCCTATTCCCTCCCTCCCACCCCCCGCAGAGGAGGGCGAGGATTGTTCTGGGTATCTCCCCCCGGCATGATCGCCTTCCCGCCGGGCCGACCTCCCCCTAGCCCTTAGCCCCTAGCCCCCTCCTTGTTCCCCTACGCCTACCTCAACGGCCGCCTCGTCGCCCTCGCCGACGCCCGCGTCTCGATCCTCGACCATGGGCTGCTGTACGGCGACTCGTGCTTCGAGGCGATCCGCGTCCATGGGGGCCACCCCGCCTTCTGGCGCGCCCACCTCGCCCGCCTCGCCGAGTCCGCCCGCCTCCTGGAGCTCCCCGACCCGGGCACGGCCCAGTGGACCGCGGCGCTGGCGGCGCTGATCGAGGCAAACAGCCTGACTGAGGCCATGGTCCGCCTCACCCTCACCCGCGGCGCCGCACCGCCAGGGCTTGCGCCGGAAGAGCCGCCCGCGGCCACCTGTATCGCCTGCGCAGCGGAGCCACCCGTGCCGCCCGCCGCCAGCCGCTGCGTCACCGCCCGCTGGAAGCCGATCCCCGCCGACTGCCTCCCGAGCGCGGCGAAGAGCGGCAACTACCTCCCCAACCTCCTCGCCCGCCGAGTGGCGCGCGCGGCAGGTGCGGACGAGGCGCTGTTCACCGACGCGACCGGCCGCTACCTGGAGGGAACCGTCTCCAACCTCTTCTTCGTCGACCCCGAAGGTCGCCTCTGCACGCCGCCGCTCACCGCCGGGGTCCTCCCCGGGATTACCCGCGGCCTCCTCCTCGCCGCGGCCACCCGCCTCGGGATCGAGCCACGCTGGCTCTGCCCTACCCGCACCGAACTCCTCACCAGCCGCGAGGCGCTGCTCTCCGGCACGGGCTACGCGGTCTGCCCGATCGCCAGCCTCGACGGCGAACCGCTGTCCACCGGCCCCCTCACCCTGAAGCTCGCCGCGGCGTACCACACGGCGATCACCCGCGACCACGCGCAAGACCCCCTGCCATGACCCACCGCCACCTCACCGTCCTCCTCCTTCTCCTCGCCTTCGCCGCCTGCCACCTCGTGCGCTACGAGCGACCGGGAGCATTCCAACCGATGGAACGGGTGGAACCGGGGTGGACCGAACGCGGCGTCGCCTCGTGGTATGGCCGCCCCTTCCACGGCCGCCCCACCGCCAGCGGCGAGACCTTCGACATGGACCGCCTGTCGTGCGCCCACAAGACCCTGCCCCTGGGGACGGTGGTGCGGGTGACCAACCTCGCCACCGGCCAGAAACTCGACCTGCGGGTGAACGACCGCGGCCCCTACATCCACGGCCGGATCATCGACTGCTCGCGCGCCGCTGCCCGCAGCCTCGGCTTCTTCGGCGCCGGGATCACCCCGGTGGAGATCGAGGTGGTCAGCGCCGGCGCCGGCCCCACCCTCACCTACCAAGAGACGGCGAGCGGCGGCGACTACGCCTACACCCTGCAACTCGGCGCCTTCAGCGATCTTGGCCGTGCCCGCGCCCTTGCCCAGCGCCTGGTGAACGATGGCGTCACCCCGCGCATCGAGGCGGCCGGGGAGGGCAGCCGCCGCCTCTACCGGGTGCGTGCCGGCCGCTACCCGTCGAAGGATGCGGCAGACCAGTCCGCCGCCACCCTCTACGCGCAGGGCTACGACATCTACCTCGCCCTCGCGGACTGACCCCCCCTTGGTTAGCCGCGCGCCCCGGCGACGCCCACCGCCCTGACTTTCAAGGAGCCCCCATGGCCGACACCCTCCAGCTCACCGTCACCGGCATGACCTGCCCCCACTGCGAGGCGCGCGTGGCCAAGGCGCTGTTGGCCCTGCCCGGCGTCGACGACGCCCGGGCGGACCACACCGCCGCCACCTGCACGGTCACCTACGACCCAGCGCAAGTGGACCCCGCCCGCCTGGTGGCAACGGTCACCGCGGCCGGCTACACCGCCACCCTTCCCGACTAGGCCGCGAGGCACACCGGCTCGGCGCGCGCCTTGGCACGGCGCCGGGGGCCACCCCGCGGCCAGGCGGGCCATTTCTGCGGACGCGGAGGAGGCGGGGGCCCGCGGCAGCTCGCCGGCCCCCGCGCCGGCGCGATGCGTGGTTCGCGATGGGAAGAGGCGCCGGTCGGACTGGGCCGATCGACCCGGCAGCGGAGCTCACACCGGATCGGACCTGGTTCTTCGTGACCGATCCCCCGTGGTGCGACAAACGGCGCGCGCTCCAGCCTCGCGCCCACGGCCTCTCCCCACGCTTGCCAAGATCCGACCGACTCCCGGGCGCGACGTCGAGACGATCGCGCACACGCATGGGGATGGGCGACACTCGGACCATGGCCACGCCATCCGTACCCCACGCCCCCACCCCCTCCCTCGGCGAGGAGCTCGCCAACGCCATCAGCCACGGCCTCGGGCTGGTGGCGGCGCTGGTGGCGGGCGCCCTCTTGGTCACCGCGGCAGCGGCCCACGGCGGGGCCACGCGGGTGGTGAGCGTGGCGGTCTTCGCCGCCACCATGGTCCTCCTCTACCTCACCTCGACCCTCTACCACGGCCTCCCGCGCGGACGGGCCAAGGCGCTGTTTCGGCGGTTCGACCACTGCGCGATCTTCCTGTTGATCGCCGGGACCTACACCCCCTTCACCCTAAGCGTGGTGCGGGGCTACCTGGGATGGGTCCTGTTTGGGGTGGTGTGGGGGCTGGCCGCGATCGGCATCAGCCTCAAGGCGATCGCCGGTGCGCACCGCTTTCCCCGCCTCTCCCTCGCCCTCTACCTGGCGATGGGTTGGCTGATCGTCGGAGCCGCCCGCCCGGTGTGGCTCCACCTACCCCCGTGGGGGCTCTTCTGGCTGGCGGCGGGCGGCCTCGCCTACACCGCGGGAATCGCCTTCTACGCGGCGCCCCGCCTGGCCTACGGCCATTTCATGTGGCACCTCTTCGTCCTGGCCGGCACCACCTGCCACGTGGTGAGCGTGTGGCGCTGCGTGGCGTGAGCCGCGCCAAGGAGAGGCGATGCGCGCGCCGCACCACGCTCCCGGAGGCGAGCTCGTCTACACCACCGAGCCAGAAGCCCTGTGTCCCGCCTGCGGCCGACCCCGGCCGCGCTGTCGCTGCGCCCCGGCCAACCTGCCCCCGCCCGGCGACGGGATCGTGCGGGTCGGACGACAGAGCCAGGGGCACAAGGGCAAGGGGGTCACGGTGGTCACCGGCCTCACCTTGGGAAGAGACGAGCTTGCGCGCCTCGCCACCCGCCTCAAGCGGCTATGCGGCGCGGGCGGATCGGTGCAGGGGTGGACGATCGAGATCCAGGGCGACCACCGCGACCCGCTGCTCGCGACCCTCGCGGCCGAGGGGTGGCGGGTGAAGCGCGCCGGCGGGTGAGCGCCCGGCGGCGGGTGGCCGGCCGCGCCTGCCCTTGGGGTCTGGCGGACTTTGGCGATCGCGGCGAGAAGCAGCGGCCGCAAGTCCGAAGGGGGAGCCGTTCGTAGCGCGACGTGGGACTGGGAAAGGAAGAACAGGGCCCGGTCCATGCCCAGATCCGCGCGCGGTAGTCGATCGCGAGCAACTCCGACCGCTCCTCCAGACCTGGCGGAGTCATCGCCTATTCCGCCGAGCTCCTTCCTGGTCTGCCCTGGTCGGCCACGCGCCGAGGCCGGCTTTGGCGCGTGGCCGACCAGTCAGGAGCCCAACCCGCAACCCACCTTGGCCCACCGCCGGCGCCTCCCACGCCACGGGGACTCCTCGGTCAGGCTGTTACCGCAGGCGCGGCTGGTCGACGCTGCCGCGCAGGTGGATCTTGTAGGAGCCGTCGCGCTGGCGGTACGGGGCGGCGAGCTCGAGGAGGTCGGCCATCTGGGTGGCGACCGCCTCCGGGAGGTGCACCTCGCACTCGAGATCGAGGATCGAGCCGGAAAACTCAGGCCGGAGGTGGACGCGGCCCTCGACCGTGGCGCTGAGGCCAGGACCGGTGAGGCTCCAGTGCTCCAGGTGGGCGATCCCCTTGTCGAGGGTGATCCGGCCGGCGAGCTTGTCGTACGGGATCGGCGGCAGGGGCTGGCCGAGGAGGGTGAGACCGGCGATCTGTCCCGCCCCGCCGCTGATCTCGCCCTCGCCCTCGCCCTGCTCCCAGTGGGCCGGCACACCGCCGTAGGTGAGGTGGGTGTCGAGCGCGCCGGTGGTCTCCGCGAAGCCTTCGAAAAAAAGGGCCAGCAGCGGGGCCGCGGCCAGATGGTCACCCTCCACCTGCACGTCGTAGCGGCCGCCCTCTGCCGCGGCCAGGGCGAGGTGAAGGGTGCCGCCGAGGGTGTCGAGGGTGGTGGTCAAATGCGGGGTGCGCAGGCTGCGCACCAGCCCCCCACCGCGAAAGCGGGAGGCGCGGAGGAGGTCACGGTCGCCCTGGCGGACGACCAGCTCCCGCCCGCGGATCCCCAGACCCGCGGGGGAGAGAGAGGCGAACTCCACCACCACACCCCCCGGCAAGGGGTGGCGGACGAGGGTGTCGCGCACCACCTCGGCGTAGGGAAAGCGGAGGTAGAAGGTGGCGACAACGACCGCCACGAAAAGGAGGGAGTAGGCGGCGATCCGCTTCATGTGGCCTTCCCCACCAGGGTCCCCACCACCAGGTGGACCCGCAACAGGGTCGACCCGCCGCCGCTGACCTGGGTGGCGATCTCGGTCCGCTTCACGTAGATCGCCTCGCTGCTTGTCTCGATGCCGCCGAGGAAGCGGCCCAGCTCCTCCAGGGTGAGCCCCTGGAGATCGACCTCCACGGTCTGCTCGTGGTAGTCGCCGGCGGTGTGCTCCTGCGGCTTGAAGGAGCCGATCTTCTCGCGCACCTCGACCCGCTTGGCGATCGCCTCCAGCTCCACGAACAGCGAGAAGCCGGCGGCGTGGTGGGTCACCCGCTCCTCAAAGGCGGTGGCGCGGGCGTTGAGGGCGGCGTAGCGCTGCTCGAGAACGGCGAAGGTGGTGAGCTCTTCGCGTTTTTGCGCCACCTTGCGATCGAGGAGGGAGAGCTGCCCGACCACCGGCGCCACCACGAAGTTGCCCACCCCCATAAGGACCACCAGGGCGATCGCGCCGCTCACCAGGAGCTGTTCCCGCGGGCTCATCTTCATAGGGTCGTCTCCGTCGCGGCCGGGGCCGGGGAGGTGGCCGGGGCCGGAAAGGTGGCCGAGGCCGCATCCTGTCCCTTCGGGGTGAGGACGAGGAGGAAGCGGACCCGCTGGCGATCCACCGACAGCTTGGCGTCGCGCACGTCCACCGCCTCGAAGTCCGGGGCGGCGGTGACGATCCCCTTGAGCCGCTCAACCGCCTCGAAGTCCTTCACCGTCCCCTGGATGCGCAGGTCCTTGGTGTCGAGGGCGACGGAGATCACCTCGATGTCGAGCTCCTCCGGCAGGAGGGTGGAGAGGAGATTGAGCCAGCGCAGCGGCTGGCCGTCGGGGCGGGTGGTCGACTCGAAGAAGTCGACCTCCTCTTGCAGCTTGGCCAGGCGCGCGCCCACCTGCGCACCCACGTTCACCACCCGCGTCCCCGGCGGCATCACCTGCTCGAAGCGCGCCAGCAGGCCATCGCTCAGGGCGGTGTAGACGCGGTTACGGGCGGTGTAGGTGGCGTAGAGATCACCCGCCGCGCACGCCAACACCGCCGCCACCGCCACCCCGTAGGCGACCGCGTGGCGGCGCAGGTTGTGGAGCTCGCGCATCCACGGCGAGTGGGTCCGGTGGAAGTTGATCGCCCGCGCTGCCCGCCGCGACACCTGCAACAGCAGGCCGTAGGAGACGAAGGGGGCGGTGGTCCACTGGCGACCGTCGGCGCTGGCACTCTCCGACAGGCCGAGGCGCGCCACCTGCACCGCGACCCCGAGACGCTCGCCGAGGGTGGCCGCCAGCCCCTCCTCCGCCGCCAGCTCACCGGTGAGGATGATTTGGGTCACCGGCGTCGAAAGCGCCGCGGTGGCCCCGCGCCACGCCGCTCCCACCTGCTCCACCAGTGGCGCATACGCCTCCACGCCGTCACCCGCCGCGGGCTGCCAGCGCAAGATGCGCCGCAACCGCTCGTCGCCCCCCTCCACCACGACCACCACCGCCTGCCCGGACGCCACGCTCACCACCCCGCACGGACCGTCGCCGGGCAGGGCGCCCTGGCCGTCGAGGCCGTTGATCAGGCAGGTGATCGGATCGGCGACCACGGTCGGCACCACCCCGGCCTCCTCCAAGAGGCGGAGGTGGGCGGCGACCGCGGCACGCCGCACCGCCAGGACGCGCACCGGCCACGGACCGCTGCCGGCGAGGGGGTAGCTGTCGAACAGGGCCTCCTCCATCGCGTAGGGCAGGAGCGGCTCGATGGCGAAGGGCACGGCGTCGCGCACCTTGCCCGCCTCCTTGAACGGAAAGACGAGGTCGCGCGCCACCACCGCCCCGGCGGGCAAAGAGCTCGCCACCTTCTCACCGGCGCAGCCGTGGCGAGTGAAGAGGTCGCGGAGGAAGGAGCTATCGACACCCGTCTCCGGAATCGGTTCGGCGCGGTAGAGGGTCACCCCTACCGCACCGCCACCCGGGGTGCCGCGCAGCAGGCGCACGGTGTGCGCCTCGAACTCCACCGCTGTGATCTCCCTAGCCATCCCGCCTCACTCCTCCCGCCAGTACAGGGTGGCCAGTTTGCCGCCCGTGGTGCGCGTCACCACCGTCGTAATCGTCCGCTGGGTGAGGCTCCCCCCCCCGCCCGCATCCGTGCTCCCCACCGCGCCGGTCGCCTGGATGATGAAGTGTTTGGACGCCGTCGCAAGGACCCCCGCCGCCTGGGTCTGGATCGCGTTGTACTCGGCCTCCGCCAGGATACCCCGGGTCTTGACCTGGATTGGAGAGGAAAACGGTTCGAGCAGACGCGCGTCGCGGATCTCGTTTGCCCGCTCCTCGTCGATCACCACCTGCCCCTGACCATCGGCGCCGGCAAGGCTTTCCAGAATCCACGGCCTCTGATCGGCCTGCGGGTCGGCGGTGTTGATGTTCACCCGCCCGTCGCCCCAGACCGTGACCAGGGACAACAGGCCGGGGAGCTCGTCGCGCCCGTAGAGAAGGTCGCGGTCGAACCCCTTCACCAGGCCGAGCTCGCCCGGGCTCAACAGCGGCCGGTTGGCGATGACCCGCGGCGGGTCGAGACCGCGGTAGTAGTTCTCCTCCGCGCCATTGCCGTGCACCTGGTCGTCCGGGTCGAGCCAGTCGATCAGCGCGTCCACCAAGGCGGGGGAGTCGTCGCGGCCGAGCTGGTTCAAGAGCTGGGTGACCACCCCCGCCAGCGGCTCGTTCACGGTGTTGCCGGTGGCGTTGAGCAGCCCATTGAGGTCGAGCCTCCGGTCCGCGTCCTCGATGGTGAGGGTGACGAACCCCTCCTCCACCGGAATCACCGGGATCGCCATCGCCCATGGGTCGGCAGCGCTGTCCACCTCCTGCTCGTCGGTACGGATGAGGGCCTTCGCCACCTCCACCCCCGCCTCCGCCAGATACGCCGCCTGCACCGACTCCACGTACGAGCGCGCCAGCTCCAGTTCGACCTGCCCCGAGTAGGTGAACTGGATCACCAGGGCGGCCAGCAACCCCACCACCACCAGGGTGAGGACGAGGGCCATGCCGCGCTCGGCGCCACCCGCCGCGACCCGGGCGCGCCACTCCCCGCCCGCCCGCGACCCGCGGCCGCGGCGCCGGCCGGAAGAGGCGATCCGCGCCGCGCCAGGAAGCCCATCCGACTTGGTCGATCGTGACGAAAGGAAGAGGAAGCGGTCGCGAGCCCGGAGTGCGACCCGGGCGCGGCGCAGCGTGGCACTCGCTAACGAAGAACAGCACACAACCCGGGCCCTGATCCGCGCTGTCACTGCGTTCCGCGTCTTTGCGGTGGATCGGGACCCAGTCCGACCGCGTCCCCAACTCATCGCTGCTCTCCCATGGGAATCTCGACGATCGAGCGGATCTCCACTGGCTCCGCCCCCTCCACCTCATCCTCCGGCGCCAGAAAGAGGGAGACCTGAACCAGGCGCGGCAGGCTGTTGCTCTGGCGCGAGTCCCACTCCTCCACCCAGCCGGTGGGGCCGTAGTAGTGGAAGTCGAGGCCGACGAGCTCCTCGCTCAGGAGGTATTCGGCGCCGCCCGTCATGGGGTCGCCCTCCGGGGTCGCGTCCTCCCGCTTGACCAGGACGTAGCGCGACTCGCCGGTCGCGTGGAAACCGTAGGTCACCTCGGCCACATCCGACTCGGGAAGGTCGGGGTGGAGCTTCAGGTGCGAGGCGTGGACCCAGGTGAGGCGGTCGGCGGGCCGGCCATCATCGGTGACCGCATCCTCGCCCACGAAGACGAGGCGCGGGTCGTTGGCCAACCACAGGGTGGAGCGCAGCTCCCGGTCGATCATCTCCAAGAGAATGCGCACCGCCTGCTCCCGGGAGCCCCGCCGCTCCATGCGCTGGAGGCCGCCCACCGTCGACCAGAGGGCGCCGTAGACCAGGGTGAAGACCAGCCCCAACAGGCCGAGGGTGATCATCACCTCGACGAGGGTAAAGCCGCGCTCGCCGCCGGCGGCCGGGCACGCCCCAAGGCAGGAGGGATGTCTGTCGCCCATCGTCACGGTCCACCCTACCCGCCGGCCACTGCCCCGGCTCACTTCACCCGATACGTCCGCACCCGGACGCGCTCGTTCGGTGCTGGCCCCCAGGAGACCTCGACGCTCACCTCGACCACCCGCACCTGCTGGGTGGAGTAGGGGGTCTCCTCCACCCGGGTGGTCCAGTGGTAGGGCGGGTCGGGCGCCACGAAATCGCCCTCCTCCTCGCCGCTCGCGGGGGTGGAGTCTTTGAGGAGGTCGACCATCCGGCTCTTCGCCAAGCGGGCGCCGGTGGCGAGCTCCTCGGCGCGCGCCGCCATCGAGACCGTGGAGGCGTGGAGCTGCAAGACCGCCACCAGGGTGGTCCCAAGGATGGCCACCGCGATAAGGACCTCCAGCAGCGTAAATCCCGCCGCGCCTGCGGCTGCGCGGGGGTGGCGCGAGGAGAAGGGAGAAAGGAGAACGGAGAAGGGGGGGCGCATGGGCCGGGGGGGGCGGGCCACGCGGCCCCACGGCGCTGCACCGCCCGCGGCCCGCGGTCGCCTGGGTCTGAACGTGTCGCCTTTGCTAACCACCACCCTCTTACCGTCCCCTTTCTACTTCCTACTTTCTACGGGTTCCCCCCGAGCGGGATCTCTTCGAGGAAACCGTCGAGGCGCCGCACCTGGCCGGTGAGGGGCTCGATCACCAGGGTGTATTGCGCCTCCTCCGCCTGCACATGGAGGAGGGTGCGCTCCACGTAGCCGTTGGGGAGGAAGGTGGTGAAGAGGTTCTCCTCGCTCCCCTCGGGCTGCCTCCCCTGGAACTGGGTGCGCACCGCAACCAAGTCCACCGCCCCGGGCCACCGCTGCGTCGCGGTGAGCGACCCCTGGTCCTCCTGCTCCTCGCCACTCGCGGCGAGGAAGGTCACCCACAGGGTCTCCTTCTGCCGGTCGTAGTGGAGGCGGTAGGTCTGGTGGGTGCGCACCGCGCGGTCGCGCACCAAGGCGGTAAGGGCGGCGAGCCGGCGGGTGGCGAGGCGAATGTCCGAGGCAAACAGCGGGCGCATCAGGCGCGGCAACATCACCCCGGCCATCAGCCCGAGGATCAGGACCACCACCATCACCTCCACCAGGGTGAAGCCGCACGCGCGGCCGGCCGGGCGGACGGCGGGGGCGGGAGGGCGACTACTCGAGGTTCCAGCTCTCGATATCGGCAAAGGCGTCCTCGCCACCGTCCTCGCCATCGGCACCGTAGCTCTCGATGTCGTAGTCGCGGCTATGGATCCCCGGCGAAAGGTAGATGTAGCCGTTGCCCCACGGATCCTTCGGCACCTTGTCGAGGTAGCCATCCGGGTTGTAGCGCAGGGGCAGGGGCGAGGTGGTAGGCGCCGTAACCAGCGCCTCCAGCCCCTGATCGGTGGTGGGGTAAAAGCCATTGTCCGCGCGATACAGCTTCAGGGCGTTCTCGAGCTCGCGGATGGTGACCGTGGCGGCGGTGCGCTTGGCGACATCGGTACGCCCCACGATCCGCGGCACCACGATGCTCGCCAGCAGGCCGAGGATGAGGACCACCACGATCACCTCGATCAGGGTGAAGCCCGCCTCCGCCACCCCCCTGCCCCATGGGGTCACCCCGTGCGCCATCGTCGTCTCCATCGCGCTCCTTACTTGATCAGCTCGTTGATCTCGAAGATCGGCAGGAGGATAGCGAGAACGATGAACAGGACCAAGAGACCGAGGATGACGATCATCACCGGCTCCACCAGAGAGGTGAGGGCGGAGACGGTGACTGTCACGTCCTCCTCATAGGCGGCGGCGACCCGATCGAGCATCTCCTCCAGGGAGCCGGACCGCTCCCCCACGTCGACCATATGCAAGACGATGGCGGGAAACTCGCCGGTGGCCCGCAGGCCGGAGGCGATCCCGCCGCCCTCCTGCACGTGGGCGCGGACGGCAGCGACCGCCTCCTCGAAGATCCGGTTGAGGACGATGCTCTTCACGATGTCCAGGCCAGCGAGGAGCGGCACGCCGCTCGCCATGAGGGTGGAGAGGGTGGAGGCGAAGCGCGCCACCACCACCTTGCGGATGAGGACGCCGAAGAGCGGGATGCGCAGCTTGAAGCGGTCGAGGGCGTGGCGCCCGACGGCGGTCCGTCCCCACAGGCGCAACCCCACCACGACCAGCCCGATCAGCAGGAAGATCACCCACCAGCGGTGCTCCAGAAAGTGGCTCACCGCCATCAGGACCAAGGTCGGAGTGGGCAACTCCGCGCGCATGTCGGTGAAGATCTTCGCCACCGACGGCACGACCTTGACGAGGAGGAAGACCACCACGCCGAGACCGATGGTCATCATCACCACCGGGTAGGCGAGGGCCGACTGGACCCGGCCGCGCAGGGTGGTCTGGGTCTCCAAAAGCTGCGCGAGGCGCGCCAGCACGACATCCAAGGCGCCACCCGCCTCGCCGGCGCGGACCATGTTCACCATCAACGGGGAAAAGACGCGCGGGTGAGCGGAGAGGGCCTCGGCGAGCGACGCGCCACCGTTCACCGCCTCGCGCACCAGGGTGAGGACACGCGCCAGGTGGTTCCCCTCGCCCTGCTCGATGAGGGCGTTGAGTGCCGCCACCAGGGGCATCCCCGCCTTCAGCAGGGTGCCCAGCTGGCGCACGGACAACGCGATCTCCCGCGGGTTCACCCGGGTGAAGAGCTCGACGTTGATCCGCGCCAGGCGCGAGCCCTGAGTCTCCGCCGAGCTCGCCCGCTCCTCCTCCACCTCGGTCGGGAAGATCCCCTGCTTGCGCAGCTTCGCCCGCACCCCCTGGGCGGAGTCGGCGTCCTCCACCCCCTTGACCCGCTTACCCGCGGCGTCGAGACCTTCGTAACGGAAGACAGGCATGGTTACGCGGGATAGGGGACGGGGGTTGGGGGTTGGGGGGAAGGTGTGGGCGCGCAGCCGGCAACCACGAACCACGCGGCGCGCTCGCCCAAGCGCGGATCCCTCAACCCGGCGCTCGGCGCGCGGCCAACAACCACGGGCCGTGCGGCGCGCCGCCCGCTATTCATTCGCCACCCGCAGGACCTCTTCGATCGTGGTAATGCCGGCGAGGACCTTGGCCGCGCCGTCTTGCAAGAGGGTGTGCATGCCGGCGCCGATCGCCGCCGCCTTGATTCGGCTCGCCTCGACGTTCTCCATCACCAGGTGGCGAATGGTCTCGTCGACCCGCAGGATCTCGTAGATCGCGATCCGCCCGGCATAGCCGCTGCCGAAGCACTTGCTACACCCAAGGCCATGGCGCAGGTGGCCCGCCGCCGCCTGGAGCGCGTCGATGCCGAGACGGGCGAGGCTGTTCGCCGGCGCCACGAAGGGCTCGGCGCAGTGGGGACAGACGCGCCGCACCAGCCGCTGGGCGATGATCGCCTCCACCGACGAGGCGACCAAAAACGGCTCGATCCCCATGTCGATGAGGCGGGTGATGGCGGAGGCCGCATCGTTGGTGTGCAGGGTGGAGAAGACCAAGTGGCCAGTGAGCGACGCCTGCGAGGCGATCTCCGCGGTCTCCCGATCGCGGATCTCGCCTACCATCACCACGTCGGGATCCTGGCGCAGGATGGAGCGCAAGCCGGCGGCGAAGGTGAGCCCCACCTTGGTGTTCACGTGGATCTGGCCGACCCCGGCGATCTGGTACTCCACCGGGTCCTCGATGGTGATGATGTTCTTATCCGGCTGGTTGATCTCTTGGAGGATCGCGTACAGCGACGTCGACTTGCCGCTCCCCGTCGGGCCGGTGACCAGAAGGATGCCGTGGGAGAGGTGGATCAGGTGGTCGATGATCTCCCGGTGGCGGGCGTCGAAGCCGATCTCATCCAGCCCATAGAGGACCGTCTCCTTGTCCAAGAGACGCATCACCACCCGCTCGCCAAAGGCGGTGGGGATCACCGAGACGCGGATGTCCACCTCCTTGTCCGCGACCTTGATCTTGATCCGCCCGTCCTGCGGGAGGCGCTTTTCCGCGATGTTCAGGTTCGCCATCACCTTGATGCGCGAGGTGATCGGGGCGTGAAAGCGACGCGGTGGCCGCAGGCGGGCGTAGAGGACCCCGTCGATCCGGTAGCGCACCACCACCTCGCGCTCGTACGGCTCGATGTGAACGTCCGAGGCGCCGGCCTCCACCGCCTGATAGAGGATCATGTTGATCAGGCGAATGATCGGCGCCGACTCGTCGACGTCGAGGAGATCCTCGATCTCCTCCAGCTCCTCCTCCAGGGTCGCGTAGTCGCCGCTCTCCAGAGTGTCGACGGCGCTCTCAGCGGCATCCTCGCCCGTATCGTGAAGGCGGTTGATCAGGCGGTGGACCTCGTGCTCGCTGGTCAGCACAACCTCCACCGGACAGCCGAGGAGTTCCCCCACCTCGTCGACGATGGCGAGGTTGGCGGGATCGGCGAGGGCGACCTGGTAGCCGCCAGCGACGGGCGCGACCGGGACGACGCAGAAGCGGCGCAGGTAGGCGCGCGGCAGCCGTTCGACCACGTGCGGATCGAGCCCCTCCCCCTCGCCGAGCTCCGCGACGTACGGGATACCGAGGCGCGCCGCTACCGCGGCGAGATCGACGGACTCACTCGGATCAGTTGCCATGGACCATCCCGTGCCTGCGCCGCGTGGCCAACCGGCAGGAGACCGGCGACCGCCGGATGCGCCCGGCGTCGTCCAGCGCCGGCGCCACCCTAGTTAGTTTCCGGTACCCCACCCTCACCGCTGCCCGCCGGCGGGGTCGCCTCTGGGGTGTAGCGATAGATCGGGCTCACCGCGTCCGGGGTGGTCGCGGGGCTTGCCTCCGCCTCCCCCTTGCCACGCAGCCGGTCGATCATCCGGCCAAACCAGCCGCGCTTCGCGGGCGGCTCGAACAGGGGCTGCTGCAGCTCCTTCATCTGCTCCTCCTCCGCGGTACTCAAGGTGGCGGCGGGCGGTACGGACGCGGTGGCTGCAGCGGCCGGGGTCTCCAAAATGTTGTGCAGCCGCTCCATCAGCTCATCCCCCTCCGCCGCCGGTGCACCCCCAACCGGCGCCCCACCCACGGCCGGCGCGGGAGCCGTCCCACTGCCGCCCGCCGCGGGCAACGACAAGAGGGAACGCAGCCGCTCGGTAAGGTTCGCCGCCGCGGGCGGTGACGAAGCGGCAGCCGCCGCAACCGGCGCGCCAGTCGTGCCCGCCGGCCCCACCGGAGTCACCCCTTCCACCACCGCGGGCACCTCCCCCTCGGCCACACCGCCCGCCATACCACCCAGCGACCCCTGGCCGTCCACCCCCGGGAACCCCTTCGGGAAGCTCTCCCGCATCATCCCCTTGAACTCCTTGCCGTGGAGCAGGTGGTTGTTACGCGACCGCTCGTCGGTGAACGGGCGCAGCGCCTCAGCCTGCTGGATCACGTGCGGGGTGATGAAGATCAACAGATTGGTCTTCTCGGTGCCCTTGTGGGTGGAGCGGAAGAGGGCGCCAAGGAGGGGGATGTCGCCGAGGAGCGGCACCTTCGACTGGGACGAGGTCGCTTGATTGGAGATGAGGCCGCCGATGACGATCGTGTTGTTGTCCTTCACCACCGCCACCGTGTTGGCGCTCCGCTTCGAGGTGGTGGGCAGACCGATGGTCGAGGAGTCGACCACGTTGGAGACCTCCTGGCTGATCTCCATCCGCACGTACCCTTCCTTGTTGATGTGCGGGGTGATCTTCAGCTTGGTGCCCACGTCGCGGAAGTCGAAGGTGGAGACCACGTTCACCCCCGTACCGGTGGAGGTGCCGGTCTGAAAGGGGATCGTCTGCACCGCGTCGAACTCCGCCTCCTTGTTGTCGACGGTGAGGATCTGCGGGGTGGAGATGATGTTCGCGCCGCTGTTCCCCTTGAGCGCGGTGACCAGGGCACCCAGGCTCGGCAGGGTGACGCCGTTGAACTCGATGGTGTCGCCGAGGAAGCCGATCGCCAGCCCGGTGGGGAGCTTCGGCGGAGCACCCGCGGCGACCGCGGCGATGGCATCCAAGGCGCCGCTGTTGGTGGCATTGCCGATCACCACCCCGTTGCTCCCCTTCTGCGCGAGGGCCCGCCACTCGACGCCAAGGTTGAAGTCCGTCGTCAACCCAACCTCGACGATCAACGCCTCCACAAAGACCTGCAGGGGCTGGATGTCGAGCTCGGCAATCAACGCCTCAAGGGCGGCGTGCTCCTCCGGCGAGGCGGTGACAATGAGGGAGTTGGTGGACGCATCGGAGATGATGGAGGCCTCGTCGCTGAGCACCCCGCCCCCCCGGCCACCCGCTGCCCGGCGCGCGACTGACCGCGCCTCCGCCTGGGCCACTGCGCCTTGGGCCCGTTGCGCATCTGGCGCCGCATGCGCCTTGGCCGACACCACCCCGGCGAGGACGTTGGCAAGCTCCTCCGCCACCGCGTGCTGCAACCGGTAGATGCGCACCCGGCTGTTGTTCTCGGGCGGTGCGATGTCGAGCTGGGTCACCAGTTGCTTCACCTTCTCCAGGTCGTTTTTGGTGGCAAAGACGATGAGGGTGTTGGTGCGATCATCGGCAAAGACCTTCACCTCGGTCTCCGACAGGCCAGTGGTTGGCGCCGCCGCCCCCCGGCGCACCGCCCTCGCCCCCGCCGCCACCTTGGTGGAGCCGCCAAAAACGGACGAGATCTGGCCCGCCAGCTTTTCCGCGGTGGCGTACTTCAAAGGCAGGATCGCGAGCTGCTGCTGGAAACCCGGGGTGTCGATCACCCGAATGATCTTGACGATCCGGTCGATGTTCGACGCCACGTCGGTGAGCAAGATCGTGTTCGCCTCATCGAACGACTCGATGTTGCTCGTCTTGGCGATGAGCGGCTTGATCAGGGGCACCACCCGCGACGCATCGACGTGCTCGAGCTGGATGAGCTGGGTCCGGATGCGATCATCCGTCGGTCCGCCCTCCGTGTCGGCGGTCACCGTCGGCATCCGCTTCTCCCGCGCCACCGCTGCCGGGATGATCTTCACCACCCTTCCTGAGGGGACCGCCGCGAACCCCTTCACCTCGAGGATGGAGAGGAAGATCTCGTACGCCTGGTCGACGGTGACCGGGACCGGCGAGATCACCGTCACCTTCCCCTTCACCGCGTCACTGATGATGAAGTTCTTGTGGACCAGCTGGCTGATGAACTTCACCACCACGTTGATGTCCACATTGTCGAACTCGAGGGTGATCTTCTCCGACCCGTTCGCGACCGGCGCGCTGTTCTCGTCCATCACCGCGGGCGCGGCGGGCGCAGCACTGGCGACGGTAGCGGCGGTGGCGAGCCACCCACCCGCCAGCCCGCAAAGAACGAGGGAGAGGAAACAACAACTCGCCATCGGCCGGCGCAACATCGGGCTCGTGGTCACTGGATCTCGTAGGTAAGGGTCTGGGGGGTGGTCCCGCGGAGGACCTCGATCTTGATCGAGTTCTCGTCCTTGAGCTGCTGATACGCCTGATAGGCGCGGTCGGGATCGCTGATTGGGAGGCCGTTGATCGACTGGATCACATCGCCCCGCTGGAGGCCAAGCTTGTCCACCAGCGACCCAGACCGGATCGACGCCACGCGATAGCCGTTCGGCTGGCGTGCCCCGTCAAAGCTCGGGATGACCCGCAGGTCGCGCATCATGGTGGGAAGGTTCTTCAGCGAGTTGGCCACCGTGCTGCGCTCAAGAAGGTAGGAGTTGGGCGACACCTGCCGCACCCCCTCCCCAGCGGCCCCAGCGGCGCCCTCCGGGGTAGCCGGCGTAGGCGGCAATGGTGGGATCGGGGGCTTGCCGAAGCCCGCCGCCACCCCCGCCGGCGCCTCCTGCATGGAGAGCAACAGCCGTTCACTGCCCCGCCGGAGGACCACCTCCCCACGATGCACCGCCTCCAAGACCACCCCGTCCAACACCTCGTCGCCGACCCGGTAGAGATCCTGCTCGCCTTTCTCGGCGATCACCGCGTAGGCGACTCTGGCCTCTCCCACCACCGTCCCCAGCAGCGTGAGGCCAAGCTCCTTGGCGCTCTTCGCCACCGGCGCGCTGGCCGCGGCGGATGCAGACGGAGAGGTCGCATCCCCCGGCGCGACCTCACGCACCAACGCCCCAAAGAGATTGCGCGCGACCAGCGCCTGATACCCCTGGCGAGCCGCGCGCGGTGCAGCGGGCGGGTGCACCGCCGCGCTCGCCACCGGCGTCGTCGCGGGACCGAGAAGGCGCAGGGTTACCAAGCGGACCGCCAGGTCGCCACACAGCCAGCCCGCCGCCACCACCAACGAGAGGTGGAAGAGGAGGACGGCATGACGCGGTAGGCCCTCGGTGGACAGGATCACGAAAGAGTTCCCAGGCTCACGGGGCGACACCGCCCCCCTGAAGAGATCGACACGCGGGGCCCCGCACCCAACCCCCTCACCCACGAAGGTCGCCAGAAATGAGCCGGGGGAGGGTAGGCAGCGGCCGAAAAGGGTGTCAAACGAAGAGACCCACAATAAAGCGGGCCCCGCCCCCCCTCCAAGGGGAACGGGGCCCGCGACCCACGGTACCGCCCGCGTCGAGCCGCTCGCCCTACTGCACCACCCCCTCGATCACCGCCGGAGGATCGGTCACCACCGGCTTGTCCGCCCAGGTGGAGGAGGGCGTACCGATATCGGCCGCGGTGGGCAGGGCGAGGGCGCCCGTACCCGAAAAGAGGGAGTCGACATTGAGCACGGCGCAGCCACCGCTGCTGTCCTGCTTCATCGACTGCTCGCCCTCGAGCGCTTTCACCACATACTGGTTGCCGTCCACGTCGGTGAGAAGCACACCACTGCTCAGGGTCACCTCCGAGTACCAGCGGTGGGTCTCGGGATCCTCGACCCACGGGAAGCCACCAAAATCGTTCGGGCCCCCGTAGCTGAGGAGATAGGCGGTCCCGGCGTGGCTATTGGGATCGCCGTTTGCCTCGTCCGCCGCATCGAGGGTGTAGTTGAAGCGGATCGGCTGGTCGAACACCACCGGCGTGCCCGCACCATCCACCACCGTCACCTGGTGGTCCCACTGCCCAGAACCGGTGGACCAGCGGAAGGTCTCCGCCAGGGTGTAGATCATCCACGGATCGGTGACGCTACTCGCATCGACCACCATGTCGCCGGTCTGCATCCCCCACTGGATGCCGAGACCGGTGAGGTCGAGGCCATTGAGGGAGACCGCACCGTTGCTGTCGGAGAGGGTGAGCACCCCATTGCTACTCGTCAGGGTGTAGGTGTGCGGCTGGAACGGCTGGCCGCTCATCGGATCGAAGAGCACGTAAAAGAGATCCTGCTCGCTACCCATCGCGTTCACCTCCGTCTGGCTAAGACCACCCTTGAGGCAGCGGTCGTAACAGGTGAGGTCGACACTCGTGGAACTGGCGAAGAGGTCGCCGTCACCCGGCAGGACATTCTCGTTGACGAAGTAGGTCACCTGCCGACTCGCCGCCGCGAGGCTCGTGTCGTGGATGTAGATCACGTTGCCGCCAAGGCCATCGGCCCAGAATCGGCGCTGCTCGCCATTGTTCGTCGGGGTGATCTCCATCGGGGTAGAGAGGGCAGTCACCTGCGGGCCGCGGTCACCCCAGGTCACCGTGCCGGTGATCTCGAAGCCATGCGTCGTGGTGTTCACCTCCACCTGCCAGTCCCGCTGATTAGCGAGTGCGGCGTCGTAGCCCGGATCACTCGGCTGCAGCGGATACTCCATCCAATACCAGAGTTTCTGCCCCGCCAGCCTGTCTAGTGAGGCGGTGTGCGAGGTCTGACGGGCCAGCTTGCCGTCGGAGATGTGGACCGTGTAGCTCGTCCCGGCGCTAGTGCCATTGAAGGTGTCACGCACGATGGTGGTGCCGTCCCCAAGGGTTGAGCCATCGTCCACCCACGGACCCCAGAAGCCGAGGTAGCCGTGCGCCTCACCCCCATCTGACTTGGTGAAGTGGAAGGGAAAACCGCTGTTCATCCGCACCCGCTGGCCATCGGCCAAGTTGTACAGGCCGTAGCGCCACACATGGCTATCGAAATCGACCCGCGACAGGCAGGTGGAACCATCCGCGACGTCGTCGTTGTTGGTGTCCTCCCCACGCAGCAGGTTGGTGGTGTTGAAAGCGACGGCGTAAGAGCCGTACATGTCACCCATCGGTTCGATCCGGTGGACCGAGGTGCGGGCGACACCGCCGCTGCCGGTGGCGTCGTTGAGGACCACGTTGGCCACCGACTCCTCACCCCACGGCAAATCCAGGGTGGGATGGAGCGCCTTGCCAGCCACCTCAACGTGGGTGAACTGGGGCTGATTCTCGGTGTTTTCCACGGTGGAGAGGTTGCCCTTCATCATCTCTACCTCCGTGCCAGACGGGCCACCCATCAGGCCGGCGTCCACAACCCCGAGGTAGTTCATGGAGAAGGCACCGAAGGGCTTGGTGTCACTCACCCCCTCGGTGGCGATGATCTCACCCACGATGTTCTGACCGTCGCCTGGATCGCTGGCGCCCGCCTCACCCGGGACCCAGAACTTCACGATCATCGGCGAAGCCTCGTCCGCGCGGGTGGAGACAACGGTCCAGCGGTTTAGACGAACGACCTCGCTGGAGTTGGTGGACTCGCCCTGCTGTGTGCCACCGCTGCTCTTGTTACCACCCTTGTCGCACACATCCTCATTGACCAGTGCGATGTACGCACCCCCGTTTACCATCTCCGACGCCTGGGTCTGATCCATCAAACAGAGGATCATGTTGACCGTGTCCAGGGGCTGCATGGAGGGGTCGTAGGCGTAGGTCCGGCTCGGGTCGGTGTTGTACTCGGCGGTCGCGGCGAAGCCGGTGGTATCGGCCATCGATGCGGCATGGACCGCGGCGGGGGCGGTCGAATCCACGGCGGTCACCACGTCCATCTTGGTCGGCAACTCGATCCCGGAGACGGTCACCGTGCCACCGCCGGTGGTGGTGTCTGTCGTCGTGTCGGTCGTGGTATCGGTGGTGGTGTCCGTGGTCGTATCGGTCGTGGTGTCGGTGGTCATCGTGGTACTGCTACTACCGCCACCGCCACCACCGCAGGCGGTAAGCCACAGGGCGGCCGTGGCTCCGGCCAAGAGATAACCGAGATTCCTCAACATCGTGTTGCTCCTTGCTGGCGGTTGATGAAGGGTGAAACAGTTGCCACATCCGATCCATAGGGGTGTGTCAAAATTACATTGGCGACCATTATCGACTCCGTTTCAGCAACTCATAACAGAAACATTTCAATATCAATCGTGGCGTATAATCATGAGTATTTTTTTATACCCACACTAAAGACGTTCCCCACACACAACTAATCCATCCACACGGCTAAAGGCCGTCATCTTCCGCACCGGCGTACGTGCGGTTACCGTACGGCTCTCTTTCATCCCCGTGGCCCAGACCCAAGGAGATCCCCATGTCCGCACCCTCCACCGACCCGGCGGTTGCCGCCATCGACCAGTTCATCACCGACCAGGCCATCGACCGCGACCGCGCGGGATGGCGCGAGCGGCTGCCCGCGCCGCCGCAGGTGGCGTGCACCCCCGGCCACCGCTACCTGTGGCAGCTCCAGACAAGCAAGGGCGCGATCACCGTCCGCCTCATGCCCGAGGTGGCGCCCATGCACGTGAGCTCCACCCTCTACCTCACCCGCCTCGGCTTCTACGACGGCCTCGCCTTTCACCGGGTGATCCCTGGCTTCATGGCCCAGGGTGGCTGCCCGCGCGGCACCGGCACCGGTGGACCCGGCTACCAGTACAAGGGCGAGCACGATCCGGCGGTGCGCCACGACCGGCCCGGCCTGCTGTCCATGGCCAACGCCGGCCCCGGGACCGACGGCTCGCAGTTTTTTCTCACCTTCGTCCCCACCGCATGGCTCGACGGCAAGCACACGATCTTCGGCGAGGTGATCGAGGGGGAGGAGGTGCTCCAGGCCCTGGAGCGGTGCGGCACCCCGAACGGCCGGACGACCGAACCCCTCACTCTCAAGCAGGCGACGGTGGTGGTGGAGTAGGCCGCGCCCGGTGCCGGGATCCGCAATGGGGGAGCTCAGCCCAGCAGGCTGGGGCGATCCTCAGACGAGCCCTCGTCCCAAGCGGGCGACCGGGAGGGAGAGAGGAGGAGGCCAACGCGCCGCCGGTGCGCAATCCCGCCAACGCGCCGCCCCCTCCCCACGCGGCGGCGCGTTGGCGACCCGCCGCCTGACTCAACCCACCCAGCGTGGAAGGCGAGCCCGCACCTCACAGGTCCAGGGCCACCTCGACCATCAACCGGTGGCTCGTCGCCTCCTCGCCGCTCACCCCATCGACATCGCCACGGCTCTCGAAGTCGTAGCGCACCGAGTACTGCGCCGCCCCGCGGGTGAACAGAGCGGCGTCGCAGCCGAGGCGCAGGTCCTTCTCTGTACCCGTCGCCCCGACCTTGTTGGTGACCCAATCCGCGTCGGCGCCGAGCGCCACGCCATCGGAAGGAAACCAGTCCACCCGCACGCTCACCGCCTCGGCCTCGCCGCCAAAGGGGTGGCCGAGGAGCTTGCCGCGGTAGGTGTAGCCGCTCTGGTAGGTCCCGTGGCGGTACCAGTAGGGGCCATCGTCTTGCACGTTGGTGAGGTACTCGACGCGCAGATCGACGGGCACCGCCTCCACCACCTCCGGCAGGTACAGCCCCAACACGTGGCCGAACGCGGACATGAACGGGGTGATCCCCAGCAGGTTCGCCTGGTCCTCGCCGCCCCACTCCCAGTAGAGCTGGGCCGGACGGGGCCAGGCGATGCGCCAGCTCAGGTCGATGGCGGCCAGGGAGTTCTCGGTCTCGGCGTCATCCGCCCCTTCGGCGTTGACGCCGGCGAGCACATCCCCCAACCCCTTCTCGAACAGCCCCGGCCGGTCGTAACCACCAAACTGGATCACCCGCGCCAGCCCCACCTCCCAGTTTGGAGTGGGCTTGAAACCCAGGCGCAGGCCGGTGAGCTGGGCCCGGTGGATGACCCGGTCATGCTCCAGCTCGGTCCAGAACCACTCCGCCTGCACCGGGCCGAGGTAGCCCAAGAACCACGGCAGCAGCACCGGCTCCGGATTGGAGAGCTTGATCAGGTCGAGGGGCTCGGCATTGTTGGTCAACAACAACGAGCCCCGCCTCCCCGGCCCCCACCAGAGGTGGTCCCGCCCACCCTCCAGTTCGAGATTCCACAAAACCAGTTTCAGATACGACTCGCGCAGCTCCACCTTCGCGTCCGCCTCATCCACCGCCGGCAACGCCGTCCCCAGGCCGTGGTCGCGCAAGCCCACCGAGTCGCCCGAGCCCCAACGCAGCTCCGGTCGCACGGCCGCGACGATGTGGCTACCGAAGCGCGCATGGGCCTGCCAGTCGAGGCGCGCGTCCAGGCCATCGCTCAGAGAGTCGCCGTGCTGGAGGATTGCCTCCGGCTCACCGGACGAGGCGAACCACCGCACCCCCAACCGCTCCGCCGGCTTGACGTACGAACGCAGCCCCTCCTCGCCTCGCTCGTCGAGCTCGCTAGCGAACTCCTTCTGTAATCGCCGGAGCTGTCGCCGCGACGCGGCCGACAGGCGATCCACGGAGCGCGCGGCCTCCTCCACCAGCCCCGCGATCTCGGCCCGCGTCCACGGCCGCTGCCCCAAAAACGCGCTGTCGATCGCCCCGAGGGCGGCGAGCCGATCGACGGCGCGATACGCCCAGTGATCCAGCCCCACCTCGGGCGACGCCGCGCACCCGCCACGGACTGGCCCCCCAAGGAGCGCCACCGCGACAACCACGCCGACCCAAAACCCCCGCTGAAAAAAAGGCCGCATCCCTCGATTCCCCATTTCGCTGCTGGACCGCGCCGAACCAGAAAGGTTCGCACCTTCGCCGGTGGGTTGAAACCCGCCCGAGAACACCGTCGCCGTCGTTGGCCTGCTCTTGCAGGCGCCGTCGGCCCGGACAACACCTGCATCCACAGGGGCCCGAGCTACGGCCGACCTGGCCAACGGAGATTGCACCCCACGGCGATACCACGCGCAACGGCGCGCAGCCGTTCCCACGCGCGCCGCGCCAGCGCCACGCCACTCCATAGGCACCGCAGCTCGCGCCTTCTTTGGCCCAACGGGCAGGGCGCACCCCACGGGATCGCGCCGCACCGCTCGCGCTGGGCTCAGCGTGGGGATCGTCCAGCAAAGGCGGTCACGCTGGGCTACCCCGTAGGCAGCGTTAGCCTTGCCGACCGCCCTGGCGCCGGCGCCGCGCCCCTCAGTAGGCGCCGCGACCCACCAGCACCGCCGGGATCGTCATGGCGAGGATCTTGAAATCGAGCGCCAGCGACCAGCCGTCGATGTACTCGAGGTCCATGAGCATCCAGTCGCGGAAGTCGAGGTTGCTTCGGCCGCTCACCTGCCATAGCCCCGTGATGCCCGGACGCATGGACAGACGCCGGCGCTGCCAGTCCTCGTAGGAGTCCACCTCGCATTTCAAAGGCGGGCGGGGACCCACGAGGCTCATCTCCCCCTTCAGCGCGTTGATCAACTGCGGCAGCTCGTCGAGGCTGGCCCGCCGCAGGAAGCGTCCCACCCGGGTCATCCGCGGATCGTTGCGCATCTTGAAGACCGGCCCATCCGCCTCGTTGGCGAAGGCCAACTCCGGTTTCAACTCGTCCGCCCCCACCGACATGGACCGGAACTTGTAAATCCAAAACTCCCGGCCATTGCGCCCACAGCGCTTCTGGCGGAATAAAACAGGACCCGGGGAATCCAACCGAATCGCCAGCCAGATGACCGCGAAAAGCGGGCTCAACGCCATGAGCAGTGTGGCCGCGCCAAAGAAATCGAAAAGCCCCTTCACCGCCAGGGCGAACCCCTCCGGCGGCGTCATGCTGAAGCTCAGCAGGGGCACGCCCCCAAACCGATCCAGGGAGAGGCGCGCGTCGGGCAACCCCAAGAAGTCGACCATCACCCGGGCCCGGACCCCGAGCATCTCGCACACCTTCAACGCCGACTCCACCTGATCGAGCTCTAGCTCAGGCACGGCGAAGACGACCTCGTCCACCACCCGCTCGCGGAGGAGATCACGCAAATCGGCCACCCGTCCAAGAACCTGGTGGCCATGGACGGACTTGCCCACCAAACTTGCCGCCACCTCATCGCGCGCCACCAGACCTGCCACGTGGAAGCCCCACTCCGGGTGGCCGGCAACCTTCTCCAACAGCCGCCGCGCCCGTTGCGCCGTACCCACGACCAGCAGCTCCTTGAGGTTCCACCCCGCCCGGCGCAGGCGCCGCAAGACCTCCTGCACCACCAAGCGCGCCACCGCGACCAAGACCAGGTTCAACCCGAAGAAGACCAAGAGCACTGTCCGCGGCACCACCACCAGCCGGGTGAGATAGAGAAAGGCCACCAGGAGGCCGACCCCCATGGAGACGGTGCGCATAGAGGCGACCACCAAAGCCCACCGCTCCTGCGTCCGCATGGGCTGATCACCCCCCGAGAGCCGATGGACCAAGGCCCAGATCGGCAGGATGACCACCACCAGACCGAGCTGCTGCCGGAAGGCCACGGTCACCTCCGGCCAACCCCGCAGCCAGCTCGCCAAGGGAAAGGCGAGGAGCAGACAGACCGCCGAGATCAGCAGGTCATGCAGCGCCCGCACCCGCCCGAGATAGCGCGCCACCCCCGATTCCATTACGGCTCCTCCTCTAGGATCGCAGAGTGAACAAACGAGTAGTTGTCGGCCAGACTGACAAGCAGGGCTACACGGAAAGTGGCCCCGGCGGGAAACCCAGCCACTCTAACAGCCGTGCCTCTTCGGCCCAACACCCGTCCAGGTTGAAGACCTTTTGAGCCACCCACCGCGCCTGCCGGCGCGGCTCGCCGGTGCAACGGCGCCTACCCTGGGTTGGGAGACCGCAACGCCGTCCCGCAACCGCGGTAGGAGCCGATTCCCATCGGCGATCCCGGCCCGCGGGGCCGACCGCGACAGCATGCGCAGGGCTCCGGTGCAAGCGGCGCCTAGCTTTGAAGGCTGGCCAGCTCCCGCTCGAACTCGCCCAGCACCGCCTCCCGGCTCCAGTGGGCCACCGCATAATCCCGCGCCGCCCGACCCAGGCAGGCCCGCTCCTCGGGCTTGCAGGCCAACTCCAGAATCACCGCTGCCAGGGCCGCACCATCGCCGGGCTCCACAACCCATCCCCGCCCCGCCACCACCTCCGCCACCTGGGTACCCGCCAACGCGGTCGCCACCACCGGCCGGCCGCTGGCGAACATGCCGGTGAGCTTGGATGGCATCACCAGGTCCGCGGCATCGGCGCGCTGCGGCAGCAGATGGAGGTCCGCCATCCCCAGCAACGCCCCCAGACGTTCTACCGGCTGCAAGTCCAGAAAGCGCACATTCGACAAGCCAGCACAGCGCGCCACCAGCTCCCCACGCCCCGCGCCATCGCCGCAAAACACAAACACAACGCCCCCCTCGCCCGCCGGCCGGCGAGAAGCTGAGGAAGAGAGCCATTCCTCTTTACCGAGGGCCGTTGATGGATTCGACGACCCCGCACCCAGCCCCACGCATAACCGCGCCGCCTCCGCTAACACCTCCAGCCCCTGCTTCCTCCCCATGTTGCCGGAATAAAGCGCCACCACCGCATCGTCGGGGATCCCCAACTCGGCGCGGAACGAGCGCACGCATGAGTCGTCCGCCTGCAGCCCCGCCAAATCCACCCAGTTGGGAAACAACACCCCGCCGGTCACCCCCTTGTCTCCCAGGCGCCTGAGCATGTTGCCCGAGATGGTCGAGACGCAATCAAAGCGGCGCATGATCCAGCGCTCGACCCTAGCCACCAGACGACGCAGCCCACCCCCGGGCAATAGCCCCAGATCGAATGCCACATCCACCTCGAAATCCTGCACATGCAGCCACGCCTTCGCCCCGCACAACCGCGCCGTAAGCACCGCGACCGGGGCGCAGAACAGCGGCGGCTCTACCACCCACACCACATCGGGCCGCCACCATACCTGGCGCAACATCACCGGCAGGCTGCTCAAGGCAAAGCTGGCCAAGTGCAAGATCCGCTTCCATCCCGACGGCCGCGCCGGCACCCATAAAGGGCAGCGATAAACCACCATCTCCCCCCTCCCCGTGGGAGTGAAGCCAGGGCCACGGGTGAGGGGCGAGCGCACCACCTCCTTGCGATACCGCCACCCCAAATACCCCTCTCCCACCCGCCACTGCGGGTAATACGGCGGCGCCGTCACCACCCGTACCTCGTGGCCACCCACTGCCAGCCACTCGGCCAGCTCGCCGGTGTACTTTCCGGTGCCGGTCAGCTCAGGCGAGAAGTTAATCCCGCAAATCAGAACCCTCACGCGACCCCACTCGCCCAACCACCCCGAAAAAGAAAATCCGCCTGCACCGCCCGCCCGTCGCCGTCATAGGCCATGTGGTAGACCCCGGCGAGCCGCAAGCCACGCGCGCGCAGCCAGGCGATTACCTCGTCCGCAAACGCTTGGCCTTCGTACAACTCCACGAACGAGCACTCCACGTACACCCAAGCGAAACGCCCCAGCAGCGCCTCGCAGCCGTCCAGCGCCTGCAACTCGAACCCCTGCACACCCAGCTTGAGCAGCGCCGGCGCCACAAGATCCTCCGCCCCCACCTCATCCACCAGCCGGGCCACCCGGATGGTCGCTGTGCCCGCCTCGGCCGTGCCGGGAAACAGGGCGTTCTGGCGCGCCGTGATCGGCAGCAGCGACGACGAATCATCCCGCGCCGACAGGTGAATCACCGCCTCCCCCGGTTCCACCCCGATCGCCGCTTCCACCAGCCGCGCCCGCCCATCGCCCGCGAACACCGCGCGATACAGCGCTGCCGGCCCCGGCAACGGCTCGAACGAGACGAGGGTGGCCGCCGGAAAGCAGTGCCGCGCCACCAGCGCGAACTGACCCCGGTTGGCGCCGATGTCCACCACCGTGCGCACCGTGCCGAGGGTGCGCAGCACGGGCAAGTGTTCGGCGCCGGCCGCCACCCGGTGATAGCGCAGTGCAACCCGCCAGGCGGGAACGCGCAGGATGGCTGCGAGCTTGCGGGCCTTGGGTAGCAGTCCTGTCATCGGGTTCTCCCTACGGTCAACGCCCGCGGCTGCCGGCAATCTCGACCAGTAGCCCGGCCCAGCGCTCGGCATTCTCGGCATAGCCATTCGTAAAACGCTGAACCGCCGCCTTCGAGGCGGCCTCGAACGCCGTGGGATCGGAAAGCCAAGTTTCGATCTGCGCCAATGCCTCCGGCACGAAGGGCGCGGCGGGATCGACCACCAGCCCGCAGTCCGGCCCGACGATTTCCGGGATGCAGCCACGGCCGTAGGCAATGACAGGAATTCCGCGGCTCATCGCTTCATGATTAACAATTCCCTCGGTCTCGTTTTCGTAGCGTGTAGGACAACTCAGCACGTCGATGCCAGCATAAAAGGCATCTTTCTCGACGCCATATCTCGGCCCAACGTATTCCACCGCCGGCAACGCCGCCAGCCGCTTCCGCACCGCCTTTTCGGTTTCGCCATCCTGAAACGGGCCCGCCAGCCGCGCACGCAACGGCAAGCCTTTTTCCTGTACCGCCGCGCACAGGTCCAAAAACTCAAACACCCCCTTCTCTGGCGCGATGTTGCTCAGAAAACCCAAGGTTTCCAGTCTTCGTCGCACGGGCGCTGTTGGGTTTGCGGAAACCAAAAAGACGGCGTTGGAGACCGGCACGACACATATTGCGCCATAAACCGTCTTCAACCGCTCTGCCATCTTTTGGGACTGCGTGATGTGAACGGCATGTTCACCTGCAAAATGAACTAGCCACCGTGTCAACCAACTGCGCGCATCGAGATAGGCAAAGCTGTGATGGTGCAGGAACACCCGCATTCCCCAAAGCCGTGCCAACGAAAGGAATGCAAGCTCATAGAGCTGCCCCAACCCACCCGACACGCTCATGTACAAGGTCCGACCCCGTAGCCCACGCGCGCTGGCCAGACTAACCAAGCCCCGCAGCACCTTGGGCAGGCGGACCAGTCGAGCCACCAGCGAGCGGTCAAGGCTCGACGCGGCCAGGTCGACCACCAGAGGCTCCACACCGCCCGCTTGCCGCAATTGCTCACGCACCGCCGCATTCACCACGGCCATGCCGTGTACCGGCGGGGGAAATGCACCAACCATCACAATCTGTGGTCGCATCACATTCGCGTTTTCACATTTTCATTAGACTCTCGACAATCCGTTCGAAGTCCTCCGCCCACTGCTCCGGTGTGTGCCCCTGAATTTTGTCGGCGGAAACCTGTCCCATACGCACCCGCAGCGCGGAGTCCTGCGCTAAATGCAACATACGTTCGGCCAGCGCACCGCTGTCTTCCGGCGGCACGATGTAACCATTGACCCCTTCCTCGATGCGGTCGCGGATCTCGCCGACGGCGCTGGTGCTGATCACTGGCAGCGAGCACGCCATGGCCTCATCTACTACCAGGCCATAGCAATCATCCAAGGTGGGAAAGACGAATACATCCGCCAGCGCGTAGTAGTGCGGCAACTTGGGCTTCTGCTGGAAGCCGGCAAACACCACATTGCGGATGCCGTGCTCGGTGCAAGCTTGCTTCAGATTAGCCTCCTCCGGTCCGTCGCCAACCATCAAGAGGCCGACCGGTTCGACGCTTTGGCGCTGCACCGCCTCGAAAGCCTCCAGCAGGTAGTTCATCCCCTTGCCCCACAAGAACCGCCCGACGTAGATGAAAATGGTGCCTTGCAGGCCCAGATCCTCCCGTAGCGCGTTGCGCTGGGAGCGTGCGGCTGACGCGCCCGCCTGAAAGTGGGGGATATCCACGGTATGGGTAGCGAAAAAGATCCGTTCGGTGGGAGCGCCATAACGCATCGCGAACTGCCTGCCATCCTCACCAGGCGTTTCGATGGCGTCGACTCGCCGGAACAGGAACCGCTTGAGCGCTTCCTTAAGCGGGTGGCGCGAAACCCAACGACCATGCGTCATCAACACCCGAAAGCCTGTCTTGGCGCCGCGCAACTTCGCCACCGCCCAGCCGATGATGAACGCAGGCTCGGCATACAGGCTCACCAGCACGTCCGGGCAGCGGCCCAGCAGCGGCAGCGGCCAATGAAAGGTCCGACAAAGAAGCCGCGTAGTCGGCAGGTAGCGATGGCGAAAGCGCCAGCTCCCCTCGTCCACGTTCCAGCTACGATCCGCCTCGATGCGATCGTTGAACCAAGCCTCAAACTCGAAGGCTCCGCGGTCCGCCAGCGCGTTAAAGCGTTCGACCATGTAGGGCGAAGGGATATTGTTCCAGTAGACGACGAAGGGGTGCATCGACTACTTCTCCGCCAAAAGCAGAATATTGCCAGATAGAAATTCGCGTATCGGCCATGCCGTCGCGTGGCGATCCAGCATGCACCGCAACCAACCCGCGCCGGCAAGATCGATAAGCGCAGAACTTTCAGCCTTGCAAAACCCAACGTGGGCGAACAGCTCCCACAAGTCCCGATGCGTAAAGTAATGAATGTGCCCATCGTCCCAGCCGCCATCCAAAGTGTTCCCCCCCGCGGTGCGTGGCCCATACCCCGAGAACAACACATGTGCGACATTTTTCAGATAGCGGATGTTTGGGGTGGTGAGCACGCAACGGCCGCCGGGCCGGAGCACACGGTGAATCTCTCGAGCGAAGTTCACTGGATCGATGATGTGCTCGATGACCTGGTTGGCGATCACGACATCCGCCGATCCATCTTCCAGCGGAAATGTCCCATTCAGGTCCGCTTCATGGAATTCCCAACCATCGGTCTGTCCGCCGCCCATCTCCTCCAATCTTCGCCTCGAAACGTCCAGCCCAATTCGCTGCTCGAAATCGTCAGACAAATCGTCAAGACACTTCCCGGAGCCGCAACCGAGATCCACCACACATTGGCCGGTGCCAACTATCGCACCTAATCTAGCGTCCAAACTGTTCTCCTTATCGCATGGCTTGCACTGTCGAGCTTCCTTGTGCGCCACACTGCTGTCCCCAATCAGGTGGTCAGCATCGTCTTCCAACTAGGGAGGGCAATGCCGAACCGCCTTGTGCGACGATTAGTCCGAGGCATAACCCCATAAACAGGGCCGCCAAGCGCAAGATGAACGGATTTGCGGTAAACCCCATCCCTAGAAAGGCAAAATACCCAAGCACGCCAATCCAGAGTGGTCGCGCCTCCGGGAGGCGCCAGGACTGAGCCCTGAGGAGTGCCCCAAGCACACGACAACCACGTACCGCACCTCCTATCAAGGCCAGCGCCGCGATCGGCCCGATGATGAAACCGCCATAGAAAAGGAACGGCATCCACATGAATTCGCCGGGAAACCAGGCCGAGGTGTCCGCTGTTTCCCCCAAGTAGGGGAGTATCCAAGGAAACTCCGAAAATAACCAAGGGTAGCTGCTACCGAATCCTTGTCCTGTCAACCAGCCGAGAGGATTGGCATTGAGCGCCTGGAATTGCCCTAGGATGGCCGCGACTCGGGTCCAAAAGGTCACATTACGGGCCTCGCCGAGACCGCGATGAACCCATCGCCCAAGCGCTTCAGGGTTGAACACTATAGCTATGGTCAGGCCGATGACACCTACAAACGAACCCAAGACAACCGCTTGAATCAACGGGCGCGGGAGGCTCGCCGTCCGCAATGCATTCCGAAACGTAACCAACAGGACAAGCACGACCACAAAACCCACAACTAAGAGTGGCCCCCGGGTGACCGAGATGGCGATCACCCCAAGCGTGATAACCAATAACACAAGCGACCATAACCTCCGCCTCCTGGCGAAGAATAGGTCGTAGCCAGTCGCAACGATCAGCAGCGGAATCAGCGGGCTTAGGATTTGATAGCGAATTTGCTCAACGCCTTGCTCAGTAAAGTAAAACCCCCACGCAAGGGTAAAAAACAAGGAAACGACGGCGGCACTCATCATCGCGGAAACGATCGTAATGGCATCGTGTGAATTCCTCATTGTCCACCAAGCGACAAGGAAGCCTTCGAGGAGCAGCGTGAATGGGTAAACAATGCGGATGTACTGATCGAAGGGCGTGACGTTGACAAAGGCACCCAGGGTGCCGGTCACAAGAAATGCCACCCACCCCCAGAACACGAATGCGCCAAGCCCCTTCCGGGGTAGGGCCATGCGACACGTTGCGGCAAGCACCAAGAACGCGGCCGTGTTGAGCCCTCCCATAAGGAACTGGATCAGCGAGCCGCCAACGGCCCCCTTGAAATCGAGGGCAAACGAGATGACGACAACGATCGCCAGGATGCGCTTTTGCCGGCTAATCCGGTGAGTCGCTTGCTGTTCGACGGGAATACCGGCGGGATACCTCGTGCTTACCATAACTCTACGCACCCACCAAGACATGCGCTAGCGCGTCTTGCGCTTCGGAGAATGAGGCCGGTCGCCACGGATCGGCACGCCCATTGTTTTCCGTTTTCACCGGCGGATAGTCCAACAATGCACCGACGGCCGCGGCCACCTCGGACATATCCTCTGGATTGACCGTCCGGCCGAGGCCGTGCCGCTGCGTCTGCCAGCCGATGATTCCTTCTTCGCAAGCAATCACAGGGCAACTGGCGGCGGCTGCCAGCACCAGGGCGCCGCTGGCGTTGTAATGCCCTCGGTATCCGAGCCAAACGACGTCGGCGGCAGCGAACAGGACCGGCTCTTCCTTGGTTTCGATAAAACGATCAAATAGTCTAATCCGACCCCGGGCTACCAGTTTGGCGACCCATGGTTCAACCAGTAGCTCGTGAATTTCCGGTGAGACTTTACCTGCCAGAAGCACGTCGACCGATGGCGGAAGCTCTGGGTCAACAACCGCCCGGAGGAGTTCAACGACGCCTTTGCGTCGGGTAATGGCCCCGTAGACCAGAATCAGGTTGCGGTCCGCTGGCACGCCGAGCTTTCGCTTCGCATCAGAGGTATCTAGCAGTTCTCCAAACTCCGTCGGCTCCGGGAAAAAAGCGACCTTACCCGAGACTCGCGCCCTGTCCGCGAGATAGGTCGCGAGAGGTTCGTCGATGGTCAATAGGCTTCTTAGATGCCGGTTATTCAGGAGGCGGAAGAACAGCGCCCTCTTGATCGCGGCGAGCGACGGCCGGGGCGCAATGACCCCCATCTGCCGGTAGTGGAACGAAGGCCGCATGGCGAGTCCGACCCAGGGGCAGTTGCCGAACGGCGAGCCCAGCAGCCCGATCGCGTAGAGGCAGTAGTCCAGGTAAGGCAGGAAGACAACGTCAGGGCGCACGGTACCGGCTTGAGCCTTGTACCATGCCTTGAACAGGCGCCAGTACGAGAGTTCGCGCGTTGCGAAGCCGGCAGTACCGTCGCTCCATGTTCGCGGGAAGCCGGCGGCCGGAAACGAGATGAGACGCAGGGATTTACTGCCACCAGTGGGCGCAGCGTCGGCAAGCGACTGCATGGTCGGGTGCGCGATCGACTCCGGCAACGTAACGACCGTCACCTCGAAACCGCGTTCGACCAGGCCGTTCACCATCCACTCCAGGTAGGGGCCATGGTGGCCGATGGCGTGCGGTTCCAAAACCAGAATTTTCATCCGTCGTCGCTCGCCGCGTTGAGTCCATCAAGCCCTATTTCGCCTGTCGGTTGTACCTACTCGGTTGCCGGCCGCTTCAAGCACCCACGAGTCCATGCGCGAAGGTCCCTCTCAGCCGCATCGCAACACTCGTCACGTGTTCGCCTCCCGCACCATCAGCCACCCAAGAAGCTGCCGGCGCATGGGATGGAACCAGGCTGCCATGCCAAGCACCAGGGGCGGCAGGAGCAAACCAACCGCGAGCGTGGATGGCTCGCTAGTCGATGGCCGTAGCGGCTCGATCCAGCCGAAGGCAACCACTGCGGCACAGGCGACAGCCAACCCCAAGTGCTCGCGGGCAAACCCGCCGCACCAACCCAGCCCGTAGCGCCGCTGGAAGACGGCGATCAGCATCCCACTACCGGCGACGAGGGCGATGGCATAGGCGAAGGCCACCCCGTTCGCTCCGTAACGGCTCCCGAGAAGCCAACCGAGGGCGGCATTGAGCGCGCCCATGATGACGTGGGCAAGCGTGTTCCAACCCACGTGACCGGTACCCATGTTGGTGAAATAGGCGGGGCCGGCGAAGATGTTTCCCGCCCAGGCCACAGCGAGGAGCCCGAGCAGAAAGACGAGCTCTGGTCGGTATGTGCCCACAAGCATCCACGAGAACCCGCCCGCCCAGGCAATCAGAAGCGCAAACACCGGCAGGGCAACGAAGGCCAGCACGTGCATATTCTCGCGGTACATATGGACAACGCGGGCTGGCTCGCTCTCCGCCAGAGTCGCCACGTGTGGCACGACAGCCTGATTGGCGGTGACAATCACGGCGCGCGCCTTGAGCACCACTTGGTTCGCCATCTCAAAGTAACCGGCCGCCGCAGGGCCGCCGAACCGGGCCATCAGCGCCTTGGCGACCGGGTCGAACAGGAGCATCAAGAGGGTCGCCGCCTGCACATTCGCCCCGTAGCTCAGCATCTCCCGCAGCACACCCCTGCGCCAGCACCGCGGCAAACGCGGCAACGCCGGCAGCGTGCGGCACAGCAGGAGCCGGCCAGCCACGGCGAGAAACAGCCCCTGCCCGATCTGCGCCCAAGCAAGACCCACGAGCCCGTGCCGCGGCACTAGCGAAAACGCGAGCGCCAGCAGGAGCGCTTGCCCGGCAACCACGAGCCCGGCGCGCAAATCCATGCGCTGGCAGCCATCGAGCCCACCCTGAAACACGGCGGCAACGATGGTCAGCCACAGCGAGACCAACGCATAGGGGAGGATCTCCAGCGCCTGTGCCAGATAGGCGGCATCGAACAGGTGCGGCAACAGCCGCGCGAAAAGCGGATAGAGCAGCGGCAACACGGCCCCCACCGAGGCCATCAAGGTCAGGGTAGCGGTGTCGACCACCTGGCCCGCGCGATCCAGCTCGCCGCGCGCCCGATTGCGGGCGACAAAGCGGGTCACCCCGGCGCTTAGCCCCAGATCTGCCAGGCGCGAGGCCGAGACGGTGGCCAGCACCACCGACCACACGCCAAGCTTCTCTACCCCCAAAGTAGTGTTGATGTAACGGTAGAGCGCGAACAGCAGCCCCGCGCCGACGAGTGTCTGCAGGACATTGGCGAGGACGTTGCGGGCGAGGCGCCTTCTCTCAACCACTGCCGGCCAGACCTCTCTCATCGACGAAGAACAGATCGTGCTGCGTCTGTCCTTCCCAAACTACGCGGTAGCCGGATTCCTTCAGCATGCGCGCGATCCGCTGGTAATCCGCCTGCCTTGCGTTGTGCTCAATGCATCCGCATACGAACCGGTAATCTCGCAGTCTGCACATCTGCTTCACAATTGACACTTCGGCGCCTTCCACATCGATCGAGATAAAGTTGATGATCGTCGGCGCGCCGTTCTCTTCCAGAATCCGCTCCAGCGTCGTTCCCCAAACCGTAATGGAGCCGGCATTTTGCGTCCTTTTTTCGTGTGTTTTATCGAGAAACTCCGCAACCCCCCCATACAACCCGGCGGTGCAGAATTCGTAATATCCTTCCTGTTCGACTACGGCGGAGATTACTGATTTCGATTTTCTGTTTTTCAAGCTATCGAGGTACTGTGGATTCGCCTCCACAAGAAGTCCATTCCACCCAAACTGCCCCTCAAGATAGACCGTGTTTGAGAGTGTAAACCCGTCATTCGCTCCGATTTCCACGAAAAAACCAGGTCGAAAACGATTGGCGAGCAGGGCAAAAATGTCCTGATTTAATTGTGTTGCGTGCGGAGACTCTGGCAGTAGCAGCAGTTCCCTAAGTTTCGGGGCAGGCGTCTGGACAAAGACCCCAGGAAGTAAGCCGTGATTGCAGCAGTAGGCAATAGACGGCCGGCGAAGTGATTTCGCACCAAGCACAATCTGTTTGAGCAGATTTCTAAGACTCACGGTCATGCCTCACAAACACCGCATCCAGAAATACCACCCGTCCGTCTTCGCCGTAGGTTTGATCAAGGTTTCCCGCGTAGCGGAAACCAGCCTCGTGGAGCAGATGCTCGAGTCCATGAAAGTCTGCCTGCCCCTCGTAAAGGGGATCGACACCGACCTCCAACACCACGGCCTTGCATAAGGCCAGCATACGCCCAGCCCCGCGCAGAACGCGATCCTCGAAGCCCTGCACGTCCAGCTTGAGCAGGATATCCCGTGGCATACGATCAAGGGCGTCTTCGAGCGCGACGTCCAGGGTGGATACCGGAATGGGGGTCATGAACTCCGCCTGGGTCTGCGGATAGAGACGGTGGCAGGTGTCCGTAGCCACAAGCAGCGAGGACGAAGGCGTGTGCTGCTCGTGCAGATGCATTTCTGCCTCCCCTTCCCGGTCCCCCAGCGCCAACTGGAAGCAGCGCGCCCGGCCTTTTTGCGTCTGCGCCCAGGCGGAGAGCTTACGGAACGGGTCCTCCAGCGGCTCAAAGCAGTAAAGCTCGGCCTTCGGGAAGAACCCGGAAATCATTTGCGCGAACTGACCTTGGTTGGCGCCGACGTCGATGATGGTGCCGATATCAAGTCCAGACAGCCCTAGCAGCGTGCATTTCGGAGACCGATGCAGGCGGATCACATCAAAGCCCAGCCGGTTGACGCCGCCTCGAAGCGCGTTTTTCAGGCCCATGAATCCCCCTTTCCTGCTTTCATGCCAGTTTGTCTGCGGTAGTTTTCATATCCCCACGCGATCCCGACCGCGAGCCCAATACACACACCAGCCCCCCTCAGGCAACCGCATTCTGGCGATCAGTCGCGCTTCCCGACCGAATCACGGCCAGCGTCGAGGCACCCATCAGGGCAAGCATCGCGGTTAGCACGACGACGAGACTCCGCTTCGGTTTGCTCTTCTTCTCCG